>TARA_R110001592_G_scaffold41037_5_pt1 | contig 17378 bp, 8 predicted proteins | sample TARA_R110001592 | Tara Oceans TARA_R110001592 (sample SAMEA4398387) | marine metagenome | biome: Polar Biome; feature: [SRF] surface water layer (ENVO:00010504); material: water (ENVO:00002006), including particulate matter (ENVO:01000060) such as... | depth 5 m
TAAATATAATACAATGTTTTTTAATCAATTTCCAAAATCTTTATATAGCGTACAGAACAATGCTATTCAAACTGTAATCACCGACTATTTTCGCTATGTGGATGTTGTTGATCGATTAGCGCAAAACACGTATGCGTATAATACAGTTGATATTATTAATGCTGAAAGGCCTGACACAGTTTCGCACAGACTTTATGGCACACCTGATTACTATTGGACATTTTTTATCGCTAACGACCCACTTAAAGAAGGTCTATCAGCATGGCCAAAAGGTGATAGCGAGATTAAAAACTATATAGCTAATCAATACAAAAATATTTCTGCGTTTAGATTTCCAGTTGGAGAAGCCGACAGCCAAGGGAGAAGATCAATGGTAACGGGCATTCCATTTAAAAACGAATCGTATTCTCCGTATTTAAGGTTGTGTAAAGTTATTGGCACTGAGCAGAATAAACGAGTATTTGCTTCGGCTAAGATTATAGATTATGATCCAAATATGTCTCTTATTTGGATCGATAATAGCGATATTACTTGGTCTGCAGAAAATACATCGGTGAATGCTGAAGTAGGCACAGGAAGCACCTTAGATATTAAATATTCGGCTGAATCAAAAAGTGAATTATTCTATGTTAGCGAAACTTCCGGAGATTTTAGCGTTCAATTTCACGGAGATTCAACAACTATAGGCCTTCGTAAATCATTTTTAGACGAGCTAAGACCAATTGCTGTAAGATTCAGGCCAAATGAATTCTTCGATTCAAGGCCTGATGACGTATTAGATGCAGATTACACACTAAATTCTACTCAGTACTGGAAAGACGGTTCTCTTGCTCCTGCTCATTATTACGATGCAATAAATATTAATGAGGAAATAAGTGAATATAGCGCAGGGCCTGAAGCGAGCAATTACGTGTCAATATATGATGACATAATAGAGGAAAATAATTTGAGAAAAACAATCAAAGTAGTAGATCCAATACACATAGAGGCCTTCGCGCGCGAATTTAAAAAACTGCTAAATGAGTGATAAATTTAATACAGGCGTTGTCGATGAAAAAGGGAATTCTATAGGGAATTCTGCCTATCAATTGATAGAGTGTGTTATGGAAAATGTAAACGGGCAACGTCGCGACATACGTGCCATGGTAGGTTATACTAAGATACACGAAAGCCTTTTTTCGCCTGCGCTTGTTTGTGAGATTGGTATACGCGATGAATCAAACTTTTTAGAAGAATTTGGTATTACTGGTAACGAAGTAATTTTTATTGAAATTGTCACAAAATCTTTTGATGTTGAACGCACATTATCTTATAAGTTTTATGTACAGGAATATAATGATTACGCTAGGAACGCTGAAAACTCACAGGTTCAGGCTTATACATTAGTTGCTGTATCAGAGCATGCTTATATTGCACCGCTTAAAACAATTTCACGAACAATATCTGGAACTAATGCATCTATCATCCAGAGAATCATGCAAGACGACTTGAATGTGTCTAATTTTGCTACGTTTGGCAAATGTGGTACACAGTTCGATGGTAATATAAACATTTCAAATCCACTGAGAGCTGCTATGACAGTACTGGATACTGCTGCAGATATTAATCGCACACCATACTTTTTGTATCAAGACCTCTCAGGGTTTGTGCAACTCACGCCTTTAAGCTATATTAACGATCGTGATGAGAATCCTATTTATAAAACATTTCGAAGTACAAATCAACTAGATACTACTCCGGATACTCATGCCAACTATCTAGAGCGTTCTACACAGATGCTGAAAGTCAATTCAAATATTGGCCTGGCACCATCATTACAAGCGAAGAAAGGTGCGTTTGCATCTGAGAATCGTTACATTGATATTGCTAAAAAGAATTATCGTAAGCATATATTTGATGCTTCAAAGGTATTAAAGAGCGAATACAGTACATCAAAAAAGGCTGTAGCATATGGCCAATCTGTCAAGAATAAACGTGAATCTGAAGCGGGATCACCATTGAATAAGATACCACAAGCGAATATAGCATACCATTATGTGAATCGTTCGTCGTATAATGGACAAAAGAATATGAATGAGCTTGCTGAAGAGCAATCACATGTCTCACGTGCATATATTTCTAATTACGATGCGTGTTCTCATAGCTTTACTGTGATGGGAGATGCCTTTCTTAACCCAGGAAGAACGATTGCATTACATTTTCCGAAGGCAACCGATCCACTTATCTATAAAGAGTACACTGGAAAATCAGATACAGAGCGGTATGACCTTATGTTATCGGGCCAGTACCTTATATTTTCATGTGTGCACACGTTCCAAGATGGTGTACATAACACAGAGATAGTAGCAAAGACTGATTCGATACAACCCGAAACAACATTATGATTCAAAATCCACAATTCTTTATTGGTGTCGTAGAAGATATCCATGATCCATCTCAATTAAATCGTGTACGCGTACGTATATTTGGTAAGCACATCGAAGATATAACATTACTGCCGACCAAGAGCCTACCATGGTATAATGTAGTTATGCCAGTGACATCCGCATCGACATCAGGTATAGGGCAGACACTCGGCCTCGTACAAGGTAGCTGGGTGTTTGGTACATTTATTGACGGCCCGAACGAACAAGAAGCATTAATACTTGGCTCACTACCAGGAGAAAGTACAAAACCATCACAAGACGGAGAAGGTTTTAAAGACCCTGAAGGTATATATCCTAAAGAAACTGGAACAGATACACCGAATAGTGCTACCGATTCTATCTCAGATGTATACAAAAACAGACTAGCACAAAGAGTTACAGACATACCTATTGCTAGACAACCACATCTATCTAGCCTATCCGATGATACTAAGCCAGAAGATAAAGGTGTATCACTACCAGACCCAAAAACATACTATAATCCCCAATATCCATACAATAATGTTGCACAAACTGAGTGTGGACATGCAATTGAACACGATGATACCCCTACTTATGAGAGAATATCTACTACACACTGCTCTGGTACATCCTCTGACATTATAAGTGATGGATCTAAGATAGATACTATAGTAGGGGATGGCTATACAGTACACTCTAAAGATAACACTGTCTATATAGTCGGTAATTGCAATTTAACCGTGGATGGAGACGTAAATGTTAAATGTGAGGGTAACTATGTAGTCGACGTAGGAAAAGATATGACCTTTAATGTGGAAGGTAATGTTAAAACTAAAATAGGCGGAGACTCTATCACAGAGTTAGTCGGCAAGCGTGAATTTAATATAGGCACTACTGATCTGCTTAAAGTAAAGGACGGGCAAGTTATTAGTGTAGGCGATGACCAGCAAACTACAATCGGTGTTAACCAAACGTTACAAGTAGGCGCATCACGAACACAAAACATATTAGCAAATGATATATTAATTGTAGGTGCTGATAGAAATACTACTATAACAAACAACGATTTTGATATATGTTTAGGATCAAAAACACTATCATCTTCTAAGAATCTTAAGATTAACTGTCCTGAAAAGATACACATAAATACACCTAACGCAAAGGTTAGTGGCGATGTATTAGCTGGTAGCGGTGGTGTTTCTCTTATAACACATATGCATTCACAACCAAATACTGGAGCTAATGCTACATCACAAGGCGATACAAATGCATCAATCGGGGGAACAGGAGTAGGATCATAATAATATGGCAACGATAAATTATCCAATAACAAAAACAGTCATAAGTGCTGAAGGTTCTGCAGAGGTTATTGCTTATGGCAGTAACGATTACACTGCTAAATGGAGTGTTAATACAGATTCTGACTGGTCGCTATGGCAAACATTCCCTACTGTTGTTCGTGTCGGTAATTATGTATGGTGTTGGAGGGAAACGACGGAAAACCATACTTGGTATGTATTAATTGATATTGTAGAAGATACTGATAACGAATTCGGCGGCAATTTAGCATACCCTGAAATAACGAATACTGCTACTGATAGTATAGTCAATGTATTAGATCGTGATTCAGCTACAATTAGTATTAGCACATTAACAGATGGTCCTTATAGACCATTAGCTATAGGTAATAAAGTATTATATTCTAGCACTGGCATAGCCGCTGGATTTAGAACAAATACAAGATCGATCGACCAATTTACTCCAGTATTAATTAATGGTACAATCGAAAGCTTCCATATTGGTTGTGATAATGCTAATATTAGTAATATACCAGTAGTCCGCGGATGGGGCAGTGATGCAACAAAAAAGGGAACGAATGGAGATACGCGTTATGGTCTTTTTGCACCATTCGCAACTCAACAACAATTTGAAACGTTATATGGTAAGGAACATAATTGGCAAACACCAGTCTCGGGAAAAGTTTGGTTATTCGAAGCAGAGTCCGGATCCGGATTAGGTGTATATAGTGGAGCATTAACATATCCATTTACTGTTGAAGCGATGCAACCGCAAACAAAATATAGAGATGTAGCGGGTGATACGACTGGCGATGGCATCGACAATACTCCAAGTTTCGAAACTGCACTCACCGCATACGCTGTAGTCGCAGCAGTTGTTCCAGCTTTAGACCCAACAAAGTGCGTAGGCTTTCCCGGTGATATAAAAATACCAGGCATAGCAACAGACGGTATTAGCGAAAGACTCAACGATGCTAAAGCAGCAGTGGAAGCAGCAGCATCCTCAACAGGCCTTTTGGATATAGAGAAAAAGCTCGAGGGGTTAAAGGCTCGTATAGAATCCAGCCTGCCAAAAGGGGCTCAGATACAAAATCTAGCTGCTGATATAGCGGGTGTGGACCCAGAGGATTTTAATGCAATAGACGCGCTTAACGAAAAGTGGAAGGGTGCTGTTGATAACGTAGCTGGTTACTTTGATGATATCGGAGGTTTAGATATATGTTCGCTGGTTGGCCTTGAGGGAAAGACAGGGGCCGACGGTAGTTTGGTAAAAAAACCCGGGCTTCCTAGTATACCTGATAAGGATATTGAGGATCCTGAGCAGAGTTCTGCTGTTTCTACTCAGTCAAAGAACACTGTATGGAACGAGGTGCAGGCAGCTACAGGTATCACCCCTGCAAAATACGAGCAAGCGTATGTCGATTGGAAAACTTTATGGGCTGAGCTTAGAGATGATGATGCTTATATATGGGCAAATTATCTTAGGAAGGGGCCAGAACAATGGGAGAAATTAAAAGAAATAGTTAAGGGTCCTGATTACGTGACAGCTCGTGAATATTATAATGCGAAAGAGACTATTCCTCTGACAAAAGCTAGGATGGACGAAATGCGTGCAGAAATGTTAGAGGTTGGTTTATTTGCGTTTCCATATAAGAAAATGGAGGAATTGATCACCTTCTACCAAGTATACTTGCAGCAAAACATACATAATCAGCATAAGGGTTTCTTCCCGACTCCTGACTACGAGATAGATGATTTCTTAATCTGGGACGGTAGTCAGATCCCACCAGTCGGTGCTATTTTCGAAGGTCACAACTCTCTGAATATCTCGTTTATGGATCAAGCTAATTTCGATTTACTGTCAAAATTTCAAGGACAAATGTCCTCTGCTGTAAAGAGATATTTCTTTAGTGAAGAAGGAATAAACATCCAACTTATATTTATGGCGTCGTGGTCGCATTTCATCAGTGATCCTAAAGAGAAACAAAGGATTATAGATGCTCTCACCGAAGGCAGCGAAGGCGACCCGGTCGACGATAGTATTGATGGCACGCCCACAGACGAATTCAAAAATGTGGTTCCTAGTAAAGTATCATACACTTCAGGCTATAGCGGAAAAATACGCAATAAAAAAATTCAGCCAAAGCTAATGAAAATCTTAGAAGCTTCTGCTGCTGAAAAAAATTATAGTCTTGTGATATACTCAGGTGGTCAAGATTATATAGGTCGAGGTACGAGGAGAACTGGTGGAAAAAGACATGATGGAGGATTCGCAGCGGACGTCCGGGTTTATAACGACAAAGGACGAAGAATACACGCGGCCAGCACTAGTTCTAAAGATATTGCTGCACTAAGAGAGTTTGTGCTAATACTTTTAAAGAATGGTATCGGTTCTGTAGGAGCCGATAACGATTATATGAATGGAAACCTCCATTTAGATATTGCGCATTTAGGTCCGTACAAGTACTCAACAGCATGTTGGGGTGCAAAAGGTAAAAGCTATAAGAGGATATACGCACCGCAATGGTTAACCACAGCATTCGACAATCGAGTTTAAAATGAAAAATATATATCTAAAACCAGACGTTAACGGGTTTGTAAGTGAGAAGTTTCTTACTGTTGCAATATCTGATCAAGTCCGTAAGACAAAGCTCAACAGCTTTGTTCCAACCAATGCAAACAAACATAAGGTTTATAGCGGTAAACCAGAAGAGTATGCATTGTACTTTATTTCATTGATGAAAAAGTCTTCTCAGCTGAATGCTAACTTTAAGAAGCTTGTTAGATTCTATTCTTCAACAGGCCGTTTGGAAGAGGTAGAACGCATAGGGCTGTTTAGCGTCAATCCAGTGACCTGCCCTGAAATTGATAGCCAGAAGCTTTTTCTACCTGAGGTTAATATTGCTGAAGGTATTCGTCTTTATGAAGAGTTAATATTAAGAGAAGGTAAGCTTCCTGCCGTAAACGGGGTAATTTTTATATAAATAGATTTTATGGGATTAAGATCAGACTATAACGTTAACGAGAAGGTACCATCGATCACCTCGGTCGGTAATTCTGGTCTTTTTGCTGACATCCCTCTTGATTTTATTGCTCATCCTAATACAAAAGACATTCGTCCTATTACAGATATTCAAGCTATCCGGCAGGCCGTAAAGATTCTTGTCCTAAGTAACTTTTCTGATCGTCCATTTCATCCTGAACTTGGCGCTAATGTGACACGCTATCTCTTCGAGAATGCCGATCAGTTTACTGCTATGGGAATTAAGGATGAGGTATTAAGGATCATTAAAAGACGAGAGCCTCGGGTCAGCAACCCAAAAGTAGAAGTACAGCTTGACCAAGAATATAATCGTCTTCTCGTAACAATAGTTTTCCAAATTAGAAACACAAATACTAACGCTGAGGTATCTTTCTACCTCGACCGAATCCGCTAAAAGACCATGGCAATTAAACAACTCAATATCACAGAACTTGATTTCGATAAGATCAAGGACGAAATCAAATCATATTATAAAAGGGCTGATGGTCCATTTAAGGACTTTGATTTTGATGGTTCTGGTCTCAACGTTCTCCTTGATATCCTTGCGCATAACACACACTACAATGCTGTGTTGGCACACCTTGCAGCGAACGAAACATTTATCTCTTCGGCTCAGCTTAGAAAGAACGTTGTAGCCCGGGCAAAGACTCTTGGTTATACACCTAAAAGTAATTCAGCACCGGCTGTTGTGCTTAAGATGACCGGCCTTAACGCTGCTATCACATCTCTTCCAGAAGGTACAACATTCACGTCTTCGGATACACTGAATAATGAAACATATAACTTTGTTGCGTTTGAAAACACTTTGGTTGCAGAAGGTACAGAATTTACAGTTTACCAAGGTGCGATTAAAACAAAGGAATACATCTTCGATGATAAGATAACTAATCTTAAGTTCGAGATACCAGATACCAATGTTGACAGGACAAAGGTCGTTATAAGTGTAAGTGATTCTATTAGCAGCTCACAAAAAGAAATTTATACTCAGTTTTCTGAGCTCCCTGGCTTAGACGGCGCGTCAGCAGTATATTTTATTAATGAAAATCCAAATGGGAAATTTGATATATCATTCGGTGACGGTACAGTAGGTAAAAAGCCTTTACCTGGCTCTCTTATATCGATTAAATATTTAACCACAGACGCATCCGCCGCAAACGGTTTATCAGTATTCACTACCTCAGATTCTTTATTTGATAGCGTTAGCAAACCTACAATAACAGCAAGTGCTGCTTCTTCAGGAGGAGGCTCAAAGGAGAGTATTGAAAGCATCAGAGCAAACGCACCTCTGCAATTTATATCTCAAAACAGGGCTGTTACTATTGATGATTACACTGCTCTTGTTAAAGCAAACTCTACTGCAGAAGCAGTATCTGTTTGGGGCGGAGAAGACAATGACCCTCCAGAATACGGGAAGGTTTTTATATCGGCAAAACCTGCTTTATCTAACACACTTTCTGATGATGAGAAAGCTCGCCTCATTCCTATTTTAGACTCAAAGGGTATCTTAACGGTCAGGCCTAAATTTGTAGATCCTGATTTTACTTATTTATATTTTAATGTGTTCGCTAATTATAATTCCTCGTTGACAGATCTATCTTCTTCAGGAATATCCTCGCTTATAAAAACTAGTTTATCAAATTTTAGCGACCTTTTTCTAGAAAGTTTTGAAGGTGTATTTAGGTATTCGCAATTCTTAAATTATATAATTGATTTGGATCCTTCTATTTTAAGTTCTTTTGCCAGACTTTATTGCCTCAAGAAATTCAATGCGCTTTCTGCTAATAATGCAACGTACAAACTCAATTATAACTTTCAGTTGGAAAAACCAGCTGATCCTACACAGTCATCTATTACATCATCAGGTTATGTGTATGATAATGTTACTTATTTTCTTAAAGACGAAGACTCAACTACAGCCAATGTGAGAAACATCTATAGATATTATCTTAATGCAGATGGTGTAGAAATAATAGATGAGAGAAATGTTGGAACTGTAAATTGCTCAACAGGCATTATTGAAATCAACGATTTTAATATAACAGGTGATACCGAAATTTCAATCTTCGCGAGGCCAGCCTCAAATGACATAGCTCCTAAAAGAAATCAAATTCTTGAAATTGATATTTTTAATACTACGATCGAATCTACTGTTGATACAATTGCAACACGCGGCACCGCAGGAGCTAACGAATATGTCACAACCCCACGCGAAAACTACTAATGCACACATCTATCGCTAGTTATAAACCTCCTAATCACGAGAGAGAAAAGGTAAGAGAACTCGTACCGCAGTACCTTCGCGATTCTTCTGTAAACCTTATCTCCTTTATGGAGGAGTACTATGACTATTTAAATCGCGATGGTTATGCTTCGTACGAATTAGGACATATCATTGAGGAAAATGATATTGATATTACGAGCGAAAAATATCTTGACGCCATTCAAGGGGAGATAGCCAAGGTTGTTCCTAACTCGAGTGTTATTGATAGAAATACGCTGTACAAAAGAATAGTACATTACTATCGTATAAAAGGAACACCTGAAAGTATTGACACATTTTTCCAATTAATGTTTAATTCACTAGTTGATGTTTATTATCCAGGCGATAATCTGTTTAAGCTTTCGGCTGGAACATATGACGACACTTCTAAGCTTTATACTAAAGAAAGCGGGTTTGCTTCTGGACCTGATAAAATCCAAGATTCTAAATTTTGGCAAACATTTAGTTACCAAGTTAGATCATCCATACCTTTATCTAAGTGGGGCAATTCTTTTAGAAGGTTAGTGCATCCGGCAGGAATGAAATTCTTTTCTCTTATTACACTCAGTGTCGTAACAGAAAGCCGATGGGATAAAATAGAAAGTTACGAAGGGGATGATACGAATCCTGAAGGTTGGTTAGAAAGTATAAGGCCACCGCGTTTAAGAGGAACTTTTTCGTATGCAGGTTCTCATACTCCTAGATATCAACCTGGTTGGCTGAGCGCAACCATAGCAGAACTTATTAGTGGTCTAGCTAATAACTACTATCAAACACCTTCAAATGCAAACACTTCGGATCTTAACAGGTCAGCTTTTATTAATTGCATATTTAATTTGCCAGCATCAAATTGGTCAAACAGCATTAATGCTAAGCTTTATTTTGATCGAGGTTTCTGGGATGATCCAGCTACACTCAATCAACTAACTGTATTTGAAATGTCATTATCATCTTTAATCAATGAGTACCAGCAAGAATACGCAGCAAATCGTTTAGATGCTGAAGAAGCACCACAACCAACAGTTGAAATAACAACTACATAAAAAGCGGATAAGAATAAAAATACACTCGTATAAATATTATAAATAACAATTAAGAAAACAACTAATTATGGCAGCAATTATTACAGACGACTTCCGAAGAAACCAAGCACGTCTTTTAGTCAATGACATTAAAGCATCAGGCGATCCAGCATTTGACTCTACAGCAAATAGTTCGAGCAACTCGAACGAATCAAATTGGCCTTACCGCGGAAATAACAGGTATGCTATTGGTTTAGGCAAAGCCGATAAGTGGCCAAACGATGCTTCTAGCAACGCGGAAGATAATTCATCATTTATTATTCCATCACCAGAAGGAACTTCTCAAGAGAATAACGATATCATTAGTAATTTGTTTACTTTGAAAGACATTCCATCTACTAATGTAAAACAGCTTGTTGCTAAAAACCCATGGACGACTGGAAGAAAATATAAAGTATATGATCAAACTGATGATGATATGTTTTACTCTACCGGAGATGTTTATCCATGTGTTGTATCATACGCTAACAAAATTTATATGTGTCTTTCCAACACAGCTGTTGTGAATGGTTTTAGTGGAACTGCTGCTGCCTCAACCACAATTCCAGCTCCTTCTGTTTTCGGTGTCACCGCGACTCCAAATAGTGATGGATACGTTTGGACGGAAGTTGCAGGATTCAATTCAAATGATGCTCTTGCTACGAGCCAATTCTCTCCAGTCGATCCGCAAACACTTACTGCTGCGCAAATACAAAAAACTGGAGGCCTACTAACACATATCGGTCTTTCTGATGCAGGTACAGGGTATAGTTCTGCTCCTACAGTTACACTAACTTTAGCGACAAGCAGTCACCAAGCGATTTCTAGTTCGACGATTAGCTTAGTACCAACTATAGTTGGTGGCGCAATTGCACGAATTGATATACGAGACGTTAGTACAAACCCAACTCACGCTGGTTCTTACGAGTATTGGAAAAACGAAGCATCTGGATTTTTAAACTCTTCTAACGCATCTCGTATCGCATATGCGACAGTTACTATTAGCGGCGGCAGCCCCACTCGAGCGGCAAAGGCCTACGCATCAATTGCACCTATTACTGGATTTGCTAAAAATGCATTGGACATTCTTCCAGCTTGGTTTGTTGGAATGCACACTGACTTTGATGGTAGCGAGACTGATGGTGATTCTCCTATTTTAAAATTTAGACAAGTTTCGCTTCTTAAGAATGTTGTAAGAGCCGCCGATGGTTTGGATTCAGATTCGGGTATTCTCGACTGTTTGAATTCTATAACTTTATCTGGAGTTAATAGTACTAACATGACCAATTTAGTTGAAGGTACTGCCTTGCAAGCAGGTGCTTCTAAATTCTATTATGATTACTACGTGGCAACGACTGCTACTACCGGTAAATTGTTTTATCACCAAAACTCTAATAGCGAAGTGAATCAAATTGTTCCTCCGGCTTTGGGGACTACGCCAGTTACAGTTATAGTTGGAGGTACAGCTATAGCCGCTGACATTACTGCGGTTGATCTTACTCAAGAATACGACGCGTTTATTCCAAATAGTGATAATCCTGACAAAAGAAACGGCGAAGTTATTTTCTTGGAAAATAGACAGCCTTTTACACGAAGCACAACACAGACTGAAGAGGTAAAACTCGTTATACAACTTTAATAAATAAGATTTATGGCAATAACCACATACTCTGCGTCACCTTACTTTGATGACTTTAACCAGGATAAGAATTACTTAAGAATTCTTTTTAGGCCGGGAAGAAGTGTTCAAGTAAGAGAGCTTAACCAGTTGCAATCGAATATTCAAGATCAGGTTGATAAATTTGGTCGTCATATTTTTAAAGATGGCGACCGCGTACTAGACGGATATACTAATTACGATTCGTCTATTCAAAGTATTGGAATCTCGTGGGAAAACGGAGCTGACGCCGGATCAACTACTCTTACTGCAGCCCAACTTACAGCGTTAAAGGGGAAAGAAATAACATCACCTAATTGGAGAGCAAAGATTCTTAGTGCTGTTAAAGTAACTGATAATACAACTGGTTACCGATTATATATAAAATTAATTGGTGGTGCAGGGACAATCGCAAATAATGATGTTATAACTCTAGCAACAGGCGAAACAAGTATTACAGTACCAGGAAAAACATATGCTGCAGGAGCCGCAATTGCAAAACATCTTACAGCTGTTGAGGCTGCTGGTTTCCACGGTGGTGTTTTCCAGGATGCCGGTGTATTTTTTGTTAAGGGGCACTTTGTTCATACTGATGCGACAGAAGCGTTTTTTGTTAAGACCGTAAATAACAATGTTGTTTCTAAATTAACTGGATCTGCTTTGTTCAATATAGTAGAAAGTGTAGTAGCTAGCTCATCTGACACAGACCTTTTAGATAACGCGGGTGGTGAGCCAAATAGTAGCGCGCCCGGCGCAGATCGTTATAAGATTTCTCTCAATTTAAGTTTTGTCCCTTCTACTGACGTCAGCGTTGCTGCAAACCAACAGCGTATTAATCTTCTTGATATTAAAGAAGACAAAGTTATTCAGGCTGCGAGAACACAATACAGTGAGCTTGGTAAAGCACTTGCTCAGCGTACCGAAGAAGAAAGCGGATCGTATGTTGTTAACCCATTTAAATACGAGGTTCGCGAATACTTAAATGATTCAGCTGGTAATCGTGGAAGATACACTAATGTTGAAATTTTTAATGGTTCTGCGGAAAACGCGCTTCTGCCGAATGTCGATGGCACAGGCACTGCTACAACTGAAGGTGCTAAAAGATATGTTATTGGTGTTGAACCTGGCATTGCTTATGTTCAAGGTTACCGTGTTGAACTAGAAACCAAACAGGATGTAGTTGCAGATAAAGGTCGTGATGGAACTCTTCCTGCAAAAACGGGTTATAACTTTTCTGCAGATCGAGGTCAATTTATTGAAGGAGCACTTACAGATGGTGATGCGCTATTATCCGCGGCCGATATAGATAAATTTATTTTCTCTCCTAATAAAACATATAATCTTTATAATGGTCTTGGAGGAAGTACTTTGATTGGCACGTGTCGTATTCATGCTATTGAAAACACTGGTACAAAATCTTTAAATGATGCTACTCCGGAAAACGCAGAGGCTACTAAAAGATTATACATATACGACATTAATTTAGTGAGTGGTAAGAAGCTTAGCGAAGCAAAGGTGCTAACTATAAATAACGAAGCTTCTAGTTCTACAGGTCAGGGTCATCTTCAAAATGATAGTGGATTTACACTTAAGCAAATTGGTGATAATTCTTCAAGAACGATTTACCCTTTGGGCAACTACGATATTGCTGATATTGACACATCTTCTGCGACGTATGTCACACAGAAAAGTTATACAAATTTAACACCAAGTTCAGGCACAGTCACTGTTGACATCAGCGCCGGGAGCGATTCGTTTATTAGCACAGATCCTGAAGACTACGTGGTTGTCCAGGTTGGTACTGGTACTGAACATGCTAATGGTGAAACTTATGCGAAGAATGTTTCAATCAGCGGTCAAGTTGCTACAATATCTTTAGCTCGAGCAAACGGTGTCGCTGTTGGGAGTGACGAAGTTACGATCTTTGCACCAATTAGAACAGCTTTAACTCTAAGATCTAAAACGCAGACTGCTGGTGTAACATTTACAGATGCATCACGTAGACTAGATCCAGGTGATATTATTACACTTGATAAAACTGACGTTTATGCAATAACTGGTGTTACCCATGCCAGCACCGCAGTTCCTATTTCTGATTTTGAATTAGTGACAGGACAAACCGACACACACTACGGATATTCTCAGGTAATTTACAAAGGCTCGTCAAGTTTTAGACTTAATACTGTTGTTGTAACGTTTAGTCACTATACTCATGGTGCAGGAAACGTATTTGCTGGGAATAAATATTTTGTTGCAGGCTCTGGTGAGGCACGTATGAATCTTGAAGATATACCGACATACGAAGAACTAAAACTTGCGAATTGTCTAGACTTTAGGCCATTAATTACAGATAACACTTCTACCCGCGGAACTGAGATTGGTGTTAAACCAAATTCTGTTGTGTTAGGTGTTAAATTTAATTACTACAATCCTAGAAATGACATTGTTGTTTTAAATCAACTTGGTGATATTCAATTTATTCAAGGTGTTCCTTCTGAGTCTCCTAAATATCCGCAAACGCCGGCCGACTCAATACTACTGTATAGAATAGAAAAACCCGGTTATTTGTATACATTGGGTGATTTAAAAATTGAGCGAGTCGAGAACCGAAGGTATTCAATGAGGGATATTGGTTCTCTCGAAAGCCGAGTGCAAAATCTTGAGTATTACGCATCGCTATCTCAACTTGAATCAGAAGCAGCTGAGACTCAATTAATAGACTCGGCCGGACCAAGATTTAAAGGTGGGATTCTCACAGACTCATTTAGAGGTCATGGTGTAGGAGATGTTAGCAGCCCTGGTTATAAAGCTGCTATTGATCGGGAAAACTTTACTGCTCGTCCTACCTATCTTTCTGATAATGCCAGATGGAGTTATATCAGTGGTATGGGTCTAAATGCTCAAACTGTTACCAGCTGGAACGGCGCGGCGGTTACTTCTACTACTAGCTATTCTGGTAAAAGAAAGAATTCATTAACACTTGACTTTATTGAAAAAATATTAGTTGATCAGCCATTTGCTTCAGATCATATTAGCGTAAATCCTTATGACGTAGCAACTTGGAGCGGGTCATTAGAACTTTCTCCATCATCTGATGAATGGAAAGATGTTAATTATGTTCCTGATATTATTAATAATATTGAAGGTGACAACAGCGCTTTAATTAACCAAATTGCTAATAACCCTAACATCCTTGGGACAGAGTGGAACGAATGGGAAGCTCAGTGGAAATCTAAAAAGGTTCGAAATGGCCGATGGTTTATGGGCAAAACTAGTTCGATACAAGTTGCTGATACATTCACAGAAACAACTTGGACTTCTAGGAGGAGAGGAAATCAAAGGGAATTCCTTCGTCAGAACAGAGAGGGCATTCAAACATCTCTTGTAGAAAATACCGAAAGAGAAGTTATAGGAGATGATCTTCTAAATATTACTTTTGTTCCATTCATTCGTTCTCGGAAGGTTTACTTTAAAGGTAGAATGCTTAAGCCAAACACTACATTTAATCTATTCTTTGATGATGTTAATATTACATCTTATGCTAAAGAAGACACATTTCAAGAATTTGGTGGTGGTGTTGGAGCTATAGGAGGAACTGATGTTGCCCGCTACGAAAACCTGACAACAGGATTTGGCGCTGACGGATCTATTATAACAGACGCTGCTGGAGATGTTGATGGATGGTTTGTTATACCAAACAACAATGTTTTGCGATTCAGAACAGGATCACGACAAGTTCGCTTGACTGATAGAACTGATAATAATAGAACTCTTGAACTTTCAGCGGCCGAGTCTACATACCACGCTAAAGGACTTTTAGAAACAAGACAGAAGACTATCCTATCGACTCGTCAGCTAGTTCTAGAAAGAACACGTTTGAATGAAAGCCGCAATCTTCTTATAGGAGAAAAGGTTGTTCGAAGAGATCCTATTGCTCAGACCTTTATGATAGGAAACGAGCCAACTGGTATTTTCCTTTCTTCAGTTGATATCTTCTTCCAGAAAATAGATCCTAATCTTCCAGTTGAGCTTAGTATTGTATCAGTCGAAAACGGGATACCTACACAGAATACTATTCCATTCTCAAAGGTTATTAAACTTCCTACGGGGGCCGGTGCAGTGGTACCTTCTGCAGACGCAAGTACAGAAACTAAGTTTATGTTTGACACACCAGTTTATCTACAACCTGGAGTTGAATATGCTATCGTTTTAATATCGAACAGTGCAAGATACCGAGTATGGCACGCTGAAGTTGGTGGAACTAACGTAGTCCCGTCAGGAGCAACCGCAGAAAAGATTACTAAGAATGTGAATCTTGGAGTGATGCTTAAGAGTCAGAACGCATCAACATGGACACCAGATCAAAATAAAGATCTTAAGTTTACACTCAATCGAGCAGACTTTAAAACAGATAGTACTACTGCTTTATTCACTGGGCTTTCACCTCAAAGAGGACACATTACGTATATCGATGTTAGTGACGGAGGTTCAGGTTATCTTACTGGTCCACCCGCAATAACAATTGGTGGAGTAACAGCTGGAGGTGCAACGACTCAAGCAACTGCTAAAGCACACATTGGAAAAGGTGGAGTAATTGACCATATCGAAGTTATAACAAACGGTGTTGGATATAATGGTGCTGCTCTTCCAGATGTTGCTGTAGCAGCACCCAGTGAAATTAGTATTTTTGCTAGTGAACCTGATGCGAATTCTGGAGGAGTTTATAAAAATGACCATGGTACAGTTGGTCTTAGAAATGTGATTGCTCTTCCTGCTAATATTGCTGAAGTTGCTAACGGCCAACGCTTTAAATACAGTATAAACGGTGGATCACTATTGCCTGGCTTAACTGATGGTGCAGTGTATTTTGCAAAAACAGTTGATATTAATGTTCCTAGTGGATCCGCAGCTCTGGAAGTTTCTCACAGTAGGTATATTCATTTGAGTACTGCGCTTAATGGGAATGCACTCGTGCTAACTGGTAGAGGAGGAGTTCAACAAACGCTTCTTCCAGTTAAAGATGCAGCAGGTAATGCATCAACCGGAGTGGCGACTGCAGAAAGAGATGTTTGGAAAGCTTCAGCATATCTTCCGATCATTCAAGATATGCTTCTTCCAGAATCTAATGTTAATTACAAATTAACAGATGATGCAAGTAGTGGTGAGCCAACTTATAACATATTTCCTGGAGAATTAATTTATACTGGGAAACGCGTATCACACACACATACGACAAGCGGGCACAACAAAACAAATGCAAATCAACTAAAGCTTCAAGCAACTTTATCGACTACGAATTCTCTGATTTCGCCAGTCGTTGATTTAGATCGTATATCGCTAGTGACATTCGACAATATTGTTAATAATTCAACTGAGTTTGAAGGAACCCGAGACGATGGACAATGCGCTGCAAGGTATATTACAAAGAGTATAAAGCTTGAATCTCCTGCTGATCAAATTAATGTTTATGCCGATGCAATGAGGCCTGATGCTTCGACTTCAATTGAAGTATATGCTAAGTTCAATACACTCAATTCAACCACACCATTTGACTCCCTTGGTTGGACTAAGATTAATCCTAAGGATGGATCCAAAGTTCCTGTGAGCACCAACTTTGAATTTGGAGAAGTCCAGTTTGAAGGTAACACTACTGAGGAGTATGATCAGGTTGC
>TARA_R110001592_G_scaffold13884_2_pt1 | contig 17303 bp, 19 predicted proteins | sample TARA_R110001592 | Tara Oceans TARA_R110001592 (sample SAMEA4398387) | marine metagenome | biome: Polar Biome; feature: [SRF] surface water layer (ENVO:00010504); material: water (ENVO:00002006), including particulate matter (ENVO:01000060) such as... | depth 5 m
CAAGGTCCCTCCCCTACGCAGTGGGGGGAGAGGTTAAGTTAGTCTTGAAAATCACCCACCGTGACCGCGTGATTAAGCGGACCGTGGCCGTGGCCGAAGCCGGGGTTTGTCTCAATCGCGCGGCGCACATACGCACGCGCCCGTTTCACCGCCTCGACCAAGGTCATCTCCTGCGCCAAACCGACCGCGATCGCGGACGCCAGGGTGCAGCCGGTGCCGTGGGTATTCTGCGTATCGATGCGGGTATCTTCGAAACGGTGGGTGGTGCCGTCTGCATCTCGAAGTAAATCGACCAAGGCGTCGCCTTCAAGATGCCCGCCCTTCAGCAACACAGCATGGGCGCCCAAGCCCGCCAACGCATCCAGCGCCGCGTCCATATCCGCCGCATTTGAAATGGATTGGCCGATCAGCACTTCGGCTTCGGGCAAATTCGGCGTGATCACGTGGGCGGCGGGTATCAACACGGTTTTGAGAGCATCCGCCGCCGCTTCGGCCAGCAACGACGCGCCGCCTTTGGCGACCATCACCGGATCGGCGACAATCGGCACACCCGGCGCAAGTTCGGCCAATGTTGTGACCACGGTTTCGATGATGTCGGCCCGGTGCAGCATGCCGATCTTGATGCAATCCGCGCCGATGTCTTCAAGCACGACGCGCATTTGGTCGGCAACGAAATCCGCCGGCACATCGTGGATGCCATGAACACCTTGGGTGTTCTGCGCCGTCAGCGCGGTAATCGCCGTCATCGCGAACCCACCCAACGCGGTGATCGTTTTAATGTCCGCTTGTATGCCCGCGCCGCCGCCGCTGTCAGATCCTGCGATCACCAGCACGCGCCCTGTCATCTTGGCCATTGCTGCCTCGTTGAACGTTTAAGCTTGTTTGGATATGGCGTCGCAAATGCCGTCGACAACCGCTTCGACGAGCACAAGGTCATCCCCTTCGGCCATGACCCGGATCAACGGCTCGGTCCCGGACTTGCGGATTAACACACGCCCGTTGTTGCCAAGACGCTGCTCGCCCGCGCGGATTGCCGCCTTTACGGTCTCGGCCTCAAGCGGGGCTCCACCGTTAAAGCGAACGTTTTTCAGCAATTGCGGCACCGGCGTGAACAAGTTGAACATCGCGCTGGCCGGTTTGTCGCCGCTGACCAGCACCGCCAAAATTTGCAAAGCGGCAATCAAGCCGTCACCCGTCGTCGCGTAGTCGTCAAAGATCAGATGGCCCGACTGCTCGCCACCCAGATTATACTGCTCGGCGCGCATTGCTTCGGCGACGTAGCGGTCACCGACACGGGTCCGTTTGAGGTCGAGCCCCATACCGTTCATAAAGCGCTCAAGCCCCAAGTTCGACATCACCGTCGCCACCACGCCACCGCCCTTAAGTCGGCCCGTCTGGTGCCAGTCCTGGGCAATCAGCCCCATGATCTGATCACCGTCAACGATGGTCCCGGCCTCGTCACAGACCAGCACCCGGTCCGCATCGCCATCGAGCGCGATGCCGATATCGGCGCCGTGCGCCACGGTGGCCTCTTGCAGCGTCGCCAGATGCGTCGAACCACAGCCGGCGTTGATGTTGGTGCCGTCCGGGCTGACGCCGATGGGCACGATTTCGGCGCCCAACTCCCACAACACTTCGGGCGCCACTTTGTACGCGGCGCCGTTGGCGCAATCGATGACGACCTTGAGGCCGTCCAAACGAAGCCCGCGCGGGAACGTTTGTTTCACATATTCCGTATAGCGACCGCGGGCGTCGTCCAACCGCCGTGCGCGACCAAGGCCGGATGCCGGCGCCAAGTCGTCAACAAGATCGCTGTCCATGCCGGCTTCGATCTCAACCTCAACTTTATCCGATAGCTTATAACCATCGGGGCCGAACAATTTGATGCCGTTATCTTCATACGGATTGTGAGACGCAGAAATCATCACGCCCAGATCGGCCCGGAGCGAGCGGGTCAACATCGCGACCGCAGGTGTCGGCATCGGGCCGACCAGCACCACGTCCATGCCCATCGACACAAACCCGGACGTCAACGCCGGCTCGATCATGTAACCGGAGAGCCGTGTGTCTTTGCCGATCACGACGCGGTGGCGGTGGTCGCCACGGCGAAACTGCATCGCCGCCGCCATGCCAAGCCGCAACGCCACGTCGGCAGTCATTGGTGCGGTGTTGGCGCGCCCACGAATACCATCGGTGCCGAAATATTTCCGCGTTGTCGTCATTAAGCCGTCCATAAAGTCCGCAAAGCCCCAGTCTGCACAGTCATACCCCATAATTCTGTCATGAAAAGGGTTTCCGAGAAGTTTACGGCCGGAAATCCAAGCCGATGGGTGTAAATCCGAGTCTTCAATTCCCATTCTATGTCTAAGTGAATTCAAAACGTGGAGCTAACAATGACATTCAAACGCTTGGTCCTCATGCCGCTGGCTGCACTGGTGCTGGCTGTATCCGCCCCCGCAAAGGCCGCCGAATATAAAATCGATCACAGCCACACCTTCATCGAGTTCAAAGTCATTCACTTAGGCTTCAGCTGGCTGAATGGCCGCTTTGACGATTTTGACGGCAGCTTTACGTTTGATCCGGAAGCAGGCCCGGAAGCTCAGAAAATCAGCCTGACCATCGACACCACGTCGATCAACTCGAACCATGCCGAGCGCGACAAGCATCTGCGTTCCGACGATTTTCTGAATGTCGAGAAATTCCCCGAAGCGAAATTCGTCAGCACGGGCTATAGCGGCGATGCGTCGGGCGGCACGCTGACGGGTGACTTCACGTTGATGGGTGTGACCAAACCGATTGAAATCAAGGTCAAGAAAATCGGCGAAGGCAAAGACCCCTGGGGCGGCTATCGCGCCGGCTTTGAAGGCACCGCCGAGTTTGACCGTCGTGACTTTGGCATGGGCTACGACCTCGGCCCGAAATCCAACACCGTCTCTCTGGATCTTTATCTTGAAGGTATCCGCCAATAGGGCGCACGAAAGATGAGCCAACACCCAACAGGTTACAGCGCCGTCGCCCGACTTTTACACTGGGCGACGGCGCTGGTGATTTTGGGGCTGACCGGGCTCGGTTGGTGGATGGTCGGCCTCAGCTATTATGACGCTTGGTACAATCGCGGGCTGGATTTGCATAAAAGCTTCGGCATCATTGCATTCGTGTTGGCTGTCGCATTCATTATCCGCAAATTGATCGGCCAAGCCCCCGCCCCGGCACCCCCACTAACAAAGCTTGAACGCATCGGCGCCAAGTCTGCACATGGGATGCTGTTCATATTGATGCTCTTGATGCCGGTCAGCGGATATTTGATCTCGACGTCCAGCGGGGACGGGATCGACGTGTTCGGTGTCTTTACCTTGCCCGCGCTTTTGCAGATCGACAAGCAAGCCCGCGACCTAGCCATCGATGTGCATTATTGGCTGGCGTATATCGGGCTCGGCATCATCGCCGTGCACGGGTTGGCGGCGATCAAACACCATGTGGTCAACAAAGACCGCACCCTGATGCGGATGCTGAGCGGACGCTAGGCGTCCACTAAACGTCTTCTGCCGCCTCAATCGCTTGCCATACGGCGAGCGCCTGGCGGGTCTCGGCAACATCATGGACGCGGAACAACTGCACGCCCCGATCCCAGCCGGCGATGGCGGCTGCGATAGAGCCGGCGATCCGGTCCTTGGCATCACAGTCGCGATCAATCTTCGAGATAAAGCTTTTCCGGGACACGCCTAACAATACTGCCGTGCCCAGCACATGGAACGCATCAATGTGCGCCAAGATGCGGAGGTTGTGATCCAAGTTCTTGCCGAACCCGATGCCGGGATCGACGGCAATCCGCGCGCGGGGAATGCCGGCGGCTTCAAGGGTCATAAGACGCTCGGCCATGTAATCGACAATATCTAAGGCCGCATCGTCGTAGCTTGGGTTTTGCTGCATGGTGCGGGGGTCGCCCTGCATATGCATCAATACGATGTCGCAACCAAGCTCGGCACAGACCGCCACGCTTTGGTCATCGCCGGTAAGCGCCGTCACGTCGTTGACGATCTTTGCGCCTGCCGCAATCGCGGCCCGCATCACACCAGCACGACGCGTGTCGATGGACACCAGCGCGCCTGCGTCCACCAAGCCTTTGATCACCGGCAAGGTGCGGGCGCGTTCGTCGGCTTCGCTGACGGGGTCGGCGCCAGGCCGCGTCGACTCGCCGCCGACATCCAGAATGTCGGCACCGGCATCGCGCATGGCGAGGCCGTGGGCAATCGCAATGTCAGGATCGAGAAAATCGCCGCCGTCGGAGAAACTGTCGGGCGTCGCATTGACGACGCCCATCAACCTCGGTCGGTCTAAAGACAACCCGGCGAACATAAGAGGTTCAGGCATACCCGCGCTCGAATGCGAGCCGGTTACTGACCGGGCTGCGGCTCTGGATCGGGATCAATACCACCGGCACCGCCCGGACCTTTTTTCGGTCGGGTTTTGCCACCGGTCGGGATCGATGTCCGGCGTGCCGTATCCGACGAACCGCCATCATCATCGTCACGATGGATCGGCTCACCCGCCAATAAGGCCTTCACGTCGGCCCCGGACAGGGTTTCATATTCGAGCAAGCCCTGCGCCAGCGTCTCCAGTTCGTCCGCGTGTTCGGTCAGAACTTTGCGGGCACTGCCCTCGGCGTCTTCGATCAAGCGACGGACTTCTTCGTCGATCAACGCCGCCGTGGCGTCAGACACGTTCTTTTGGCGGGCAACGGAGTGGCCGAGGAAAACCTCTTCCTCGTTATCCGCATAGCGCAACCGGCCAAGCTTGTCAGAAAACCCGTATTCCGTGACCATTTTCCGGGCCAAGCTGGTGGCCTGCTGAATGTCGTTACCGGCACCAGTGGTGATATTTTCCTTACCGAAGGTCAGTTCTTCGGCGAGACGACCACCATACATCAACGCAAGCCGCGACAGGAGTTGCCGCTCAGACATGCTCAGCTGGTCGCGTTCCGGCAGGCTCATCGTCACGCCCAACGCGCGACCACGCGGAATGATCGTGACTTTGTGCAACGGGTCCGTCTTTGGCATGTATATGCTGACCAGTGCGTGGCCGGCCTCATGATAAGCGGTCAGCTTTTTCTCGTCTTCGGTCATCACCATGGAGCGTCGCTCGGCACCCATCATGACCTTGTCTTTGGCTTCTTCGAATTCGGCCATGGTGACGACGCGTTTGGATTTACGCGCGGCCAGCAACGCCGCTTCATTCACCAGGTTGGCCAAGTCGGCACCAGAGAACCCAGGTGTGCCGCGCGCGATAATGCGGGGCTCCACATCGGGGGCCAGCGGGACTTTTTTCATGTGCACGCGCAAGATTTTCTCGCGGCCCAGAATATCCGGGTTCGGCACAACGATCTGACGGTCAAAGCGACCCGGGCGCAACAGCGCCGGATCAAGCACATCGGGCCGGTTGGTGGCGGCGATCAAAATCACGCCTTCGTTGGCCTCAAAGCCGTCCATCTCGACCAGCAACTGGTTAAGGGTCTGCTCACGTTCGTCATTGCCGCCACCCAGGCCCGCGCCCCGGTGCCGACCGACGGCATCGATTTCGTCAATGAAGATGATGCAAGGCGCGTTCTTTTTGCCCTGCTCAAACATATCGCGGACGCGCGATGCGCCGACGCCGACGAACATCTCGACGAAGTCGGAACCGGAAATGGTGAAGAACGGCACGTTCGCCTCACCGGCGACGGCGCGCGCGGTCAAGGTCTTGCCGGTACCCGGCGGACCGATAAGCAGGCAGCCTTTCGGAATACGACCGCCGAGGCGTTGGAATTTTTGCGGGTCTTTCAGGAATTCGACGATCTCCTCAAGCTCTTGCTTGGCTTCGTCGATACCGGCGACATCATCAAACGTCACGCGGCCTTGTTTTTCGGTCAGCAGTTTTGCCTTGGATTTGCCAAAGCCCATCGCCTTGCCGCCGCCCGACTGCATCTGACGCATGAAGAAAATCCACACACCGATCAATAGCAGCATCGGGAACCACGAAATCAGCACACCCCAAAGTGTCGGCGAGCCGTCTTCAGAAGGTTCCGCGCGGATTTGTACGCCTTTGCTCTTGAGCCGCTCAACCAACTGCGGGTCGTTCGGTGCATAGGTCTGGAAGCCGCCGCCAGAGAGGTATTGGCCGAATATCTGGTTGCCCTTAATGGTGACGCCCTTGACGTCGCCCTCCTCAACCTTGGTCAGAAATTCGGAGAACGCGAGTTCGTTCACGCCCGGGCGTTGTGTCGTCCCTTGGAAAAGGTTGAACAATGCCAACAAGAGCAATCCGATGATGATCCAGAGCGCGAGGTTTTTGCTGAAATTCAAGGTCGCAGTTCCTTTTTGAGCGCATGCGACGGCCGCTCCGACCGCCAAAATCGCGAATTATATCGCATACCTAAAGTCGCCCGACCGGCTTTACGGCGGGTCAGACACTCTAGAGATAGTCCTTTTCGACGCTCACGCAATGGAAAATCCGTTTCCGGCAAGCGGGTTTTTTGGCTGAAAAGCGACGCGAATGCCCATGTTAGCCTCGCTGCCCGGCTTAGGAACGACAATATTGGTTTTCTGGCGGAAGACCAGCAAGCCTGCCCGCGCCGCTACGGGCAGCTTCAAAAACCAATCCGGCCGCTGACGCTTGGGCCAATAACCGAACACCGCATCAGAAAATGCGGCGCAGCTGAGCGGCGCCGTTTCAGGCGCAATGTGGACCGCAAACCGACCGTCCCAATGGTGCGTTTGCGCCTGCGCGTTCGACGAAAAAGTCAGCGGCGTCGGCTGATTTCGGGCTTCGCGATAGATGCCAATGCGATCTATCTCAACGCACACGCGCACGGCGCCCAAGGTTGCCGCGTCGCCCTGCGTCAAAGCCTTATACACACGCTCAATCGCGGCCGGGCTTGGCGCATAGGGCTTACCGCCCACCGCCGCGACCAGCCGAGCGAGGCCGCGATGCACGATTTCCGGTGCCGTAATTTCGAGCGCGTCCAATGACAGCGCCGCATAACCTGCCGCATTCAAGGTTACATGTCGGGCCAGCCAGCGCGCGGTTTCCGTCTCCAGCACCGCGCGGGCGCCGGCAAAGCGGACCGTCCCTTGGGCCAAGGACTGCGTGTCGATACCGCCATCCTGCAACGCGTGACGAACCCGCACGCGTTGGAACGCCACATTGTCGTTGCTGGGATCTTCGACCCAGACCAGCTCTGCCGCCTGTGCCGTCGCCATCAAACGCGTCTTCTCAAGACTCAACAATGGCCGGAGGATACGGCACGCGCTGAGTTCACGGACCGGCGCCATCGCCGCTAAGCCGTCCGGCCCGCTCCCGCGCTCAGCCCGCATTAAAAAGGTTTCCGCCTGATCTCCGGCGTGATGGCCAACCAGCAGATGCACCACGGCATTTGCGCGACACCAGTTTTCGAGCAACCCATAGCGCGCCTGTCTGGCTGCCGCCTGCAGGCCGAGCGAGGGTTTCGGGCCTGACCAGGTTAACGTCTGATGTGCAATACCACGCATATTCAGTTGCTGCGCGATGGCCTCAGCTTCGGCAGTCGCCTCTGGTCGCAGTCCATGATCGACGGTCAACGCCGTCACCTGCCCGCCCCGCGCCCGAGCCCAGTGGTGTGCCAGCCACGCCAACGCCGTGCTGTCGGCGCCGCCCGAAACCGCCACCGCAAGATGCGGCGCGGCTTCGAACGGGCCAAGAGCATCAATCAGATTGCTGAATTCAATATCCGTGAGAGGCATCGACATCATCGACTATACCCGGCGTCAGGTGCAGCCGTTTTTCTGCCACTCGCGCTCAAGTGTGCTTTTCAGACCGGCGGAGGCTTCGGGATAATCGCCCCGCAGCTTTTGAAACACCGCGCAGGCTTCGGTTTTGTTGTTCAAGCTCGCCAACGACATGCCGAGCTTCAACAACGCATCCGGGGCTTTGGCGCCCCGCTTGTCGCTTTCATAGCCTTCAAGAAACGTTTCGGCCGCCTCAACGAACGCGCCCCGCACGTAATAAGTTTCACCCAGCCAATAGCGCGCATTGCCGACGAGCGGGTCATCCGGGTTTTTTTCAAGGAACTGATTGAGCGCGCTCGCCGCCATGTCATATTTGCCTTGGCGCAGCAGGCTGAACGCATGCATGTATTGTTCACGCGGCGTACCGTCCGGCAACGCGGCAGTTTGCGCGCCCTTGGGCGCCGCCGGTTGACCACTTTGCGCGACGTCGACGGCGCCCGGTGCGGGTGCTGCGCTCGGCGCAGGAGCGGCCAACGGCTCCCCAGTCAATTGCGCCAGCAAAGCATCTTCTTCGCTGGGGGCTGCCGGGGCTGTGGCCGGCGTTGGTGGACCGGCATTTTCAGCTTCTGACGCCGTCAAGGTGCCCAGCACTTGAGTGCCGTTCGGCAACACATTGCCGGACACAGGCCCGGGTGCCGCAGGCGATACGCCGGTGGGCATATCACTCATAGAGGCCGGCGGCGCACCGGTGCCACCCCCCTGTTCGAGCTGGCGCAGACGATAATCGACGTCGGCGACGACTTTATCGAGTTGCGTGCCCATTTGATTGAGCTTGAAAGACATTTCTTCGATGCGCCCGACCACACCGCGCAATTCACCTTCAAGCTCGGAAATACGGACGCCGAGTCTTGCAACCGCTGGGTCGCCGCTTGCCGCCGCATTGCTGCTGCCACTCACCAGCGGGGCACCGCTACCGCCCCGGGCAATCTGTACGTTGAGGGTACGGATATCCCGTTCTAAACGATCAATCCGATCACGCAGCGCAGCCGCATCAAGGGATTGCGCCGCTGACGGCAACGGGGCCGCAAACGCGGCCACGATCACGACAGCGAATACGGCACCACCGATAAAGGCTCGTCGGAACGTCATGACTATCTCTCCGGTCTTCTCAATTATTCTGGCCAATCGTGCTGCGGACAAGATGTCCGCGACTCGGTTCAGCTAAACTGCGAGAAATATTAGGCAAAATTAAGGCGCTTGCCCACCCTACGGCAGACAAGCGCCCAATTTTCTTTATGACGTCTGGTCGCTTAGCTGCCGGTAGAGTTCACCACCATGACGCCCCGGCGGTTTTGCGCCCAAGCGACTTCATTGTGGCCGATAGCGGCAGGCCGCTCTTTGCCATACGAAATAGTCTTCACCCGCGATGGGTTAATGCCCAAAGCGACTAAGTAATCTTTCACGGCGTTCGCACGGCGCTCACCCAAAGCCAAGTTGTACTCGCGCGTGCCGCGCTCGTCAGCATGCCCTTCGAGGGTGACGCGGACGGCGCCATATTTCTTTAACCAAGCGGCCTGCTGTTCCAGCGCAGCACGCGCTTCGGCGCCCAGGTCCGAGCTGTCGTAAGCAAAGAACACACGGTCGCCGACGTTAACGACCAAGTCCTCTTGCGAGCCGCCTTGAATTTGTACGGCGGCAGGCGCACTTGAGCCAGTGTTAGTGCTTGCACCGCTCGAGCCGGTGTTGCCGGTAGTTTCAGGCGCCGTTTCACAAGCTGCCAAAAGTGCGACTGCGGCCAGCATCGTCAAAAATTTAAAACGCATAGGATAACTCCTCATCGGGTGTAATTCTTAAACCCTGTTCGCCGATCAATCGGCACAAACCTCCGCTGGCCCCCTCTGCGGACGCCAATTACTGGTATTGTTAAAGACAGACGCGCTTGATTCCAAGTACTTTTTTGGGACAGCACAATGTTTCAGGTTCAGCCCACAACCGAATATTCAACAATAGTTTTGTGCGGCGCGGGATAAAATGGCGCATTCCCGCCTCTCCCGTCATGCGATTATCACGGGATGATCGGCGACCACGCAGGATCCGACCCCCCCACCGGCGTGATGACTTCACGCTCATTATAGCCCGTGAGGTCAACGGAATAAAGTCGAGGATCCGTCACCATCTCGCCACGCTTGGATTGGCGAAAGAACATCAACACGCGCCCGTTCGGCGCCCAGGTCGGAGCTTCGACCAAGAAATCCTCAGCTAAAAGACGCTCGCCCGAGCCGTCGGGGCGCATCACGCCAATATAAAATTGGCCCCGTGAAATCTTTGTGAACGCGATCAAATCGCCGCGTGGCGACCACACCGGCGTCGCATAGCGCCCATCACCAAAGCTAATCCGTTGCACATTGCTGCCATCGCCGTTCATGACGTACAACTGCTGCGAACCGCCCCGGTCCGAGTTGAATACGACCTGTGCAGCGTCCGGTGAATAACTGGGCGAGGTATCGATAGCCCCGGACCGGGTCAATTGTGTTGATTGCCGGGTCCGCAAATCCATCACGTGGATATCGGTCTTGCCGTTCTGTGCAAGGCTCATGATCACCTTTTGCCCATCCGGCGAAAACCGGGGCGCAAACGTCATGCCCGGGAAGTTCCCAAGTAGTTCCTGGCGTCCACTGTCGATGTTGAAGATATAAACGCGCGGCGTGTTGCCGTGATAGCTGAGATACGTGATTTCTTGGAGCGTCGGCGAGAACCGGGGCGTCAGCACCAGCGACGAGCCATCCGTCAAAAACCTGTGATTGGCGCCGTCCTGGTCCATGATCGCCAGGCGCTTGATACGGCGCTGCGCCGGCCCACTTTCGGCGATGTAGACAATGCGCGTATCGAAATAGCCGTCTTCGCCGGTGATCCGCTTATAGATCGCATCCGAGATAATATGCGCAACGCGGCGCCAGTTGTCGGGCACCGTAAAGTAGGCAAGGCCGACCATCTGCTGCTCGGCGAACACATCCCACAACCGAAACTCAACCCGTAGTCGACCATCGGCTACCAATTGCGTGCGGCCTTGCACCAGAGCTTGCGTATTGATGATCCGCCAATCACCGAAGCGAGGCAATGTTGCCAAAGAGCCATCACCTTCGATGAACGCGCGCCGATCAATCGGCTTGAATAAACCGGATCGTTGAAGATCGGCGGATATCACCGCCGCCATCTCACGACCGATCCGCGCGTCTTCACCGGTGGCGCCGAAGAAATCGGTAACCGCAATCGGCAAAGGCTCGGCATTGCCTTGGGTGATGTCGACGCGAAGCTCCGCCGATGCCATCGGTACAAAGGCGAGAAGCAATGCGGCAAATACCGAAATGCGGACCATGGCTGGTAAAAACATCATCGCTCCTTAAAGCTGCGCGCTACAAAAGCTCGCTGGGATCAAAGTTGATTTCAATCGTCTTCCAAATCTCATAGCGATCCGCCGGCAGTTTGATCGGATTGCAGCGCGGATTCAACACAGCGCGCTTCGCAGCATCGGCAGCGGATTGGAAAAACCCATCGCTATAGTAACGGTTCTGATCTTGAATAACCGCGGCACCGACGGTGCCGTCCGGATTCATCGACATACGTATCACCACCGCCAAGTTTTTAGCATTTTTAGCACCCGGATTAATATTCCAGCACGGTGTCACCGACTCGATCACTTTGCGGCGCATGGCATCCAATTCAGTCATGCTGACCGGTTGATCAAGATCGGACTTAACCTGTTGATTAGGCTTTTTTAAGGCACTCCTGATCGAGGCCGCAAAATCTTTTGTCGGCTCTTCTTTGGCGGGCTTCTCAGGTTCAGCAGCCCGGGTCTCTTTAATCTTCTCAAGCGTCTTCAGCAAAGACGAGACCTGAAACTCCGGTTTTTCCTTCGGCGGCGTCGGCTTTTTCTTCAGCGTCGCTACCGCTGCCACGGCCTTTGGCGGCGCAGGTGCGGGCTCCGGTTTCGGCTCGGGCTTGGGTGCCGGCTCCGCTTTCACTTCCGGCACCGGCTCCGGCTCGGGTTTAGGCTCAGGCTCAGGGGCTGGCTCAGGCTGCTTCGGTGCAGGCTCGGGTTCCGGCTCAGGCTCAGGCGGCAACGCTGCGATCTCTGGAGCCGGTGGTGGTGGCGGGGCCGGTTCGGGCTCAGGCGCTTTCGCAACCGGTTTCGGTTCCGGTTTCTTCTCGGGCTCCGGCGGTTTTTCCTCGGGGGCCGGCTTCACAGTCGGCTGCGGCGCGTTTCGGACGTCGGAAATGTCCACCATCTCGACAAAGATCGGCGTCTCGTCCAGCGGGTCTATCGGGCTCAAAATCGGCAAGCCAAACCACGCCACCGCCACGATGGCGGCGTGAAAACCGATCGAAAAGATCAGGCCCTTATTCATCTGGTGTTGGTCCGATTGAACATGCTGGTTACGGGTTTTTCTTTTTCTTCTTGTCGCCACTTTGCGTGATCAAAGCGACGCGGCGATAGCCCGCACGATTGATCGTGCCCATCACTTCCATAACGCGGCCATAATTGATATCCGCATCACCGCGCACGAATATTCGCAAATCCTGGTTCTCGCCGGTGATGGCGCGCAGCCTCGGCACCAAGGTTTCGAGCGGCACCGACGTGTCTTGCAGAAAAATCTCACCGCCCGCCGTGATCGAGATCGCCAGCGGCTCGTCATCACCGGCAACGGCGCCCGCATCGGTCTTCGGCAGATTGACCTCGACACCGACCGTCAACAGCGGTGCCGTCACCATAAAGATAATCAACAGCACCAACATCACGTCGACAAACGGCGTCACGTTGATCTCGCTCATCGGTCGGTTTCGCCCTCGGCGGAAACGGCCACCGCTTGATGTGCGCTCTAATATTGTTGCCATATCCGTCGCACCTTTTTCCGTTTAGGTGTCCATTTCACGCGATAAAATTGCCGAGAACTCGCCGGCAAAGCTGTCCAGCCGACCGGCATAGCGATCCAGGTCACGGCTGAGTTTGTTGTAGGCAACCACCGCCGGAATGGCGGCGAGCAGGCCGAGCGCGGTCGCAAACAGCGCCTCGGCAATGCCCGGCGCGACCACGGCCAAGGAGGTGTTCGATGACACCGCAATCGCCTGGAAGCTGTTCATGATCCCCCACACCGTGCCGAACAAACCGACAAACGGTGCCGTCGAACCGGTGGTGGCCAAGAACGTCATATAGCGCTCGGCCCGGTCCATCTCGCGGTGCACGGTAATCTGCATGACGCGCTCAATCCGCTCGGCGACACCAACTTTCAGACTGGCGCCGGCGCTGCCCGATGCACGCCGCCATTCCCGCATTGCGGCAACGAACACAGCTGACATCGGATCGCGCGGGTTCGGGGATATTCGCTCATACAATTCGTCCAACGACTTGCCCGACCAAAACGCCTGCTCAAAATCCGATGAGCGTTTATTGAGCCGGCTCACGTTCAATATCTTCTCGAAGATGATCGCCCAGCACCAAATTGACGCCAGCACCAAAATCAACATTACCGCTTTGACGACGATATCGGCACGCAGCACCATCGCCATGATGGTGAAGTTGTCAGCGCCGACCGAACCGGCCATAAGCGCGGCATCAACCGCTTGGTTTTCCATTCGTCACTCCGCTTTCAAAAATCGCTTAATCTTCATGTCTGTAAAACTTGCTGTAAGGCATCGCGCACTACGTCGGGCAGGCGCACAGGCGCGCCGCTGTCAACGTCCATGCACGCCAAGCGCACATCGATGGCGACCAATGTGGCGCCGTCCAGGCAAATGTCTTGATGCATGTGCAGGCTCGCGCCACCGAGCCGAGTTACGGTGGTGCGCACATCCAGCGCATCGTCCAAACGCGCCGGCTTGATGTAATCAGTACTGCAGGATTTAACCGCAAAGGCGATCCGGTCCGAGCACATCAGCGCACCGTTTTCGATGCCGTGACTACGCAGAAGCTCGGTCCGCGCACGCTCTGCATACTTCAAATAATTGGCATAATACACGATGCCGCCAGCGTCGGTGTCTTCATAATAGACCCGGACCGACAGGCTGTGCACATGCTGCCCAGACGCATCAGGCATCAGCTGGGTCCTCCCGGATCAGTTCCAACTGATCGAATGACTTCGGCGCCTTCAGGCCTAAGTGCTTGAAACCGTCACCGGTCAGTGCGCGGCCTCGGGGCGTGCGCATCAGCAAGCCTTGCTGAATCAAATAAGGCTCGATCACTTCTTCGATGGTATCGCGCTGTTCCGACAACGCGGCGGCCAAGGTCTCAACCCCAACCGGGCCGCCACCGTAATTGTCGGCGATGCAGCCTAAGTAACGACGGTCCATGGCATCTAGGCCGCGCTTATCCACATCCAAGCGGTTGAGCGCGGCGTCGGCGGTTTTCGCATCCACACTGATGCTGCCGTCGACCGCTGCGAAATCGCGGACCCGCCTAAGCAATCGTCCGGCGACCCTAGGCGTGCCGCGTGCGCGCTTCGCAATTTCACGCGCACCGTCAGACTCCAAGGCCAAGCCCAACAGGCCGGCGCCGCGGCTTATGATATGTTGCAAATCATCGACGCCATAAAATTCAAGTCGCATGGGAATGCCGAAACGTTCACGCAACGGCGTGGTGATCAAGCCCGATCGAGTGGTCGCGCCGACCAAGGTAAAGCGCGGCAGATCGATCCGCACCGAACGCGCCGCCGGCCCTTCGCCGATGATCAGATCCAGCTGAAAATCTTCCATCGCCGGGTACAGGATTTCTTCGACCGCCGGGCTCAGACGATGAATTTCATCGATGAACAACACGTCGCCGGCTTCGAGGTTGGTCAAGATCGCCGCCAAGTCGCCAGCCTTAGCGATCACCGGACCCGACGTGGCACGAAAGCCGACGCCCATTTCTTTGGCGACGATAGACGCCAGCGTGGTTTTGCCGAGCCCAGGCGGGCCGTAAAACAACACATGATCCAACGCTTCAGCGCGTTGCAGCGATGCCTCGACAAACACTTTCAGATTGGCGCGCACTTGCGGTTGGCCGACAAAATCGTTCAGCCGTTGCGGACGCAGGGCGACATCTTGTGTGTCGCCGGCGGTCTCGCCCAGTTCGATAATACGATCCCCTTCGGCCATTTAGGTACGCGCCCCTGCACGGGTATCCGCCGGCGCCAAGCGCGCCAGCCCACCCTTAATCAGTTGCCCGACGTCGACCCCCTCGCCCAAATCGTTGGCAGCCTCAGAGACTGCGCCCAACGCTTGCGATGGGCTGTAGCCCAAATTGACCAGCGCCGATACCGCGTCCGACACCGCACTTTCCGCGATGTCGACGGCTGAAGGCACCGCACCCGGTGTCCGGGCCGCGACCTGTGCTTTCGCCGCTTGACCGAGCGCGATGGCGCCGACTTTATCTTTAAGCTCTGAGACGATCCGGCTCGCTAACTTCGGCCCGACACCCGGCGCCTGCGTGATCGCCGCCTTGTCGCCGCTGGCAATCGCCCGGCTGAGCTGTTCCGCATTCAACACGCCTTGGATTGCAAGCCCGGCCTTCGCACCGACGCCCTGCACCGTGGTCAAAAGCTTAAACCAATCGCGATCTTCGGCACCGGTAAAGCCATATAAATGGATGTGGTCTTCGCGGACATGGGTTTCGATGAACAGCATCGCAGCCTCGCCCACCGCAAGCCGGCTGCGAGTACGGCTTGAGGCGAACACCAAATAACCGACACCGGCGACGTCGATCACCACCCAATCGTCCCCAACCTCTTCGACGATCCCTTTGAGGCGCGCGATCATCTGGCGGCCCCGACGACGGGTTGCTTGCGGATCATTTGCCGAATCCGCTCGGACGTACCGCGGTGGTGTGCGTGACAGATCGCGACGGCGAGCGCATCGGCGGCATCGGCGCCGGTGACCTTGGCGCCCGGCAGTAAGGTTTTGACCATCATCTGCACTTGTTCCTTGCTCGCATGCCCGGCGCCGACAACGGTCTTTTTAACGAGGTTCGGCAAGTATTCAGCAACGTGCAGCCCGGCCAGCGCAGGCACCAACAAGACAATGCCCCGCGCTTGCCCGAGCTTCAGGGTCGAAACCGGGTTCTTGTTGACGAAGGTTTCCTCAACCGCAGCTTCTTCGGGGGTGTACTCGGCGATGATCTCGCGTAGGCCCGCATGCAACTGCACCAAACGATCCGCGAGGGTGGCATCGGGAGAGGTTTTGACGACGCCGTCGGCGACGTAACTCAGACGGTTGCCCACCGCCTCGATGACGCCCCATCCCGTGATCTGCAATCCTGGATCGAAACCGATCAGCCGCACATGAAGCTCCTGCCCTAGGGGCCGTTATGTTTAAACGAAATCAGGCGCTCAACTGCGCCATAATCTCGTCGGATACGTCAAAGTTCGACGACACGCTTTGCACATCGTCGTTGTCTTCCAAAACATCAATCAGCTTGAACAGCGTGCTCGCCGTGTCGACATCGACTTCAATGGTGTTTTGCGGTTTCCAATCGAGCCCGCCGCTTTCCGGGTCGCCGAAAGTCTCCGCAAGCGCTTCGCGCACGCCGGCAAAATCGTCGGGATCACAAATAATGGTGTGGCCGTCCGCGTCGCTTTCAACGTCGGTGGCACCTGCTTCGAGGGCCGCTTCGAACATCGCTTCTGCACCCGCCACATCGGTCGGATAGACAATCCGCCCGACGCGATCAAACATGAAGTTGACCGAGCCGGTCTCGCCCATGTTGCCGCCGTGCTTTGCAAAGGCCGAGCGCACTTCGGATGCGGTGCGGTTGCGATTGTCCGACAGCGCTTCGACGATCATCGCCACACCGCCAGGCCCATACCCTTCATAACGGATTTCTTCGTAGTTCTCGCCGTCCCCGCCGAGACCGCGCTGAATCGCGCGCTTGATGTTGTCGTTCGGCATGTTCTGGCCGCGCGCATTGGCAATTGCCAAGCGCAGGCGTGGGTTAAAGTTCGGGTCTTCGCCGCCGCGCGCTGCAATGGAGAGCTCTTTGCCGAGCTTTGCAAAAACCTTGGCGCGCTTCGCATCCTGCGCGCCCTTACGGTGCATAATATTTTTAAACTTTGAATGGCCGGCCATCTCGTTCGTCCGTCTCCGTCCCGCTCGTGTTAGGCGCCCCCCGAAACCGCCCGGGTCGCGAATCGCTCTATACTACTATTGAGGCGCGCCGATGAATACAGCCAGGAATAAATTCCCGACGCGTACGTCTAGCGCGCCCTCAATCATCATTACCGCGCAATATGTCAAGATTTTGGCAACACGAGGTTAATTTTAGCATCGTGCTTTAATATCCCGGATATGGCCCCAGAAAATTCTGAGGCCATTCCGGGAAGTCGCAGGTCGGGGAAAAATTTGGTGAATGGCACAAAAATCACGCACAAAAACAATGCGACTTCCCGGGCGCGCAAGCGACCCGGGATCTTAGAGCGCCACCTACCCCTTCGGCATGGTCACCGCCAAATGCGCGCCGATGCGGAGCGGTTGAATGCGTTTGGCGAGGCCGGTTTTGTCGTCGGTGCTGACCAGCACGCCGCAAAGCGTGCCATC
>TARA_R110001592_G_scaffold362313_1_pt1 | contig 17290 bp, 15 predicted proteins | sample TARA_R110001592 | Tara Oceans TARA_R110001592 (sample SAMEA4398387) | marine metagenome | biome: Polar Biome; feature: [SRF] surface water layer (ENVO:00010504); material: water (ENVO:00002006), including particulate matter (ENVO:01000060) such as... | depth 5 m
TCCAAAACAGCAACATCTTGCTTCAAAGTTGAGTTTTCCAACAGTATTCTCTTTTAGCCACCGGTATTTAGCGCACCGGAAAGGTATCGCTTTTGAGGGCGGCCAGCATTATTACCGACAGCCAAACTGGCCTGATTTTCCTAATGATTTAGTACCTCGGAGTGACTTCTTTGCGGTGTGAGTACAACTTGTTAAACCAAAACTTGCCTTGACCTAAAGTCTCGAAACTAAAAACTAGGTTTCTTTTCAATGGAGTAAACGAACAGTTTAAGCCCCATATGCGACCATCGCTTGGTCGAAGCGGACAATCTTAAGTACCAACAACATTAGATGCATTTTCTAAAGTTAAAAATCAGGTGGTAAGCATGAGCAACGATTTAACGGCGCTTCCACAAATGTTAAGGAACCATGCCTGCATAATTTTCGACTGGCTTGATTGTTCAAGTGCCTGAGTACTTAGCGCCTTCTTTGTCTTTTCCACAAAAATATATTGTTGTCAAACCGAGTCCTCCTGTGGATGATCGTGGGTTTTTAACGCACAATAGGTAGCTGTCAATGCCTACTGTAGAGTGGGCTATCTTTAAAGTTTTAGGTATCAATGAAATGAACGAAATGAGTGATGAAATCAATACGGAAGAAGATGAACATAAGTTAACCCTGCGACATCTTCGCTTAGAAGATTATCCGGATATCAAAGAAATCATGGATACTGTTTATGACACTATGGATATCCCTAAAGCTGAAAAGAAATTTAAAGCGCAAATAGCTACGTTCCCAGATGGTCAGATTTGCATTGAAGATCACGGCAAAGTGGTCGCGGCGGCATTTTCAGTCATTGTGGATTATGACCAGTTTGGTGATAAGCATACCTATGAAGAAATTACCGGAGATGCTTATATTACGACACATGACCCTAAAGGTGATGTGCTTTACGGTGTTGATGTATTTGTTTCGCCCGACTATCGCGGTATGCGTTTGGGTAGAAGGCTTTATGAGGCAAGAAAAGAGCTTTGTCAGAACTTGAATCTTAAATCAATTATAGCCGGTGGCCGAATTCCTAACTATACCGACTATGAGCATGAACTAACGCCTCAGGCTTACATAGAAAAAGTGAGGAAAAAGGATATTTATGATCCGATTCTGACGTTTCAGCTATCAAATGACTTCGATGTAAAAGAAGTTATGCATGAATACCTGCCTGAAGATAAAGAATCTCATGGCTACGCTACTTTACTGCAATGGCATAACCTGTATTACGATAAGAAAAAGTCTCCTTTGATCGGTGCTACCAAAACGTCAGCACGTATAGGCTGTGTCCAATGGCAAATGCGAACGGTTAAGTCAGTAGATGACGTGATTCAGCAATTAGAATCTTTTGTTGATGCCTTATCAGACTACCAGTGTGATTTGGCGCTGTTCCCAGAGTTTTTTAATGCACCCTTAATGGGTTTGGAAATCCACAAAACGGATCTGGATGCCATTAGAGCGCTTGCATGTTATACCGATGAAATTCTTGAAGCAGCTTCAAAATTGGCTGTTAACTATAATATCAATATTATTGCCGGCTCCATGCCCGTGATAGAAGATGGTGACTTATATAACGTGTCATATTTATGTCGACGCGATGGTACTAAAGAAGCGCAATATAAAATTCATCCGACGCCGATGGAAAAGCGTGAATGGATTGTGCAAGGCGGGGATACCTTAAATGTCTTTGAAACAGACTTCGGTAAGATTGGAATATTGATTTGTTATGATTCAGAATTTCCTGAACTTGCTCGTCATCTAGCAGACCAAGATATGCAAATGTTATTTGTGCCATTCTGGACAGATACCAAGACGGGTTATCAGCGTGTTAGACATTGCGCGCAAGCCAGAGCGATTGAAAACGAGTGTTATGTCGCGATTACCGGTAGTGTCGGTAACTTGCCGAAGGTAGATAATGCGGTTATTCAGTATTCACAAGCCGTTGTGTTTTCTCCTTCAGACTTCTCTTTCCCGCATGATGCTATCATGGCAGAAAGTACGCCAAATACAGAAATGACCTTGATCGTGGATTTGGATTTGGACAAACTGAAAAAACTCAAGAATGAAGGCTCTGTTCGAAACTTTTTAGATCGCCGTAGAGATCTCTACAAAATCCAATGGATGGGTAAATAGTTAAGCTCTGAACTGATAATGGGGCAGACCTAAGAGGTCTGCCCCATTTTTCTATATCAGGTAATTTATTCGTACTTACAAAGATAAGCGGTATCTTGAGGAACCTGTAAATCAAAAGATTGGTTTGCTTCAACAATAAATGTATCGCCATCTTTAAACGAAACAAACTCGTCACTGCCAGGTAATTTTACAATTAGCTCGCCGCATACAACGGTCATGTATTCTTTTTGAGATGTACCAAAGGTATAATCACCCGCTTTCATAACGCCAACCGTTGCAGGTAAAGTGGTGCTTTGGAAGCCGATAGACTTCACTTTTCCATCAAAATATTCGTTCACTTTTAACATACTTATTCCTTAAAAAGACACTATTCAAAGTGCGCGCATTATACGCACTATTTATAGACAGGTATTTATTTTTAGAATGCCATAAACCCTTTTTTTTTTGTTAAACTCGTTGTTGAATAAAATAGCAAAAATAATAAAGTGGCTGATCTAGGCTAATTCCAAAATACAATGAGTGCTCTATGAAGGCTCATTTTGATAAGACAAATCAGAGAGGGCAGAATGAAGAAAGCTATATTGTTGATAATCATCGTGGTTGTCTTATTACAAGCAGCCAGAATTACCCGAGATGCTGGCATCTTTCGTTCTGTTGAGGATGGTGTCGAGTTAGCATCATGTGAGGCTATGATAGGGCCTGTAGGGGCTGAAGATATCACCATAGATAGAGTAGCGAAGGTGGCTTATATCTCAGCTGATGATAGAAGGGCAATGTTTAATGATCCTAATTTACCTTCTTATCCCAATGGCTCAATTTGGCGCCTAGATTTATCAAACTCAGAAAGTCAGGCTGAAAAAATCAATATTGAAATGATTGGTGACTTTCATCCTCATGGGATTGCTTTACGTTTTAGCGATAAAGAGAGCAATGACCAAGGTCGTGCCATAGAGCTTTATGCAGTGAACCACATAAAACCAACTGAGCATGAGATTGTGGTCTTCAATATACTTGAGTCAGGTGAGCTTAAATTAAGGCGACGTATCACTTATCCAGAATTAATCGCCCCTAATGACTTGGTCGTTGTTGATAAAGACCAGTTTTTTGTGAGTAACGATCATGGCAATTCTTTGAATACCAAAATGGCGATGCTGGAAGACTATTTAGGGCTGCCGTTAGCGTCTGTTAGCTATTTTGATGGTGCACAAGGTCATATTGTCATATCTGGATTACGGTTAGCTAATGGCCTGGCTTTATCTGATGATAAAGAGAGCCTCTATGTTGCCGAAACGACAGCTGGTCGGGTTTCTCGTTATAAACAGGTTCGCGATAGATTGGTTTGGAAACTAGATGAGAGTCTGAACGTTAATATGGGTGTCGATAATTTTGAGTGGGACGGAGAAGGGAGTTTACTGAATACTGGCCATCCTAAGTTATTCGAATTTCAGGCCCATATGAAAAATGCGCAAGTATTGTCGCCTTCCCAGGTTATTCAGATCAACGTGAAATCAGATCCAATGAGCTATGAAACGCTTTATCTTAATGATGGCGAAGCGCTTTCAGGTGCAAGTGGCGCGGCTAAACTGGATGAAACGGTATTGATCGGCTCTGTTTTCGAAGAACATTTTTTGAGATGTAAAACTAACTGATTTATTTTGACAATGAACAAACTCGAGCAAGTATGTTCATTGTCGATATCATTAGTTTGAATTTAGTTCTACTCAGCTTACATGCCAAACCACTCGGGCTTTATCAGCAATAACAGCAGAACAAATATTTGTATGCTGATAAAAGGCAGTACGCCACGATAAATGTCCTGGGTTTTAATAGAGCTGGGTGCTACACCTTTGAGATAAAAAAGACTGAAGCCAAAAGGTGGCGTTAAAAAACTGGTCTGTAAGTTCATGGCGATTAAGATGGCAAACCACAGCATACTGATTCCTAGCGCTTCGGCGACAGGTGCAAGGAGCGGAATAATGATGAATGAAATTTCCACAAAATCGATAAAAAAGCCAAGGACTAAAATAACCAGCATCGATAGAATCAAGAAGCCCCATTTCTCTCCAGGCAGGTTCATTAGCCATTGCTCAAGAATATGATCACCGCCTGAATAACTGAATGTCATTGAAAATGCGGTGGCACCAATCAAAATAGCAAAGACCATGGCCGTGACTTTTACGGTTTCATTGGCGCTTTCCCAAAGCATTTTTGTATCAAACTGGCGATAACACAATGCAAGAATAATAGCGCCGACACCACCTAAGGCAGAGCTTTCAGTCGGCGTCGCAACACCTGAAAAAATAGAACCTAAGACAACAAGCATTAAAGCAAGCGGAGGAAGAATCGCGACAATAGCTTGCTTGAATTGTGTCGCAGTACTTTCTGTTGAAGGCGGTAATGCCGGGGCTTTTTCAGGGTGCTTAGCTGTAATAAATAAAATATAGCCGATATAAAGTGCAATCAGTAAAACACCTGGCGCCACCGCGGCTTGAAAAAGCTCACCAACGGGTATTCCTAATACATCGCCAAGAATGATAAGAATAATGGAAGGTGGAATGATCTGACCCAAGGTGCCGGAAGCACAAATAGTTCCACAGCTAAGCGCTTTATCATAATTGTGTTTGAGCATGCTCGGTAAGGAGATTAAACCCATCGCCACGACGCTTGCACCAACAACACCGGTAGATGCCGCGAGTAGGGCGCCGACCAAAATAGTGCTAATAGCGATGCCGCCATTTACCCGACCAAACAATTGAGCCATGGCAACCAATAGCTGTTCAGCCAAACGAGTTTTTTGAAGAACAACGCCCATAAATATAAATAATGGAATGGCCATTAAAATGGTATTTTCCATGACACTTTGGATACGATAAGGCATGAAGGCGAATAGCTCAAAACCTTCTGATAAAACACCAAAGAATAAAGCGACACCGGCAAAGGTAAACGCAACAGGAAAGCCAAGCAGAAGCATAAGTAGGGCCACCACAAACATGATCATTCCGAGCATGATGAGCCCTTCCTTGGTGAGGTATATAAAGGTATTTGAAACATCACAATAAATTACTTGGTTTTTGTTTCGGTCTGGGTTCAGATGGCATTTGTTTTAAACTTAATATCGAGCTGGTGATGATGCCTAAGCTCACTAAGCCCAGCATAATAAATGAAAATGGAATCAGGCCTTTTATCAGCCAGCGATGTGGTAAACCGCCTGGGTCTCCACTACCTTCGCCCATTTGATAGGCGTCAAATGAAAATTTAATGCTGAAGTAAGTAACGAGAATGACGAAGGGTAGAATAAAAAAAGTGGCGCCAAATAAATTGATTAGAGCTTGTGTTTTAGGTGTCCAACGATCGTAGAGAATATCGACGCGCACATGGCTATTTTCACGAATGGCATAAGGAATACCCAGTAAGAATACCGCTGAAAATAAATGCCACTCTAGCTCCTGCATGCCAATTGATGCGTCATTAAAGGCATAGCGCATAACAACATCGTAAAACACGTTAAACAGTAATAGGATCATGGCAATGCAAGCCAAGATCCCGCATAGGCGAGCAAGGCTTGCAAAGCAATGATCAAGTTTTAGAATAAATGCCATATTGGACATTATCTACTTGGTGTCATCGGTGCTATTTAAATAGGCCAAGTCAGACATTTTTGTCCATTGGCGAACTTGAGCTAAATAGCTTTGTTGTGAAGTCAGTACTTTCGCAGCAAAAGGGTCAGAAGCCGCGCTTTGTTCAACAAGTTTTTTGTTCGCAGCTTTCATCGCATCCAAGACATCTTTCGGAAACGTTTTAACCTGAATATTTGGAAATTCAGTGCTCATGCTTGCCCAGTTCTCACCACTGGCATGGGTTGAATGTGCATACATATCATAAGCCGAGGCTTTCATAGCAACGCGCAAAATTTCTTGCAGATCTTCAGGAAGAGATTCGAAGGTTTTTTTATTAACTAAAAACTGCAATTCAGCAGCAGGTTCATGCCAGCCCGTGTAGTAATAAGGCGCAATTTTATGGAAGCCCATTCTCAAATCTAATGAAGGGCCAACCCATTCAACCGCATCAACCGTGCCGCGTTCAAGTGCAGTGTAGAGTTCGCCTGGTGGAATGTTAGTTGGTTTAGCGCCGAGCTCGGCAAGTACTTCTCCTGCAAAGCCCGGAATACGAATTTTTAAGCCTTGAAGGTCTTCAAGAGAATTAATTTCTTTCTGAAACCAGCCCGCCATTTGGTTGCCTGTGTTACCGCCAGGAAAAGATAATAAGTTATGCGGTGCATATAACTCATTCATCAGCTCTAAGCCGCCACCATAATAAAACCAGGCAAACTGTTCTGAGGCAACCATGCTAAACGGCATAGTGGTGAAAAACATGGTCGCAGGAATCTTGCCCTTCCAATAATAAGAAGCTGAATGGCCCATATCATATTGGCCGGTCTTCACCATGTCGAAAATACCAAAAGGCGCTTTATGTTTGTTGGCGGAATCAATTTGAATAGTTAAACGACCACCTGACATTTTCTCGACCATCGCCGCCATATCTTTAGAGGCATCACCAAAAATAGGAAAGTTTGGCCCCCACGTTTCAGCCAGTTTTAATTTGTAGGTTTTAACAGACGCAGTATTCGATGCCTCTTGTTTTTCACTGCAAGCAGAAATGAGGAATATAGCGCTCATAAAGAAAAGTGAAATCAGGATTTTGAATTTAAGCATTGGGCGTTTCCCTTTTATTTTTTTCAATCCGAAGAGTATGCACACAGATTTTTTGCATTAATGATGGGCAGGAAATTTAACAGACTTGAGCAGTGCTGAAAAGCAAGAAGCGTGTACTTTTAGGGTTTACTGATTATTTAATCGATATTCTTTAGGTGAAACACCGCTCCAGTGTTTAAAGGCATGAGAAAAGTTACCGGCTTCGCTATAAGCGAGTTGTTGTGAAATATCATTCAAGTTTAAATCAGTTTTCAGCAAGGTTTTTGCTCGCTCAAAACGCGCTTCATTTAGCAATTCCTGAAATTTGTAACCTTCTTCACTAAGCTTCCTGCGTATTGAACGTTCAGGTACATCAAGAGTCTTAGATATTTCAGTCAGCGTTGGGAAACCACTTACTTTTGAAGTTAACACGGCTTTTATTTGTTCGGAAAGACTCTGTTGATGACTGATTTTTTCAAGAAGTTGCTGACATTGAAGGCGACAGTATTCAGAGGTTTCAGCGTCACGTAGGGGCATAGGGATGGATAAGATATCTGCCGAAAATTCGATGCTCATTTGCGTGTTTCTGAATGCAACAGGACACTTAAAAGTCCGCTCATACTCTGTTGCATCGGCAGGTTTTTGGTGCATTAACTCGATGCCAAGAATAGGGAAGGGTTTGCCAAGTGCTAATATCGAGCCATTAATAATGGCAGAGCAATCTCTATCTTCGTAAAGCGTCATAAGGCTTTCATCAAGCGCTTTGTTTCGGCGCATAATAATTCTTGCAAGCTTGTTGTCGATTACAAAGTCGAGTTCAAAATGGCTAAAGCTTAAGGGGCCAAAATCTTTAGCAATTTTTAAGGCTTCTCCCAAAGTTTGTGCGCTTAGAATGGCATAGCCGAGCATGCCATAGTTTTCGAGTCGATAGGCTTTGCCAAGCTTCAAACCTAATTGTGGGTCTTGGGTTAATTCTAATAAACGTCGATAGAAGGCAAACTCTTGTTGCAGGGAAATACCCTGATCACTTTGTTCTAAGTGTTCCAGTGAAATGCCTGAACCTTTTAAGCACTCGATGTTGTTGAAGCCTAAGGTTTCCATGACAGATAAAGCAGGTCTAATGCCTTTTATGTGATGCGCAATACTGGTCTCAGTGACTAAACCCTGCGTTTTTTTGCGATCTAATGGCTCAGAAGGTGAAGAGGCACGCATTAAATTTCTCTTTTTATAGTTGTTAGTTGTAAAAAAGAATAACTGATTTCTGGCCGAAATTCACATGCATTTGGAATTCATTCACATTCAACTTCTAGGTCTTAGCTTTTATGATTTTTATTACTTTGTGGGTAGTAATTAAAATAATAAGGTGAAGTATGCAAGTGCAGAATAAACGCAGTCCTAAGGTTGTTATTATTGGTGCAGGTATGACGGGTATGCTTGTCGCGATTAAGTTACGTGAAGCGGGCATTCACGATATTGTAATTCTGGAAAAGAAGGACAACATAGGCGGAACTTGGCGCGAAAATACCTATCCCGGCGTGGCCTGTGATATTCCTGCGCATATGTACACCTATTCTTTCGAACCCAACCCAAATTGGAGCCATCGTTTTGCGCATGGCGACGAGATTCAGGCTTATTTCGAGCATGTAGCAAATAAGTATAAAGTCTTGCCGATTATTCGTTTTAACGAAGCAGTGATCTCATGTCATTTTAACGATGCTAAATGGACCCTGAAAACCAGTAAAGACGAAACCTATATGGCAGATTTTGTTGTGAGTGCAACGGGTATTTTGCATCATCCTGCCATGCCAAATATACCAGGTTTAGAATCGTTTAAAGGTGCTTGTTTTCATACCGCAGAATGGGACCATTCCGTCACCTTAAAGGATAAAAATGTCGGTGTGATCGGAACCGGGTCGACTGCGGCTCAAGCAATACCTGAAGTGATAAAAGAGGCAGGGAAAGTATCTATTTTTCAGCGCACGCCTCAGTGGTTAGTCAACTTACCAAACAAAGGCTTTTCTGAAAAAACCAAAGCGCGATGGCGACAAAAACCACAGATGTTAAAGCGTCTTCATCGTTGGTATACCTTTGGTGTGGAACAAACCTTTTCTAAGGCGGTGATTGGCAAAAAATTCCAACACGCCTTGGTGAATATTTTATGTCGATTAAATCTGTGGCTGAGCATTAAAGACCCGGTCTTGCGGGCTAAGTTGAAACCAAATTACCGGGTAGGCTGTAAGCGGATTATTGTGAATTCAACCTTCTATGATGCGATTCAAAAGCCTAATGCAGAGCTAGTGACAGAGGGTATTCAGAAAATAGTTCCAGAAGGTGTTATCACCCAAGATGGAAAACTTCACCCGCTTGATGTGCTGGTATTATCGACCGGTTTTCATCCTTTCAATTTTATGCGCCCGATGGATTTGAGAGGAAAAAATGGCGTTAAAATTGACGAGCGCTGGGGCAGAAAAGTGCAGGCCTATCGTTCATTATTGATCCCCGAGTTCCCAAACTTTTTTCTTATGCTGGGGCCAAATACGCCAATAGGGAATTTCTCGGTGATCGCCATGAGTGAAGTGCAAACTGAGTACGTACTGAAGTTGATTAAACAATGGCAGGCTAAAGAATTTGACGAAGTGTCGGCGACGCAAGTAGCCCTTGAAAACTTTAATGTCTATTTAAAAGACGGTATGAAAAATACCGTATGGCTAGGTGGTTGTCAGAGTTGGTATTTAGATGAAGATGGTGATCCTGCCATGTGGCCTTATAGTTGGAAGCAATGGGTAAAAGAAATGGAAGAACCGAATATGCGGGATTTACTGACCGAATAAAAAACGACACAATGCTTTTCCAAAAATAAAAATCAGGAATAGAAATGTTGGCCGCACTAGATGTCTTGTTCACTTTACTCAGCACCTTTATTTCTTGTTTGATCTCTTGTTTGAGAGGCGGGGAAAAACTGCCTAAGCGCTCTTGGCGTGGTGAATTTATTTTTCGCTTAGCCAAGTCCTTGCTGACCCGTTCTATCGGCAAAGATTTCGAGTGGATAAGGTCTCGCCAAAATGTACTAACCTTATACTCACCTGATCTGTTCAAGGTGAAAATTCAAAAAACTCAAATTGCAGATGTACCCTGTATTGAGCTGCAAGCCAAAGCACTAAGTAAGCCAGAGAAGGTAATTGTTTACTTTCATGGTGGCGGTTATGCCGTCGGTTCAGCCAGCGGCTATCAACTAATGGGTGCTAAGCTCGCGCTGATGTGCCAAGCCAAGGTGGTGCTGGTGGATTATCGTTTAGTGCCTGATTACCCATTGCCTGCCGCGCAGGATGATTGTTATGCAGTGACCCAAACAATTATCCAGAAGTTTGCTGGACAGAAGATTATATTAATGGGGGATTCAGCCGGCGGAGCATTATGCTTATCGACACTCAAACGACTTAATGATGCCTCGATTGATGGGCAGGATAAGCAAACAAAAATCGCTGCCAGTGTCTTAATTTCACCTTGGGTTGCGCCTTTATCCTATAAGAATCTTAGTCTTGAAAATGAAGCGACTGATATGCTGGATAGACGCATCACCCAATATTGGGTGGATACCTTTTGTCAGTCGGATGCTCAAAGTAAGGAAGTGGATTTTAGTGATATCCAATGTTTAGGTTTGGCTAAAGAGCGTTGGCCAAAGCTTTATCTTCAAGCCGCTGGCGCAGAAGTGTTTTTAAAGCAGATTCAAAGTCTGTCAGCCCAATTAGACGAAATAGGTGTCGAGCATGACTTTGATATCTTTCCTGATCAATTTCATGTCTTCCAAACGTTCTCACCTTTGGTGCCAGAAGCAAAAGATGCTTTGAAAGGTATCGCCGACTTCCTTCGGTCAGTCTAGATTGCTAATCCACATACTTTGGTAAGGTAGAAGCCTTAGCTTAGCGCCATCCTCAAGTGAGATAGCTTGTTCGGAAATCAAGTCATGCCAGAGTTCGTCGTGATTTAAATTGATGCTGGATATCATGATTTCCTGAGTTTCAGGTAATATATTACTGATACAGAAAATGTGGTGAGCTTGCGTCTGGCTTTGTCGCCAAAATGCAATAATGCCTTCGCCCAGGTGTAGGGTAAATTGCGTCGCATTCGGGTGGAAGGCTGCTTGTTTTTGTCTGATGGCTAATAAGCTTTTTAGCGAAGAAAAAACCGCTGCATGATGATTATTAGGATCATTCAGCGCGAGCTCTAAACTTGGGTAATCCCATTGGTGGCGATTGATGGCGCGATTGTGTCCTCGGTGTTCCATCTTGTGATAGTCATTGCCAGTGGCCAGTAAACTATGTATATAAATCGCTGGTACACCTTCTAAGCCAAACATAATCGTATGCGCACAAATAAAGCGTTCCTGATTGAATTCATCTTCACCGTGTACGGTGCCTTTTAAGGCATCATAGAGTGCGATGTTTATTTCATAGGGTTTACTTTCGCCATTTTCCAATGAGCGCCATGAAATTCGACCGCCAAAAGACTGCATGGTGTCGACCAGTTGTTTTTCTTCTTCCTCAGAAATAAGCCCTTCAATCGGACGTAAACCAATACCATCGTGCGAGGCAATAAAATTAAAATAGCTAGTGCCATTTTGTGCCGGCGGCATCGCCATTAACCACTGCTTGAAATAGAAATTGTTTCCAGTGATCAGGGCATGTACTAATAGTGGCGGTAAGGAGAAATTGTAAATCCAATGGGCTTCGTTATTGTTGCCAAAATATTCTAGATTTTCGCGATTAGGAATGTTGGTTTCAGTAATGATTACCGCATCTTCTTGAGCATGCTCGATCAAGCTTCTAAGTAGCCGAACCACTTCATGTGTTTGAGGCAGGTTTACACTGCGTGAGCCTGCTTTTTTCCATAAAAAGGCAATGGCATCCATGCGGAATATTCTCACACCTTTGTCTAGATAAAGACGAATAATACGCACAAATTGGAGTAATACTTCCGGGTTGCGAAAATCTAAATCCACTTGATCAAAGCTAAAGGTACACCAGACATGCTTTGTGCCGTCTGCTGTTGCCACCTCTTGTAAAAGCGGGTTGGTGCGTGGCCTGACAACATCGCTTAAATCATCATCCGGCGATGCGGTAAAGAAGTAATCTTTGCCTGGATCAAGTTGTTGGATAAAATTTTGAAACCATTGACCTTTTGCTGAGCAATGATTAATGACGAGATCTGACATTAAGCGATACTTTTTCGCGATGGCTTCTATATCATCCCAGCCACCTAATGATTCATTGACCGAAGTGAAATCCATCACCGAGAAACCATCATCTGAACTGTAGGGAAAGAAGGGTAAGATATGTACGCTGTTTAAAATATCATCACTATATTGATCTAAAAAATGCGCCAAAGTGTGTAGTGGCTGCTCATCTTCTTTTAATAAACTATCGCCATAGGTAATCATGATGGTATCTTTTTCAGACCAGTGATTGGCATATTGGCTAGGTGCTTTAGTGTCTTTTCCCAAGCACATTTCTGTGATCAGAGCCTGACTTAATTCCTCATAATTAATACGTGGAATTTCATCATAAATGGCGCGCAAGTGCTCAAGTAAATGCTGGTGTAAACTGTCGATTACTTGATTCATTATGCTGGCTCCAATATATCGCTGACCTTAGGCTGCTTGGTTATTAGATAGTGTTAGTTTGCACAGCTAGCGAGCAAAGGTTTCATTGTCTTTTTCAACCGCCTCGTGCAGGCGTTCTAGTATGTCTGGAATAGCGCTAATCACTCGGTTCCAGCTTGGGATAAAAGGTGTTTCCATCGGGTTTTCCAAGAACGTTTCACCTGCCGTGATAATATTTTGAGCAAACATTTCGACAGCTTCTTCTTCTTTGTGGATATCCAGGCTTAGGCCGTTCATCACCGCATCATTGTGATAGGTTTCGATAAGATCCAAGGCGATGCGAAAATAGGTCGCTTTGATAGAACGGAAGGTTTCGTTATTAAAGGTTTTGCCTTGTGTTGCAAGCTTTCTGAACAAGGCTTTGGCAATGTCTACAGACATTTTGGATAGGCCGCCAGCATCACTTTCTAAAGACAAGTCTTGATGTTTGTGGTCATATATATCGGCAATATCGGCTTGACATAAACGGTTAGTCGAGCAATTACGATACATTTCCGATAGTACGCCAATTTCCAAACCCCAATCACTCGGTATGCGAATGTCGCTTAGTACATCTTTGCGAAATGAAAATTCACCGGCCAAGGAATAACGGAAACTATCCATATAATTTAAGTAATCCATATCTCCATAGATTTTTTTCAGTGAACGAATAAGTGGCGTCACTAGCAAGCGACAGACACGGCCATTAATTTTGCCATCGGCAACGCGACTGTAATAGCCTTTGCAGAACATATAGTTGAATTGAGGGTGGGCAACAGGATAGATGAGTCGGGCTAATAGTTCCCGATTATAGGTCAGAATGTCGCAGTCATGCAGTGCCACCGATTCAGCGCGTCCAGAAGCCAGTATGTAGCCCATGCAGTACCAAACATTGCGGCCTTTGCCTAACTCTTTCGGGGCCAAACCCATGTCTTGTAATTCTTTATCCAAAGCCAGTAAAGCCGGGCCATCGTTCCACAACACTCGGTGGTGCTGCGGCAACTCTGAAAAGAATTCTAACGCATATTTGTACTGGGCTTCATCTGCGCGATCTAGGCCAACGACAATCTCATTTAAATAAGGAACATTCTTCAGCTCTTGAACAATATTGGCAAGAGCGGTGCCTTCAAGTTCGGAAAATAAAGAAGGAAGAATGAGGCCAAGAGGGCGTTTTTTAGAATGCTGAAGTAGCTCTGCTTCTAGTTCCTCAACAGGGCGTCGAGATAAGTTATGTAAGGTGGTGATTTTGCCATTTTGATAAAAATCAGCCATAGCTAACTCCAGAGTCGTTTAAAAATCAATTGAAAATAGTTTTAGTATTTTTGTGATACCTTCAACCCAACCGTGAGGGCCATGGTGGTCTGTTTTCAGGATGTGAGTTTGGTTTGGGATATCTGGAAAAGGATGTACAGGGGAGCGAATTAAAATTGCCTCTTCTGCGGCTGCCAGCATCGGCACATCATTTTTTCCATCACCTAAGGCGATACTTAAAATGGGTTTAACTTGCTGTTGTTGAAAGATGTCTAGTAAAAAGGTGAGTGCCTTTCCCTTATTGCAATGACCAATTAGATGCAAGAAGCGACCACCTTCTTCAATGTTTGCACCAGATTGGCGCATCTCATTAATGAACTGTATTTTCTTGTTCTTATCACCCATCCAGAGAATGGGCTCACTATATTCACGCCTATTTGCCAAGACAGCTTGTTCTTCGCTTAAACCTGTTGCTCGGGCAATGCCGCTAGAGCCCATTTCATAAAAGTGTCTGAACTGATTGATATAGTGTGGTTTTTTTCCTTGTAAAAGCTTCAGCCAATATGCTCTGTCTTCAGATAAACTGACTTTAAGGTAGTCCGGGTGAGAGCTTTCAGAAAATTCACTTGAATGATTTTCTGGGAAGTAATTTTTGGGTAGATAAATGGCTGCACCATTTTCAACAATAAAGGGATGATGATTTCCAAGTTGCGTGCGTAAAGCCAAGACTTCGTCGAAGGTTTTGCTTGTAGTGAAGATGACAGGTATATCCTGAGCCTCGAGCGAATTTAGTAGCTGTTCAGCGGGTTCGACCTCATAATTAAAATGATCTAGAAGGCTGCCATCTAAATCTGTAAATATAAGCGTGTGCCATTTAGTTGTTAGCGTCTCGGTGTTGTTCATGAACTATCTGCCGCTCTGTATTTAAGTAATAACAGTGATCTGCACGTTCAGGCATTTCAATTAGCATATTTTCAGTTAAGCGTTGAAAGTAATGAGTGAAACGTTTTATTTCTTCTTCATTCATTAAGCCTGAACTTACTGCACTGGTTGCATTAGTCTTGATCACATTAGTCTTGACTGTATTAGACAGTAGCAACTTCTTTGCCAGTTTATTTTCTTGCTCTAAACGCCAATTAAATACAGTTTCAAAGGAGGGCGCTTTTAGCATGACGAGGCAGTCCACTAAATTGAATAGCGCTTGATAGTTTGATTTTAATTGTTTATTGACATGCTGACGCCAAATACCATCGATATCTTCATGACGCTCAAGGTCATTTACCGGCCTTAAAAGTGCAGACTCTTCTTGTGCTCGAGCGCATAAAAACCAACCTTCTAAGATGATGATATCGGTTTTTTCAGGGGCTTGATCCCATTCATTTCGAGGACATAAATCGTCCGTCGCTTTATTGAAGCGCGAGATAAGCGGCGCCTTGCCTATTAACAGTTGTTGCAGGGTGTCCAGCGCGAGCTTGGTATCATGGGTTCCAGGAACACCTCTTGTTACAAATAAAGGATGCACCATTTTAGACTTTTCAATGCGCGCTTTTTTACTCAGATAAAAGTCATCTAAGGAAATATTGACTACGTTTAGCTGGTGAATGTTTTCAAAAGCATGTTGTAAAAATGCGGCGGTGGTACTTTTTCCGGAGCCCTGGCAACCATTTATTCCAAGTACAATTGGTTGCTTTGCTAGGTGGCGGCTTAGGATATCGTCGATGACAGTTTGATAGGCCTTAAACGCTTGGCCTAAATATTCACAGGGTAGCTGGTGCAATTCAAGAAAGGCTTGGAATTGTTCATGTTGCATCAGCGTTCTCCCCTGTGAACTTAATTTATCTAAGATGATAGGATCATAATTGAGCCTATCATTGTCTTAGTCGATAAATTAGAACCAAGAATCGTGCCGATCTACAGTTGAAAGTGGAATAGTAATAAAAGGTAAGCCTAGAGCGTCGGTTTTCACTTTAGCTTGTATGACTTTACTTCGGTTTTCAGTTCCAGTTGGGCCAAGGTAGTAATACATTTCTGACACACCATGAAATTTCTCAAGAGTGAGGATGTTTAATCTAGTAGATTCATCGACTCCTGGTACATATCCAAAGGGAATAGAAATACCAAAACTATCAAAGTCTGTTGCCAGTGAAGTATAGAAAACAGTCATGACTTGATTAGATTCGGCTTGAGTTGCAACGATGGTTGCACCAAAGCGTGCTTGAAGCTCTAAAGCTAAGCGCTGGTCGGCATAGTCTTTAAAATGGCTGTTATCAATAAAATAGGAGTTGATATAAACCTTTTGATTTTTTAAATCATTTAAATGGGTGTCATCTAATTTGCTCACTAGGTCATCAATGCTATGGCTGATGAGTCGTTGTGCTGAAGAACCATTTAACTCGCTTTGTACATCTCTTGTCGAGCAGGCAGTTATGGAGAAGAAAGTAAAAATACATATACTGATACGAAAATAATTAGACAATTGTTCTTTTGAGCAGAGCATGTCGAGAGTCCCTTAATGAATGTTTGCTTAACATTATCCTAAGATAAAACCCTGAACAATCATCGTCACAGCTAATTTATGAGATTTAATCAATGCCTAGTAGTTTGTGCATTTGCAAACTCAAGCGCCATTGCGGGTTTTTAAGGCAATATTCTATGGCCTTTTGAGTGTTGCTTATCTTGGTGGTATCTTTACCGAAGCGGATACTTGGATCTGCCATTGGCGAAAGAAAGTAATAGTCGGCAGGAAAGTTTTGAAAGTGCTTTGGTTGCGCTAGCTCTTGAGGATAAACTAGCTTTAGTTCATCGCAGCGCTCGAAAACCACTTTGGCATCGGCTTTCGGGCTTAAACAAACCCAGTCGACGCCTTTCGGTAAGGGAAGTGTTCCGTTGCTTTCAATTGCGACTTCAAAATTGCGAGCGTGCATTTCTGCGATTAATGCTTCATCTAACTGAAGTAGAGGCTCACCACCGGTGAAAATAACATAAGGTTTTATTTTGTCTGATGGCAGTGGGTGAATTGCTTCGCTTGCTTGATTGCTTTTCCACATGGCCTCAATTTGATTTGCCAAGCTGTTAACAGAATCAAATTCGCCACCATTTTGGCCATCGATACCGACAATATCGGTATCACAAAACTGACAAACAGCGGTGCTTCTGCTGTCTTCACGACCATTCCATAAATTGCATTTACTAAAGCGGCAGAAAACTGCGGCCCGACCAGCGCGAGCACCTTCCCCTTGAAGGCTGTAAAACATTTCCTTTACTCGATACATAGATGAGACTAATTCCAGCTTAATGAGTGTCGGGCGGGCCAATATTGGTTTAAAAATTACTCGCCAGTAAGCGCTTTGAGCTGTTGGTTTCGGGATTCCATCATGTCGCGAACCAGTAATGCATCATTAATCGAATTAACTGCATTTTCCATCGAAAGTTCTCCGCTGGTTAATCTATCGGGTAACTTCTGTTGCTGGTTTGCTTCTTGCGGAATGTCTTCTTTCACTTCGGGCTCAATTTTCAGGCTCTGGATGATATTGGTATTTGTATCGACCTG
>TARA_R110001592_G_scaffold191542_9_pt1 | contig 17284 bp, 22 predicted proteins | sample TARA_R110001592 | Tara Oceans TARA_R110001592 (sample SAMEA4398387) | marine metagenome | biome: Polar Biome; feature: [SRF] surface water layer (ENVO:00010504); material: water (ENVO:00002006), including particulate matter (ENVO:01000060) such as... | depth 5 m
ACTATTCTGTTGTATACTCTAATGAGAATACAGTAAGTCAAAAAGTTACAGATAGACTTAAAGCTTTGTGTACTCAAGATTATTTTACAAATGATCTTAAGTATTTAATTGTACGTACAATATTCAACGGTAATAAAAAAAAGTTTAATAAACTAATGATGATCCCTGAGATTGTTAAAATGACAATGAAATAAAATGGCAAATAAATCAGTATATCAAGAGTTTGATACTGATGCTTTAGCTTACTTTGGATTAGAACAGGACACTATTTACGGTGTCCTGTCTGGTTCAAGTAATATAGACAAAGTATTATGTACTCAAGATCAAACAACATATGAAAGAATAAACACTATACTAACTGTCCCAACAGAAGATGACCAAACCTTTAGAACTAAAAAGAAAGCTTTTATATTGCCCAAGTGTACTGTATCTCTAGATAGATTAAAAGCAGCCCTTAGAGAGCATAATATAAGTGTAACAAATGATTATGAACTGGCGGATCTAATTATAGGTCATGAAGATATATCAACTCACCGTTTAGAAAGTGCTGAAAACATACCTTCTACATTAATGATGAACAAGTTATGGAATTATGAAACTACATTAGGTAGGGATTCTGCAACGCATTCTAAAGAAATAGCAATTGCTAATTCTGGCCTAGAAGTTATAGTAACTCCTAAGCTTACAGAAAGTGTGAGGTACTATGATTTAGATATAGAAAATAGTTTATATGATTCCTGGATGTTAACTGGCATGGCTATTAACCTGGCTCATATTATAGATACTACAGATGTAAGTGTTATTGATCCTGAGACAGTGCTACATGCTTCTGCAACTAAGATGATCCTTGATGAACAGTTATTAGCAGATCTTAAAGTTCAGCTTAATTCATATAATGATGATAAATCTTTAGCTCTTAAAATTGTACCTACTATAGATTATAAAACAAATTACCACTTGCTATGGCAGTTTGCTAAAGATTGTGGTAATATTACATATGCAGGTAATAGAGATAAAGATTTACAATACTGGTTGGATATCTCGTGTTTTAGAGAGTTTGAAAGAAAGAGTGCACAAGATATGATACTATGGTTAGATAGTGAAGATAAATTATGTAAAACTACTTTTAGATATCTAGAGCCCATAGTAAGAAAAGAAATAAGTATTCACAACAGAGATCTTTATACGTTTCAAGTAGCTGTGAAAAAAGAGTATCAACAATATTTAAAATAAAATTATGAGAAAACATTATAAACTTCATATAAACACATATGATGACATGTGGGATGGAAATAAATTAAACAAATCATCTATAAAATGGGAAGAACAAAAAAATAGTTGGATGTTCTTTAATGATAACTATCAATTAACATTAGAAGATCTTCATTTGTTAGGTATTCCAATGGTTAGTGAATCAGATGATATAGACTTAAAAGATAAATCTGTTTATAGATTTCCAAAGTTAAGTTTACCAAGGCAAAAGGTAGATTTACTAAAAGATAAATATAACTGTAGAGTAATAAGAGATATTAATAAAGCAGACGTAGCTATTGTATCACTTAAATTATTTGACACTATCTTAGAAAGAACTTGGGGTTCATCAATAAGTTGTCATTCGGTCTATACTATATTAAAATATATGAAAGATATTGACATATTCACAGATAAAGCATTAATGGAGGTTCAAGCTTTTTTACAAGATGCACCTAAAACATCTATGGTTGACTTTAGAATAAATGGAGCGTATCATCTTGTACAAGGATCTGTTAGAAAAAAACTTCATGATGACGTTAAAGATTTTGTAGAAAAAAACCAACTTGAAGATGAAAATGCTCAGAGCAATTGGTTATTACCTGTTAAGAACTATAAAGCATTTAATGATTTAATAAATTTAAAATGCAAGATATTATTAGATACAGAAGTTTCAAGCATAATTGATTCTGAGTTAGCGGTAATTGAAAATGATGAGTATGATAACATAATAAGTATGGTTCATAGCAGTGACATAGATAATAGATCCTTGGCTTTAGAAATGCTAGCTAATTGTAATGTAGAAAAATCATTTGATGTAGTATCAGGGATATATTTCTGGGATTATCCTTATTTAAAGAATACAAATAATTGGAATTCTGTTAATGTAAAAACCCTGCGTAACAGATTAAAAAGTTATGAAGGTAATCATGATACTGTTAATATATGGTCATTTAATAAATATTTAAGTACTTTAAGTAAAGATAGAAAATTAACAAGATTTGCAGCAGATAGAACTAGGGAGAAATTAATGAAGACTTTGATGGGAAATATAGTGGGAAAAGAATCACAAGTATTTAAAGTTGACTTAGAAAATTTGTATATTGCAGAAGAAATAGAAAATACAATAAATGAATAGAAATTATCAAAAAGAAGAGGAGTTTTATGCTGACAAAAAATTCTGCTTTAGCTACTCTTCTTTAAATAAATTATTGTTTTCACCGTCCCTGTTTTACAAGGACTATATATTAAAAGATAGAGAGGTAAGAACAGATAAACATTTAGTGGAAGGTAAACTTCTACATTGTTTATTGTTTGAACCTGAAAATTTTGACAGTAAGTTTAATGTGATGCCTGGTAAAATTCCAACAGAATCATTAAAGAAAGTACTGAAAGATTTAACACTTCATACAGATGCGGTAACATTAGCAGATTGTGCTGATTTTGTTATACTTGATTCATTAAAATCAGTAAACCTATATCAATCACTAAAAGCTGATGAAGCAAGACTAGCTAAGGTTAGGACTGAAGATAATGAATCATATTGGAAATTCTTAAGCAATACCAGTAAAGATACAATTGATCAGACTACGTTAGATAGATCCTCTGAGCAGGTTCTTGTATTAAAAGATAAGGATGATGTAATGAGTTTGTTTAATAATAAAACAACAGACTTTGAGTTAGATGATTATGAAACATATGCAGAGAAATACTTAAGTTGTGAATTAATAGATTTGCCTTTTGGTTTACATGGTTACGTAGATTTCTATAGTGTGGACCATAAAGAGAAAAGAGTTGTTATATCAGATTTAAAGACTACTGGTAAGACTATATCAGATTTTAAAGAAACAGTAGACTTTTATAATTATTGGTTACAAGCATCTATATATTGTAAACTTGTCTGGGACTCTATGAAATCTGTAGAGAACCGTGATGACTATACTATAGAATTTAAATTTGTTGTTATTGATAAATACAACCAAGCTTATGTATTTGATGTGTCTCAAGACACTTTAAGTGGATGGGCAGAAGGTTTAGGCGGTGTTTTAAAAGCAGCTGATTATCACTACAAAGAAAGAAACTTTACTTTACCTTATGAATTCTTGGTAAATAAAGTTAAATTATAGTATGGGCGTGTACACTGAATATTTTCAAAAGAGTAAAGTATTTCTATATCCTTTATTAGAATATAGAAAGGGTTTAACACATGTTCCTAAGCAAACATATTGTGCTTGGGAAGATGTGTACTCTATTGAAGATAGAATGTTTTTATGTTTATATGTAACCCCTCTAAATGATAGCTTTAAAAAGTTTATAGCTAAAAATATACAGGCTAATGAGTATTTTAAAGAGCACATTGCTCTTGAGAATAATAAACATTTGTTTGTATTTAATTTCAATGGGTTAAAATTTGATTATGATAATTTTATTAATGGTAAATATTCTAAATATTCAGTTGATAGTAAAATTAAAATATTAGATTTCTTTGGTACTGATGATAAAGTATCTGAATATATACAGGGTTTTCTCTCACCAGAAAGTTCACATGAAGAGTATGCTGAATTCTTAGATATTGATGTAGAATCATTAATGGATGTGTATGAAATATGCACACCACCAGATCTAGAAAAAGAAACTCTTGTAGATAATAATTATCTATTAGTTAGGTTATTAAAAGATACTTCTATATCTTTGAAAAATAAATAAAACCAAAAATTATGGCACAAATAGGACAGAACATGATGTTAGTTAATTCTAGCTTCAGAAATGCAAAATCCTTTACAATGATTCCGGTGAGTTTAGACTCTCCTTATACAGAAGCTATGTTTGACCCTGCGTCAGGCATCTTAGCAGTGATCAGCAAAGTAATGAAACAATCTTATCATATGGTACCTAAGTTAGATGATAACGGGGAACCTATGAGATTGAAGACACCAAACCCGCAGAGTGGTAAAACCGTTAAAGAAGAAAGAAGATTAGTTGATACTTTCTCTGAGTTTTACTTAAGTGACAAAACAGATATTGAAACTTTTATTCATATGTTTGGGGTTAATGCCGCTGAATTTGACTATAATCAATATATGCAAACAGATGTAAAAGAAACCAAAGTATCTAATCTTATATTACCTGGTCAATAAAGGTCTAACACTTTACTGACTAAAGAAAACCTCATTGATTTGGGGTTTTTTTGGCACTAATAATTAATTATATGGCTGAATTAAGCGCAGAAGAAGTAATGGATGTAAATATCCTACTTGCAATGAATAAGTGTATGGGTGAGATGGCTCATACCTTGCAATATAAACATACTCAACAGGTTAAACAAAGAATTAAACATGTCGTTAGGACTGTTGACTTGTATGAAAGAGAAATAGATAAAATACTCAGACGTAGTATAGGATCCCAAGAAGCCGTAGAAAGTATCTATGATAGTATTATGGATTTAATATTAGAAGCTAAAGAAATTGCACTTAAAAATTATAATAATGGAAACACTACTCCAGATGAGAGAAAGAATGATGACTCAAGCCCTAAAAAAACATAAAACTATAGCTGATGCGGCTAAAGCTTTATGTATTACTGAGAGAACATTATACACATTTAAAGTTAAACTTAATAAGATAGAAAAATGAAACATTGGGTGATGGATTATGAAACTTTATCTAATTGTTTTACAGCAGTATTTGAACACTATAAGACACAAGAAACAAAAGTGTTTGTAATACATGATCTGCAAAATGATTTAGATAAGTTTATAGAGTTCTTGAATGAAAATATAAATAATAAAGAGTGGCATATATCTTACAATGGATTAGCTTTTGATGGTCAAGTCACTCACTATATATTAGATAATTATAAAAAATGGGATAGTAACCTAAGCGGTTGTGATATTGCATGTATTATTTACAGTTATGCACAGGCATGTATCCAGAAATCAAATAATAAAGAATTTAGTGATTATCCTCAGTGGAAGATGAAAATTGGTCAGATAGATGTGTTTAAGATGCATCATTGGGATAACCCTGCTAAACGTTCTAGCCTCAAATGGATTCAGTATAGTATGGACTGGCAAAATATTTTAGATATGCCTATCCATCATGAAACAGAGATAACCACACAAGAGCAGATTGATACTATTCTTGATTACTGTATTAATGATGTTAAGTCTACCAAAGAAATATTTAATAGGTCAAAGTCACAGATTAAGCTAAGGAAAGAACTTACTGATACATATGGTATTAATCTTTACAGTGCATCAGAACCACGTATAAGTAAAGAGTTGTTTGCATATTACTTGACTCAAACACTTAATATACCAAAAAGGGATATTAAACAGATGAGGACAAGGCGTGATAGTATTAAGATTAATGATATAATTTTACCATATATTTCTTTTACATCTCCTGAGTTCCAGACACTTCATGATAGGTTTAAATTATTAGAAGTAGATGGGTCTAAACTCAAAGGTAATTTTAAATATAGTGTGAACTATAGAGGTGTCAAAACTGATTTTGGTTTAGGTGGTGTGCATGGTGCTACCAAGAAAGGTGTTTATGAGAGTACAGAAGACTTAGTTATAATGTCGTCAGACGTAACCAGTTTTTATCCTAATCTTGCTATTAGAAATAAGTTTTCTCCAGGACATTTTCCAAAAGAAGAATTCTGTAAGCAATATGAATGGTTCTTTAATGAAAGAAAGAAGATCCCTAAGAGCAATCCGATGAACTATGTATATAAGATTATACTTAACTCAACATTTGGCCTTAGCAATGATGAAAACAGCTTCTTTTATGATCCTGAGTTATGTTTAAAGATTACTATCAATGGTCAACTTACTCTTATGATGCTATATGAGCAAATCATGGAGAGAATACCAGATGCTATTCCATTATTACATAACACAGATGGTGTAGAAACTATAATACCAAGAGAACATGTAGATTTATATATGGAAATTTGCAAAGAATGGGAAGAAACTACCAACCTAGAGTTAGAACATGATGAATACCAAAAATTGGTACTCTCTGATGTTAATAATTATATAGGAGTAAATAACTATATAGATGTAGACATTACTAAGTTTAGGGAAGTTAAGCAGAGTCAACCGCATTATCTATTTAAAGTAGATAAGGATAGGTTTAGCTTTGCTCCTGTTAAACTTAAAGGTAGGTTTGATTTTCATAACTTACAAATGCATAAAAATAAATCTAAATTAGTTATACCTAAAGCCATTTATGCTTACTTCGTAAATGATATATTACCAATTGATTATATAGACACTAATAAAAATATATTAGACTATTGCATTGGTGGTAAATCCAAAGGAAAGTGGACACAAGTAGCAAGGTATATAGATCAAGGATTATTTAAAGAAGATGCTCTTCAGAAAATTAATAGATATTATATATCTAATAGTGGTGTGAAGATGCTGAAAATAAACAAAGATGATGGAAGAGAGATACAACTAGAAGCAGGCCGATGGGTTCAAACAATATTTAATGATATGAAAGTGGAACCTAAGTGGGAAAACTATAATATTAATAAAGGATATTACCTGCAAGCTATTGAGTCTGAGATAGATAGTATTCTGTCTGTGTCATCAAATCAATTAAAATTATTTTAAACCAAAAAAAATTAGTATATTTACACTAAATAAGTTTATAACTATGGGTTACACTAAACCAAAAGAAGTTACTAGAATATATCTAGAAACTCAACCTTTACCATCACATGGTAAATCTTACACAGTCATTTCTCACAAAGAAGTGATAGATAATACAATGAACCTGCTTAATACAAGCGGGTTTACTATAATTAATGAGGTCTATAGATCTAGTATGAATGCTAATGTAGCACAGGGGATCTATTATTTAAGACCAAATAATCCTGATGGTTCTGCAATGCAAGAAGAAGAATTAGGAATGATGTTTTCTTGGACTAATTCATATGATAAAAGCACAAGATTTCAATGTGCTATCGGTGCATATGTAAAAGTTTGTAGCAACGGTATGGTTGCAGGAGATATGATGAACTACAATAGAAAACATACAGGTACTGCTAATATGGATACTAAGATCCATATGGCTGATCAAATTAAAAATGCTGAGAAGTATTATTCAAGATTGATTGCTGATAAAGACTACCTTAAAACTATTCGTTTAGATTGCACTCAACAGTCTGAGCTAGTAGGTAGATTATTTATTGATGAAGATTTGTTAGACACACAACAAGTAACTATGGTTAAGAAGGAAATGGAAAAACCATCTTTTGATTATGGTGTAGATTCTAACACTGGTTGGGCTTTTTACAACCACATAACACATGCATTGAAAAAAGCGCATCCCAGAGATTGGTTGAATGATCAACAGAACTTTCATGATTTCGTGACTGTAGGTTTGATTAATAGAAACCTTTATGGTAATTTAGAGCTCAATACAGATCCTAGTTTGATTGATGTAACAATGGAAGATAACTATGATGTTGTTATTGATGAGGACATAACAAGTAAAAGATTAATGCATGATATGTATATGGGCAGATTATGAGTTATAACCAAATTATAGGTGTTACTATATTAGCTATATTTATGGGTTATATAATCTATTATAAAAAATTAGGTGAGTAATATGGATTGGTCAGAAACAGAACTAACGGAGCCAGAGAGAAGAGCACATAGTATATATGTATCTATGGGTCCGTTAGATGGCCATAAACACATCTTACAGTTACAGTACTTCTGTGATTCCAAGCCTTTTGAAATACTTAAAAAGTATTGGACAGAAGTGGAAGTTGAATACCTAGAATTAATGTATCCAAAAAATGAAAAAAAATATAAAAATAATACATAAAGGAAAAGAAATAAAAGCTAAGTTTATTCCATGTGATGAAGGGAATCAAACGTATAGTTGGCAAAGAACAAATAGAAAAGCAACTCGTTTTGCTTCTGATGGTCCTTGTGGAGCATATGAAGTTAGAAAGATTGAAGATGTTATGTCTCAGTTAAGAAAGAAAAAGAAAATACCAAAGAATAAAAAATAATTATTTCTTTTCAAAATTTCCAGATAGAATACCATACATGTTACTTGTAGAAGTAGCACCTCCAGATTCAAAACCACCTTTACCAGTTGATTGATTAGTTACCACTGACCCCACAGGCCTAGATTTAGGACTGTAGGGACTCATTGGATTGTTTACGTTATTTGTTTGTTGCTTGCTCATAATTATAAAGAGTATCCGTGATTAATTAATGCTGTCTGTATTTGAGTATAGTAATATGATTGAGTACCATTGTCAACAATAACACCAGGATAGTTACCACTGTCACTTGGATAACCAGTTGCTGTTGTTGGAAATGGTCGTATTAATGGAGGAACAGAATTATACTCATTAAACAATGTTTGTGTTGTTTGATTGTAAGCACTTGCAGCAATTGTCTGACTTGGACTAAATGAAGCTATAGCAGTTGTAGTACCTAATGCAAACACACCATTAAAACCTAGCATATTAGTCAACTCTGGTCCACCATTTGGTTCAACAACGAAAGCCGTACCTCTCCATGTTACACTTGCAGGTATAGTTGCAATATAATTTTTAACTTGAGTAACATCCGCAGCAACATTAGCGTTTACTTGTGAATCTCTATTACCCCAAGCATCATTTGTTGTTAGTTCCGTTTCATATGTATTAGGTCCATTAGCAGACTCATCATACATTACTAATTGTACAATTTGTGAAGCATCAGCAAACCAATTAGCTGCTCCAGTTCCTGTTCCTGTATTTAAACCTCTATTAGCAAAGGCTGAGATTGGTCTTTCAGTACCTCCGTGACACCATATTACATGTGAGTTATATCTATCAGAACCATTTGTTGTTCTATCTGTATTACCACTAGCTTGAGTACCTGCTGTTGCATAGAAGTCTTGAAGTAAGTTTCTTAAACTAGTTGAATCAGCGTAGTCAGCATCTATCATAGCATTAGTCATAACACCTGTAATTTGTGCACCATTTGGAGAAGTATGTGCTGCACTAAGTGTAAACACATCATCACTGACCCTGGCAACAATTGTTGTACCTGCAACTATACCATTTCCTGATAATACCATACCAGCTTTCCATGCTAAATGAGCTCTAGAACCAACTCCGCCACCACCTGTATTTAATCCAACATTAGGTGCTACATCAACTCTACGTACTCCGGTACCACTATTAAGCATGTTAAGTGTAGTAGTTCCTGTGCCTGATGCAACGGCTACAGTAGCTATTACAGTAACCTGACTGGCCATCTGTGCTGTTGTAGAAATTACAGCATTCATTGAGCCAGAACTATCACTCCAAAAATTAAAGTATGAATCTTTATCTGGTACAAGCCCTGCAATGTCACATGTTTGTTGAGTAGTATTGCCATCTGGATCGGTAACAGTTAACGTTAAAGTAAATTGTCCACCTGTTATAGGATATGTTCCTGTAAATGTACCAGTATAATCGTTATTATAAGTGTTGGTTGCTGTACCTCCCCATGTATTTGCTACATTAGAAGAATCAACCAGAGTAAATGTAACAGTTAGTTCAGTGGCTGCATGATCTGGATCAACTACAGTATAGTTATATGTATATGCGGTCCCTCCAGACAAAGAACTCGTATCTGGACAAGAACTTTGGAATGTTGGAGTTTCTGCTACAGCTGCAATATTAATTGTTACAGTAGTAACAGCTGTTGAACAATATCCATCACTTGCTGTATATGTAAATATATCTACACCAAAATAATTAGCATCAGGTGTATAGCTATATACTCCAGTGTTTAGATTAAAGGTAAGAGTTCCATTAGTTACATCACTTACAATAGTATATGTTAAACCATATGCTCCATAACCATCATCACTTACTGCAGCAGTTTGAAGAGCTAAAGTTTGATCTTCTTGTATAAAAAATGTTTGATTTGTTGCTACAGGACATGTGTTATTAGAGTATAGTTTACAACAAGAATCCCAAAATAAAACGTTGTTTGGTTGTCCTGGCGCTTGATAGTTTATATACTTTAATTTCAGTGACTCACCAAAAAGAAGAGTGTCTGTGTCTTTATATCCGTTTGAACCAGCTGCACCAGTTAACCATGAAACTCTATTGCTCCATGTTTCTCCTACAATACCCCATCCATTAGGAAATCTGATAGCATCTTGTGCTAAAGTGGTACCTGTTTTTACATTTTCTGCTATAACTTCTCCTTGTTGACCATCTGTTAAACCAGTCATACCCCCTATACGCATAAAGGCAACTGAGGTATCATCAAGAGGCACATATGCATTAAGATATGTTTGTGTCCAATTTGCTGTTTCACTCATTGTTAGAGTATCAAACCCTATTGAAGGAACAATTGTAGATACATCTCTAAATTTAACTTCATTAGCGGCACCTGTGTCTCTTACTAAAACTTGCGTAAGTGCATCATTTTGTGTTACAGTATCTAAATATAATTCTTTTGTTTGTACTAGCTTACCATCATTAGTAATTTTAGTAGCCGGAGTACTTGAATTACCATCTTGTATCAATAAAGAACATCCTAAAGTATTAGAGTCAGGAGTCCATAATGGAATTCTATATGTATTACATACTTCACCTACAATTGCTGCAGGATTGTCTTGCCAAGAGAAAGTAGTTCCGTCAGATATAAGTATCTGATCTGCTAAACCAATTGCAAGTTCTTGCTTAAGGTTGTTCACATTACCTTGCCATAAGCTTCCATAAGTTAAAGCTTCAACAACATCATCATCAGACCATACCACTCTTCCGTCAGCTAAACCTACAAGTACTTGAGATAGTTGACCAAGGTTCCCTTGTGAATCAGTAATAGGACCGTTGAGTGTAATATTTGAATTTAAAGTTGTAGTTGTTGTTGGAACACCAGGGGATGCTACAACACTACCGTGCTGTACATTTACTAATGCAGTAAAAGTAACACCGTCCATAGTAAAATTACCATCATCTTCTAGTAAACCACCTGGACCTACTATAACTATACGGTCTTCGGTAAGTGTAGGAGTTGTTATTGTTCCTTCTACATATAAGTCTCCCGCTATATTAATAGTATCACCTATAGCATTTTGAGTAATAATAGAATCTTTTAAAGTATCCCAAGCACATGATCCTTCTGGCGTAGTATATACAGGTACAAAGCCTATATTACCTGAACCAGGTTGTGTTCTAGTTAAATCTTCAGTGACTTCACATACTAAATCTCCAAATTTTACAACAAAAGGCTCCATCTTTGGGTTGTATGCAGCGCCAGTGTTAAGGGAACTATTAGCATAGAGTTTGCCAAACTCAAAATGATCTCTCATTTTATCTAACTTAGTCTTCTTTTTGTTTCTTTTTAATAGGCCTAAGACCTCTTGTATATAAACGCTCATGTTTTTTTATTTTAGTTTAGGTACTTGTTGCATATATTACTACATTAACTAATGTATTTATTGGATTTGATGATGTATCTTCAACAGCTATCGTAAAACTAGTTGTTGTTTTATTTGTTATAAATGTATTAAAACCTCCTGAAGCAGCTTCAGTAGTTAAATTGATCATATAATTGATGCTTGGTTGTGCGGCTGTAAATACAATATCATAAAGACCAGTAGCAGATGAAGTAGCTGTAACAGCGCCTAATAAACCGCCTCTACCATTATTAATTTTACCTGTTTGGTTAACAGAGAAAAACACTTCGGCAATAGCATTACCTGATTTCCAATCGTCAAACATGTCTTGCATTAAACAGTGATATGCTCCTGGTATTTTTGAACTGTGAAATAAAAGACTATCTACAGTAATATCTGGACAAGGAAGACCTGCACCACATGCTGGAGAATCTGTTACAACATTAACAGCACCAATATAATCAACTTGTATTGTGTCAGGTGATGTTGAAGTATCTATTTCTAAACCAACACCTGCTTGTAATGCTCCAGCAGGACTACCATTTGCCGCTGCAGTAATTTGCCCTTGAGCATTTACTGTGATATCAGCACTTGTATATGCAGCTGCTGTCACACCTGTGTTATCTAAATCAACTGTTAACGTGTCTGGTGCAGTTACTGAAGTTGTTATACCAACACCTCCTGCTACAGTTGCAGTATTTCCGTCTTCTACACTTTCAGAAGCGCCTAAATCCCCACCAAGTAACCAACCACCATAAGCTGCTGGTATTGTTGGAAAAGTAATTAGGTTACCTTGTCCATTTATATAGTCTGTTATTTGACCCGCCCAAGTAAATGCTAATGTGCCACTACTTGTTATAGGAGAGCCACCAACATCCAATGCATCACCACCTGTAGTAGCCGCAACACTTGTTACGGTTCCTCCTGTGTTTGTAGAATCTATTGTTATGTTATTTCCTGTATCAGTTAAAGTTATGTTTGTACCTGCAATAAGTTTTACTGTGTCTATAGTACCATTGCTACCATCCAATTTAATATCTGCATCAGATCCATTTTGAGCAGAAACTAAATCATATGTAGTATTTGTATCTGTTGGTATAGCTGCCCAACTGTTGTCTCCTCTTAAGTATGTAGAACTACTTGGAGTTCCTGCTGCAGATAGCTCTGCTGTAATAGTTCCTGATGTAGTAATTGTTCCACCACTTACATTTACAAATGTTCCATTACTTGTAGCAACAGATGTAACTGTTCCACTAAATTGGTCAGTTGAATTAACAGTAACTACTCCTGTTCCGTTAGCAGGGGAAACCGTTACGTTTGTTCCACCAACAATTTGTGTAACTGCACCGCTTCCTCCCGGCAAGTCACTTACTAAAACTTTCTTGATGCTGTCATCAGTTACATCACTAAACCATAAATAATCTTGGTTAGTGATTGGTGCTGTTGGCACAACAAGTATTGCATTATCTACACCAGCATAGTCTATATTAACTATAGGGCTAATAGTTGTTCCTGTTATATTTATACCATTACCACTATTTACTACAGTATTAATAGCATCAATCTTTACACCAGGAGTTCCTAGATCTGTTAGAGTAATACTTGTGCCTGCCTCTATAATTGTTTTAGTTAAACTACCATCTGATCCAGTTAAACTTACAGAATAGTCATCTACATTAGATACAGCTCCACCAAGAACATAAGTTGTATTACTTGCAGCTGCTGGTGTTGGTAAAGTTACTGTCTTAACATTTACTGCAGTAGGGTGTCCTGTTGCATCTTGAGTTATTGTATCCACAACCGTAAATGAAGTACCAAATGCGGGTGAAGCAACAGAGGTAGTATCTACTCTGGTTGTGTCAATGTGGGTAATAGTTAATTTTTCTGGATTACCTCCTGCTAATGTAAGTGTTGTAGCTATTTTAACAGTATCACCTAGAAATTGAACTGCTTCATTGTCAGTTACTGTACCTGTAAACGTACCGTCATTAATTCTCCAACCAGACATAGTACCAGTTGTATAATCACCAAGGCTACCATCCCCTAAAATAACTTGTACATTAGTCCCTGCTCCAGTCACTGCTAGCGTACCGCTTGTAGTAATTGGTGAATTAGCAACTGTAAAAGCTGCGGGCATAGTTAAACCAACACTAGTTACAGTACCAACAAATTGGTCTGCACTATCTATTGTAACATTATTAGACCCATCATCCGTTAACGTAATGTTTGTACCAGCAATTAACTTAACTATATCTATAGTTGCATCAGATCCAGTAAGTACTAGATTAACATTGCCTGCATCTTGTGCACTAGTATAATCATAGGTTGTATTAGCGCCAACATTTATAGCATCAGCTAATTGTTTGACTGAAATTAATTCTTGTTCAAGTTTTGGCAAATATGCCATTACATTTAATCCACTCTCTTGTTTAGTAGATAGAATTAAAAAATCCTCCTTACCATCTGTATTAAGATCATAAGGGTTTGGAGCGTATTTTTTCTTGGCAAATAATCCAATTACGTCTTGCAGTAGTGAGCCCATTGTTTTTTATTTATAAGTACAGTGCAGATAGTTTTATACTAGCCGTTGCTGAACATGTTATTGTTATATTACCATCTACATCATTAAAAGCATCAACCTCAAAAGGACCTAAGAATCCTTCTTCACCAGCAGCTAATGTTAGTATAGCGTTTTCCTTAGTTAATATTCCCAATAAAGGATCTACTACAGTTGTTACTACAGGAATAACAGTTGCTGTAATAGATACAGCTCCTCCATTTTCAACATGAAAGAATTGTTTTGCTGTATTAGCTAGTTTATCTCCTGCTACTGCTGGAGTTACTGTGGCAGGAACTAAACCTGCTTGAGTTATTTGCTGTGCTGTTAATGTAGCCATAGTATTTTATTTTTTACCGTTTCTATATCCATCTTTAAATGCTGCTGATTGTACTGGTTCAGCTGCTCTTGTAGATACTCTTTTAATTTCTACCCCTGCTGCTGCCATCCTCATTCTAGTTGCTGTAGCAGTTGCATTTTTTTTTGCTTGTATTCTAGCAGGTATAGTAGTTGGATTGAAGTATCCATTTTTTACATTTCCGTCTCCCATTGGGAATGATATCTTTTTGCCCATAATTTTTATTTATTAAGTAGATGTGACCCATCACACAATCCCTCAGAATTCTGAGTACAGCCACATGTACATTGTTGTTTATTTTTCATACTATTTTTTATATGCTTTACGTGCAGTTTTTCTAACCATACCTTTTTTAGTACTTCCTCCTTTTTTCATTTGCATAGCACTTGCTCCCTGGATTACATCCATTACGTCTGTAGTACCTGGTGCACCACCCATTTTAGCAAACATATTTTGGTATGAGTAATCCATACCTCCATCACCCATTGAATTTTTTTTGTTTCTTGCTCCGCCTACTGTATATTTCTTGTTCATAATTTTGTTTTTATTTGTTATTACTAATTGCTTTAAATTTCTCAGCTCCTCTAGAACCAAAATATGCTACATAGACAGTGATAAGTAATGACTTTAAAAGATCAACCCATGCTGATTCAACTTTAAAATCTACTGTAAAGCTATCAAGTAACATAATAATTACCATTGATACTGTTAAAAATATAAGAGTCATTGGTCTAGTATTTTTACTTAACCATGAATCACTTTTCATATCTGACTCCCAACGTTTACTTACTTCTTGCATTTCGTTTATGTCCATCTCAAGAAGTTTCATAGCATGTTCTTTATCCACCGGTGCTAAATCCGGTTCTTTCTCTATTAAAGTTTTAACTATACCTAAAATACCAGCATCAGGTAAAGCATCTCCAACAATACCAAGTATAGAAGGAACTTTCTGTGTCAGAAACTTTCCAACTTTTGTATCTTTAAATTTCTTTTTAGGCTTACTCATTACACTTGTGTTGTTGTTAAGTTACCTGAAGTATCTACTCCCAATTGCCAAACTACTCCATTTGCATCTGTTAATTTTAATGCAGTCGCTGGACCCATTGTAATGTCAGTTGCAGTAGAATTTAATTCTATACCTGATCCACTTAAAGATTTAAATTGTAATGTTTCACCAACCTTACCACTATAGACAGCTTTACCTGAACCTAAGTTTTGTCCTGTGTTTGGCTCACCTAGAGTAGTAAGCTCAACAAAATCATCATCAGATGAAGCTTCTATTGTCAAATTAGTACTCATTGACTTTAAACTTCTAAAAGACACAGTACATTTTTTTGTAATTGGATCTATTACATTTTTTTGAAATACACCCGCACCTTTAAACTGTACATCTGCTGGCACATTTAGATAATCACAATTTTCTGACTTAGCTAAATCTTTTACTTTAATTAGTTTAACTGATTTGTATGGTATAGGAGATGCAACACCAGTCATTTCTGGTTTTTCATTCCACATGCCTAGTACAATAACATCATCATTGCCTGCTACATCAGTAAATTTACTTCTTCTTATTAAACTTAGTATGTCAGTTAAAATATTCATATCTTATTTTCCAGAGTGGGTCCACCCTCCCATTTTATATGATTGCATTTTTGATGTACCATCTGCTGATGATGCAACTCTATTAGCATTGTTTCCTTTATTCATCTTTTGTTCTATAGAACTAAGCATAATGTTATCTAATGCTGGTTCACCTCCATCTGCCATTCTACAAAGTAGTTTAGCTTTTTGTCTTGTCATTTTTTGAGGCTGTAGACCTCCCCCTTTTTTGTACTTTTTCATGATATATCTAAAGTTAGTGTAGCAAAAAGTAAATATAGTTTTACTGTTGAGTAATCATATTCTTTATCAGGTCTCATAAATTCATAGCCTAGTGCTAATCTATCATGAGGCCAATGAAATGCTATTTCAAGTGCCCAATCTCCCATTATAAAATACTTTTAGTTTTTTCACAGAGTCCCCTGCGGCAATGACCTAAACAAATCTTACCTCTTGAGAACCACTGAATTAATAAACATACATTTTTCATTTGTAATTTTTAAATTACTTTACTATACTAATAATATACAAATTTTAAAGAACCTAATCAAATATAATAGTATATTTGTATAAAATCACATAATAACAAATCTATGAATCAAGTAGACCCATTAATTTTTAAAAATAAATTTAGCATTGAGTTTTTACCAACAGAAACGTTGTTGGGGTTTAAAACTGTTAATTGCGAACTGCTTTGTGAAGATGACCAATACCGTTGGGTAAGCGGAATTGAGATTGGTCTTATATTTTTTACATTTTCTTATGTAAATATGAAGGCATAAATTTTTTGCTTTAGAAAATTTTAAGTAAATTATTACTACCTAGCTGCACTCCTTAACGGGGTGCGGCTTTTTAATCCCTTATAAAATATAATATGAACAGAGACATTTTTAAAGCTAGAACTAACATACTCCCATATGAATACCCACAACTCCTAGCATACAAAGATGCTATTAGACATTCCTACTGGATTGATACAGAGTTTAATTTTACAGAAGACATACAAGATTTTAAAGTTACTATTAATGCAAATGAAAAAGATGTAATAAAAAAAACAATGCTTTCTATTGCACAGATAGAAGTCAATGTAAAAAC
>TARA_R110001592_G_scaffold51812_1_pt1 | contig 17272 bp, 13 predicted proteins | sample TARA_R110001592 | Tara Oceans TARA_R110001592 (sample SAMEA4398387) | marine metagenome | biome: Polar Biome; feature: [SRF] surface water layer (ENVO:00010504); material: water (ENVO:00002006), including particulate matter (ENVO:01000060) such as... | depth 5 m
TTGGATTTTTTATTTTAACCACCGCAGTAACCCTTATTAGTTTTTTCTAAACTTTTGTTGAATATTCAATTCCCTTTTTTCACCTCATAGTTTCACGTATTTTCCAAAGCACTACTACACTTCAAAGTGATACCAAGCTATCTGATGTGGATAAAAACTTCTTGCAATCAGAATCGACTAATTAACCACTTTTAATTAAGCCAGATTATGGGAGAGCAAACACAGCCAAACAAAATTTTTCGCGTGACAATTTATCGAAGTAAAAATCTTTTTTTATATCACTAATTCAACAGTAAATTAGAGAAAAAACATGAAAAGACTCGAAAAACACGTCGTAGAAAGACATATGTGGCTTGATCTTGCGAAAGGCCTCGGTATTTGTTTAGTTGTTATGTACCACACATGTGAAGGAATTTTAAACAGCTTTCAACAGGATACTGAAAGTATTATGGCTCTAACAAATTTTTTTAGAAGCTGGTTAATGCCAATGTTCTTTATGGTCTCGGGCATGTTAATTAGACGCTCGATTAACGAGAAATCGATACAAGCAAACAAGTCGAAGCTGTTGGATTGGGTTTATATCTATGTTGTTTGGAGCATCATTATTTATTTAGTGAGGTTACTTTCAAACAGTTTTACCAATACAAATATGGCCGCAAATGAAATCCTGTTTATTTTATGGGATCCTGTACCAACAATTTGGTTTATTTATGCACTCGCCCTTTCACACGCGTTAACACTGTTACTGAAGAACCAGTCGCCAACCTTAGTACTAAGCACAGCACTGACCATTAATTTAGTTAATGGTGCATTCTTTGGCTGGTTTGAAAGCAGTATCTTCGAAAAATTTGGTTGGATATATCTCTTTTATGCACTTGGCTTTTATAAAGGTAACGAGCTAATCGGTATAATAAAAAGCCAAAAGCTATCGCTGTTAGGTCCTATCTTCTTTATAGGGTTTGGCTTTCTACTCGCGCTATATAGAGGTGAGTTTCATCCATTTTCGAAACCATTTATTTCGGTTGCTATGTCGTTAGCATTTTTGATTATGTGTTATCGAGTTGAATTATTACTTAAAGATAATGTGTTTTTTAAATTTTGGGTTTATATCGGTAACATCAGCTTATTTATATACCTAACACATTTTGTATTTCCGGCTGCTACACGAATGGTACTTCTCAAGCTTGGGCTTTACTCTTTCACGGCAAATATTCTCGCGGCTGTTGCGCTGGCAATGATTATTGGCTTTATTGCAAGTAAGCTGTCTAAAACGCAACCAGTAAAGTTATTGTTTAATCGGCCGCAGCTAAGAAATAAGATGGAATAGGCGTGCTTATTCCAATTAGCTTGTCTTTAAACAGTGACATACTACTCAGCATGATCAACCAGTTTACGACCTCCGAACAATCTAGCCAACATAATTCCACCAAGAACGATAAGCCCGAAATTTTCGGGCTCCCCAACCGCCAATGCACTAGATGAAAATTGAAATACCTGATCGGAATATTCTACAAATTCGGGAGTACCATACTCGGCAAAGGCGACGTTATCTGGATAAGGACAATCAAAAGGTTCACAAGCAACCGCACCTTGCAAGCTGGCCCGCCCATCGACTAACACATCGACGCTGTAACGTAAGTTGAACTGTTCACTCGGTTGAAACATATCTAGAGGCAAATCAAACCATTGAGTATCCCAGCGATAAGTTGACGCCTGCGCATCAAAATGCCCTAACACAGCCCCGTCGGTCTTAATACTCACACCATTTATGTCTGAACGTAAACTGGCCATACTCGACCAAATTAACTCATCGTTAAGCCATATTTGAGCGTCATAACCAGATGTAGCATAATCGTCAGAGCCACAAGCCAAAGAGCTTCCTGAGTCAAAATCAAATTGACCATCAGGATCTGCACAATACGCAGTCAGAAAGCCGAATAAAGGGCTAAAACGTAAATTGAATTGTCGAGCACTTGAGGCATTATTTTCCACTTGATAACTGATTACTGCGCTACCGGTAGCTGCGCTAGCCTGGTACTTCCAAGCAGCTAAAAAAGCCACACCTTGGTTACGTGCAGAAATCTCCGTAGCAGCATAGACGCTGGTATCATAAATTGTTGAACGAGTGCTAGTGCTCGCTCTTTGCGTTCCTGACTGGGATTCCCTCCAAGCCTGGTCTGGCTCAGGATAATTAACAGTATAAGAATCAACTGTCACCGCTGTACTGATAATAGTGGCAGATAAGGCATGGCAAAAACTGAGTAAAGTGAATAATAAAATAAACCTGAAGGGTGAATTTGGTGCTACGTTGTTCATTATATTCTTCCTAGTGTTGAAGTATTGAAGATACGATAAAGCAAACTTTTACTGTAAAATAACTTTAAATATAGCTCACAAATTAACAATTTATTTCATGGTTCAAATAGGTATCGACAACTATTTATTTACTATATTTCACTTACAAAATTCTGACAATTAATTAAGGATAAAGATGAGAATGCACAGTGGCTATTGATTGCGAAAATTAGCAACACCAGCCATTAAATAGACACATAAGCCGATAAAACTCCCTAGCCCACCTATTTTTGTTCAAGCAAAAAAGTAATAATGCACGCTGTAAATGCAATGGCTGTTAACACTCGGTATAAATTTATCGCGAACAAAGGTAGATAGATAAACTCAGAGTTAGCAAAACAAACACAAAGCATTGTAATGGCCTAAATATAGCCTTATCCCTTTAAAATAATACAAGGATTACGGATGATTTCTCATCAACATAAATGCATTTTTATTCATATACCAAAATGTGCGGGTACCAGTGTAGAGAACGTCTTAGGGCATTTTGACGGCCACGAAGGACGATCAGGTCAAGACCATAGAAGTATAAGAATGATCGAGCAACCTGGTTTGCAACCCGCTGTATTCAAAAACGCAGAAAACATCAAAGATTACATTCGTCGTGTTCGTGAAGGGTTTAGAAGTCATGCAAACCCTAATAATGGATTAACGCTTAATAGTGAGCAATACCAAAGTTATTATAAGTTTACTTTTGTTAGAAACCCATGGCATAGAGCTCACTCATGGTACAAAAATGCCATGCGCGACCCAATTCATCAAAAAAATTATGGTATTGACCCTAATCTACCCTTTGCTCAATTTATGAAGACATTCGCAGGAACTGGCTTTCTGCGCCCTCAAACTTACTGGCTAAAGGATTTTAAAGGCAATATTGCAATGGATTTTGTTGGTAAATTCGAAACACTCGCGGCCGATTTTAAGCAAATTAGTGGCAATGTGGGCTTAGGTAATATCGATTTGCCACATAAAATTGAAGGTCAGAAAAGCGACCCAAGCAAAGACTTTGATCAAGAGAGCATTGATTTTATAGGCAAATACTATCGCGAAGAAATTGAACTTTTCAATTACTCATTTGAATAATAATACCGTTAAATATAATGATTGGTTCAATAATAGAGGTTTGTAAATGCGTTATCGCCAAGATATAGATGGTTTACGTGCCATCGCGGTTTTATGTGTATTATTATTTCATTTCGGTTTTGATAGTTTATCAGGAGGCTTTGCAGGAGTAGATATCTTCTTCGTGATCTCAGGTTATTTAATCACGAGTATATTATTGAAAGAAATCGATGACGAACATTTTTCCTTTTTGCAATTCTATGAAAAACGCATAAGACGTCTTTACCCTGCCCTAATTGCTGTCGTATTGTCGTCATTTATTGCGGCTTACTTTATTTTCATGCCTGATGAATTCAAAGAATTCGGGCAAAGTATGGTCAGTACAATAACTTACTTATCAAATTTATTTTTTTGGTATAAAAGCGATTACTTTTCAGGCCCATCAGATCTAAAGCCACTATTACACACTTGGTCTTTGGCCGTCGAAGAGCAATTCTATCTTATTTTCCCTCTCGTGTTATGGCTCACCTATAAACGCAGTCGTCTCGCAATGAACCTGACTGTGTTAGCACTGTTTGTCATATCCTTTTTACTAGCGATACTTTCCATCGAAAGTATTCCTAGTGGGGTTTTCTACTTATCACCATTTAGATTCTGGGAACTACTTTTTGGCTCTTTGGTGGCCATTGCACTTCGCCGGAATTGGTCACCCAACTCGACGTTCAGTCCTATACTCGAATATACAGGCTTAGCATTAGTAATAGGCCCTATCTTTTGGCTTGACGAACATAGTCAATTCCCTGGATGGGCAGCGGTCCCTTCCTGTTTGGGAGCTGCTTTATTATTATGGACGCAAGATAAATCGACTGTTGTATACAAAATACTAACGCTACCAGTTATGCGCTTCACTGGGAAAATATCTTACTCGCTGTACCTCTGGCATTGGCCAATCGTGGTGTTTTATGGATATTGGATTATTCGAGAATTCGAGATTTGGGAAAAATTTGCCATGATGGCCGTCACATTCATCGTATCTTGGTTATCGTGGCGTTATATCGAATCGCCATTTAGACTTACCAAACAAGCTGGTTTTAAGCCCAAACAAGTCTATGGATACGCCTTTAGCTCTACACTACTTATTTTTGTGGTGGGTGCACTAGTATGGCAACAAAATGGAATGCCTCAACGGTTCCCAAATTTAAAGATTGAAACACTCGCGCAAACTCGCACTGAAAGCGGGGAAAACCATTGCTTCTTAAATACTGAGCAAGATTTTAGTTTATGGAAAGCAAACGAGTGTTTGATTGAATCGACCCAATCAAAGCAAACGGTTTTGCTTTGGGGCGATTCTCACGCAAACCACCTTGTTGCTGGCCTAACCGCAAACCGCGATCTACTGCCTTACAACATACTTGTGTACTCGTCTGCAGGCTGCCCTCCAATAATAGGCCAAAGCTTGCCGACAAGGCCTAACTGCCTGCAGAACAATCAGCATGTATTGGATATCATCAAAACGATGCACATCAAGAACGTCATAATGGCTGGAAACTGGGCATACTCTGAAAAAGCTGACCATCTAGATATCGCTAAATTGCCTGAGACCATAAACGCTCTAAAAGAGAATGGCGTGCAGCCAATGATAATTAATCAATTACCGCTTTATCCTATTAGCAACCCCCAATACCTTGCTACTCGCTTGGCTAGTAGAGATAACCCCAAAGAAGACTATTTTATTAAACCCGACGATGGTTTGGATATGAGCGTAAGAATAATGCAACTGCTACCGAACACCCAAATTTTTGATGCTTTCAAATTATTTTGCCCAGACGAGTCATGCAGTATTTTTAAAAATGGCGAATTGATGGTCGTCGATCGAGGACATTTGTCACATGCAGGCAGTCGATACTTAACTAAAGCATTCCTAAAGGATAGTAAATCACAGCTAACCCATTGAAATCTGGCCAATAATAACATAGAAATACAAACCCATACTAAAGGTCAGTTTATTACCCTTTAGTATTGGGTTAAAATACTTAATACTTGTAGTTGTTCCATAGAAGTTTATGTCACCGTTCATATGCATCTTAGTGATTTTTTAAGGTGTAAATCAAACTAAGGAGACATCATGAGAAGTTTTTTTTGTATCGTTGTAATTTTTATTTTATCGGGCTGTGGCATATTTCACGCCCCCGATAAACACCCATCGTCTCAGCCTGGGCAATACTTAATTCAAGAGATAAACAATCGCCAACTCTCTACATCTAAACAACTTTTATCATTATTTAAAGAAACACATGCCTTTCCCAATAAAACCCACGAAGCGTTAACGGAATATCCATTAATTACCGCTAATTTATTGCTTAGTGTGATCAACTCTCATTCACCGCCAAGCGCTATGGTTGATTATATTGCCGAGCAAAATGAACAGCAAGAAGACACACTCTATGTTGCATTGTCGTTGTATCCTATCGACGGCAGACGTTTGGCAGAAAAACTGGCTAAAAGTCAGCGCGTTAAAAAAAGTATTATCACAACCGCGAGTTTACGAGCAGGTTTTGATCCTGCTTTATTATTTCCCGCGACGGCTGCAGGACAGAATATTCGCATCACCGCGTTGTTTAATTCAGCCAGCATTACGTTATTTGATCAAGATGAAAGTACTCAAGTTGATGTTCTCTTTCGAGCAACCAATGATGAACAATGGCAACCTGGGTTAGCATTACAATGGGAGCCTATTAATGGTGCCCGTTCTGGTAGTATCGTTCATTTAACGTCTGACACAGAGTACACAGTTAAACTCACTCTCAGTAACATAGACGGGATATTTGAAGAACAAACCCACACATTTACCACACGCTCGAACTCTCCGCCAATAGACCCCGATAAAATTTATTATCTTAGCGATATTTATACTGGTGGTACTCTCGATCTTGAAGCTCTCGACATCCACGGAACCAAGGATGGATGGGCCAAGATTATTGGCGACAGTGATACGCCCATCGTTGGCCCAGAATCGGGCGCACAGGCATTGTATATTGGTGACAATGCATACATCTATTTTGAAAATATCACAGTACGCGGCGGAAGTTGGTCTGCCATCAGAAGTAAATACGCCCATCATTTATGGTTTAACGGTTGTGACGTTTCCAAGTGGGGTCGTCAGCCTAACTTCGTCAAAGACGGCTTAACCTACGAGAAAGAAAGTGATTCAAAACCCATCAACTACGATGCGGCATTCTCATTGGAGCGCACTGGTGTCGTGGTGGTTGAAAACTGCACTGTGCACTCACCTAATAGCAAGGCAAATAGTTGGCAATATGGTCACCCCTTGGGCCCAACAGCCTTTATGGTGTCGGCCAACCACAAAAACGAGGCTTATCAAGGGCAAATTGTTATTCGCCATAATCGTTTTTACGGTACTGACGATCATCGCTTTAACGATGTAATCGAGGGGTTATCTAATGGCAGCGTTTCTGGCGGCTTTGTGCGGGATTCTGCCATCCATGATAACTATTTAGCCTATGCCAACGACGATATTATTGAATTAGATGGTGGGCAAAGTAACGTATTGTTTTATAACAATGAAATAGAGCAAGGCTACTGTGGCATAAGCGCCATTCCCAATATGCTCGGCCCCAGCTATATTTTTAATAACTATATTCATAACCTAGGGGATGAGCGCCAAAGTAGTTGGGCGGCAATAAAACTAGGTGGGTTAATGACAGCCCCTGCAGGGTTGGTGAATATCTTTGATAACTTAATTAAAACCAGTAGCAATGGCATCACAGCGTCAAGTTTTCAAGATGACTATACTTTTTGGGTCAACGCGCAAAATAATATTTTGCTTCACGATGTAGCATGGACAAATATGGGACAAGGTATTCGCGACCGTGAATATTATGCAGGTTCACGCTTTATCAATAACTACATTTTTAATAGTGTAACAAATGACGCCCTATATGATGCAGTAATCACGCAAGACTTTTACGATCCTAGCTTGGTTAACGCTGAATTTGCTAATGAACTCGCCCAGCAAGACAATTCTGTGACTATAAGTATTCCCGACGAATTTCTTATCCCGAATTTTTCTCAGCAAACGAACGGTTTAAACAAAAGTAACGCACAAAGCACCACCATAAATAGCGAGTTCGCTTTAGATGTTATCGATTTTGATAATCAACCTATTACATCTTTTTCAAACCAAGACAGTAGTGGTGAGTATGCAATTATAAATGAAGGTAAAGGCCTATTAATCAGCGGGAATACGTGGAAGCAAATTCCTTTTATGTATGAAATTCAAGCCGATACCGTGGCCGAATTTCAAGTCAGTTCACAAGGAGAAAGTGAAATTCTCGGGATTGCCTTTGAAACCGATAATAAAGAAAGCAGCAATCGCAGTTTTTATTTAGCGGGTACGCAGAACAATTTCGGTATCAGCGATGCGGCAGTTACAGAGGGCGACACAAGCCAAAGCGGCTCAGTCAAATACAGCATACAAGTTGGCCAGTATTTGTCAGGTGCTGTAAACCGGATTGTGTTTATTCTCGATCAAGACCAAGATCCAAGTTCTAATATTTGGGCTTCATTCGGTGATGTAAATGTGTTTAACGAAAATGATTACGCAGAGGTGCATAAAGATGAAGAAAGTAATACATCAAGTGTAATAAGAATTGGTTTAACTGAAAAATAAACTCGCCAGCGTTAACTGTAATACATAGCATTTTAAATGCTAAATGGTATTCGCTATAAGGCGAAACTAACTTGCCAGCAAAAAATCACGAATGAGTATTGCTTGTACCTTTTTGGCGTTTAAAACGTGAGATTGTATAACGATAGGCCCCCATTAATTCACGAATAAATCTAAAAAAATCTTTACGGGCTAAGCGCAACCAATTAAAAATATAGATCCAACGAATGGAGGGGTTTTTAATACACTTAGCATAGTAAGCCCCGCGACCAACATCGTAATATTCCATAAGTTGTTTTACTTCTGTTAGTTTTTTACGTTTATGATGATGAAATACAAGCGGTTCTGGGTCATAAGCTCCGTGGAAACCCGCAGCAGAGAGCCTAGCGAGAATATCAACATCTTCACAGGGAAACGGCGTACCGCCACCAAACGCCACATCGAAGAGACCTATTTCTACTAATGCGTTTCGCCTGAAACTATAATTAGCGCCATGTATTAAACCGGTACGAATAAAACTACGAGGCGGAATATTCTTATAGACTTCTGAGGTTTGTATGGTGATTGGGTAGTCTTTTTTATCAAACAGCAGTATGCGCCCTCCGACGAAGGCTAATTCGTTATGTTCGAATGAATGGTTTACCTGGGTCAGAAAATCTTCTTGGGGATAACAGTCATCATCGGTAAAGGCAATTAACTCGCCACGCGCATGGGCGATACCGAGGTTTTTAGCATTTGACACCCCCACTTTAGGTTCATGTAAAACGCGTACTGAAAATGGAACGGTTAAGGCCCAAGACTGCAGTAATGCTAGCGTAGAATCGGTTGAAGCATTGTCTACCAATATACATTCCCAGTCCCCCTTAAACGTTAAACACGCAATCGACGTCAAACATTTTTCAATGGTGTCAGCCCGGTTTCGGGTGCAAATAATAAGCGATATATCCATATTTTAGTCACATGTTACGGCTTAGCCGACAACAGTGGCTTTCTCCTTGGTTTTGCTCATTATGGCTGAAACGACCGATTTATTCGGTATGCCATCTTTATCATATAGTTCAGCCAATCCAAATTCAGCCATAATTTCACGGCCTTGCTGAGCTTGCTGTGGTGAAATTTCTTCTTTCCAGGATGTAAGTGGTGATGTGCCGGCCAATAAATTGCTCTGATCCCCTGAGACCCGACTGGGCTTAGCGATAATTTCAGACGCAATCGATACTTTGAGATTTGTGTTCAATGTGACGAAACGTTCAACTTTTCCAATCTCTTCATCGGGCTGCTTATATAATTCTTCGTAAAAGAGAACATGCAATTTGTCGGTTGAAAACTGCTTTAGCGGAATATAATTGATGATGCACCATATAAGCACTTGGTTAAGAATGTAATCTTCTTTGGCTACGGTATTGAAAATAAGTTCTTCAAAGGGGCGTAAATAATCCTCACGCAGTTTAGGCTGGTTCCATAACATCATAGGGTCGTCACCCCACAACCAATTCGGTTTTTTTGCTTTTGACAAAGCGACAGCAAAAGGATGGCGCAGGATTAACACCACGTTGACTTGCGCATACTTTTTCGTTATCCAATAAGCAAATAAATTAGCGGAAACATCTTTGATTAATAACCCAGAATAACGTTTTAAGGAATTATCGCGTTCAACGCCACGCTCTATATACTTACCCTTGAATATCTCACCTGCAACCTCTTCGAGTAGGTTATTTGCTGATGCTTGAGCTTGGTATTGGTGAGGTATCAGAAAAGCCGCTTTTTTAACTAAAAAGGGATTAAAGGGTTCGAACAACTCACGATAACAGCCATGATGATTAATTAAACTGGCTGCCCAAGTGGTGCCGCTGCGCCCATCACCAATAAGCCAAATAACATTGTCAAACTTGCTTAGGACATAACAGCCGCGTAAAAGCCAATCTCGAAGCGGCATCACGATTTTGAATTTTAAAAAACCTTTTAGATTCAATTTACTTTAATCCAACTACGACGTAAATGAGCATGTACTTAGGCTATTTATTTCGTTAACGACTCTTTAGAAATGACCTGATCTCTTTGAGCCAAGTTCTGTGCACTATACTGTACACGATAATATAGGCTAAACCTGCTAGTGGTGCACCTAGCAGTAGATGTAGCCAACCATCTAAAGGTACGTATATGTTAAGTGTAAAAACACCTGCAAACATAACAAGACATGCAATCAGACTACGATAGAATGAATTAAAAAATTCGCCAGCACTGTAACCTACCACAGCCTTTAAAGCCCATACATTCGCCGGCGCTACAATCAACAACCTGACGAAACCCGCTAACGCCCCTGCGACGGCGCCGTATTCAAGCCCTGAAAAATAAACGCAAACCAAACCTACACATGTACTGAGGATTTCTGCTTTTACCGTCAATTTTGCTTTGTTCATTGCCGCTAATAAACTACTGGTAAATAAGAACAAGAAACTCAAAGCCGCGACAATAGATAAAATTTGTAATACGGGTATCGATGGCCGCCATTTTTCACCGAAGATCAGTAAAATGACATCACTTGCAAAAATAGATAGGCCGACAAAAATTGGCGCTAAAAGCAAAAAAGAGATTAAGGTTGCTTGAGTATAAAAACCCTTAAGATTAGCAGCATCATGTTTACGCCGCGATAACACAGGTAACGCATATCCCATAATGCCACCGTAAATTGCACTTCTGGGCAGGTCAACTAAGCGATTAGCCATGTTGTAATACCCTACGGCAGCTGGGCCAGCCACAATACCCAATACAATGAGTATACCTTTACTCAAAATACTGGCATTGACGGCTTTAAGGGCGATAGGTGCGCCAACAACAATCAACTCGCGAAAGAATTTAAAATCAATAAAGATAGGCAAGGCGCGCTTGTCACCCATCATCAACATACTGGTGGCAATAAACTGCATCGAAATTGCTTGCAGTACTATAGCCCAAGCCCCCATGCCATAATAAGCTGCACCTATACCCACGGCCATGCCAACAATTTTACCCAGTAGGGTGCGCATCGCTAACGCTTTGAAATTGCCACTGCGGCGCATATGCGCCACATAAACCCGGCTAGCCATCTGTAGTAATAATAACGTACTGGCCACCGCCATCAATAACCGTATCTCAGGGTTGGTAGTATATATAAACGTACCGATATTAATTAACGCCATCGAGGAAAGACTAAATAGATTACCCGCCCAAAACAGCGTGGCGTCTTGTTTTGTACTGACCTTATCAAGCCGCACAAACGAGCTATCGACCGTCGAGGTAAAAATCAAGGTGATCAGTTCGACCACACCGAGTACTAGTGCGCCTTGGCCTAATTCTTCAGGTAAGAGTAAATGGGCGTAAATGAAAAATGAAAAAATAGAAAGAAAAACTAAGCCAAATTTCTCAAAAAAAATCCATAACAAACGAATAATGCGATGTTTGCTCACAACACGTCCTTGTCTTTATGCATGTTCGATGTAATACGTAACATTCACAGGTTTATTTGCTATTTTATTCACTTAAACCATGCCCCTACGTATCGACCGATTTTACCGTATGAGTTGTCTCGTAATATAACTTCTTTGCCCAGCAATAAGGCGAATATCATCCCGTGTAGGCGATCCGTGTCGACTTTTTGGTATGGTGCAAATGTGGCACTCGCTTTTTTAAGTAAGAAGTTTGTATAGTGCATCCATAGGTAAGCAGCCCCTAGATTACGCTGGTATTGCCCTTCTAAACGCGCCAGTCGCATAATTTTCCCCATGATTTTACGATCAATACTTGAGAACATATTGACCCAATCAAAAGAGTTATCGAGGTTCTCTTGCATGGCAGGGGCTTCTTTATCTTTGCGTCTAAAATATAGGGTGTCTTTATTACCCTTGGTCCACGGCCACCGCCCAATTAGAGTACTGGCCATGTCAGGGGTCAATCTCAACATAGTCTCAGGCAAATAGGCATGTAAAAAATCGTAAGACTCTCGGTCTCTGATGTGAACAGTCAAATCTTTGTGCTGTAAATAAAATTGAGCATCTCGCTGGAAATTTTTAGGATCGTCGTAATGTACCGATTGTGGCATGGCAATGATCTTATGCTCAGGAAATTGCTTAATAACATCTAATCTAAGGTTTTGGTGCACATCATAAATATCACCAAAATTACCACCACCATGGAGTAAAATAATCCAATCTTTTGGTATATTCTGTGAAAACGTATTTTGATAATTGTGGGTACTGTATTGTCCTTTTACCGTGCAACCGAGATTTTTTAACAAGTTCAGCGTACCGTGGTAAATCAACCAATCTCCCACATTATTGTGCAGGGGATAATCCATAAATAAAATATTTTTACCTGCAATATCTGCAGCAAAACTCTCTTTGACCAAGCGAGATAAACCTTCTAACTGTTTGCGGTCTGCCTTAAATCCATTCATCTACTTTACCGCCTCGTTTTCATCAGTTTTTTTGGCACTTTCGCCTGGTCCTACTCCAGATGCATGAATGCGATTTTTAATGCGTTGCCACAAGGTTTGATTGGTGTGCGACGAACAAGAGGCACGGTAACGCCGAGATTCAGGTGTCACAATGTTACTCAAGTTGGTCTTACGTTCTTGGCGCGCATGGGGAATAAGCTTGATGCCTTGCCATACTGCAGACAGTGATTTAAGAAACATGCCCGCTTTTGCTCCACGGCGAATTAACAAAGCAGTATGAAAGACTAAATTAGGTATTGGCGTACCGCGTTTTATATGCAAATAAAAGGCATTGCGTACGTTGTATTCCCAGCGCATGCCGGTCCAATTGACTCTGTGCTCAGCGGACACTTTATGGCCAATGACCACGTCGGGTGAATAAACCAATTTATAGCCGGCGTTAATAATGCGTTCTGACAAGTCAATTTCTTCTTGCATAAAAAACAAGGTATCGTCATAGCCTTTAACTTGCTCAAACGCGCTGCGGCGTATCATATGCCCCGCCCCAACAAAGTGGTTGGCCTCAAAGGTTTTATCACCGTATTCATCAACGTTTTTTGAGTAATACCAGCTGCTGCGATCGTCTTCTTGGGTACCAAAACGTAATACGCGGAAGCCTAACACGCCAATCGTAGGGTCGGCTTCCATTATATCTACTGCCTTTTGCATTTGATATTGGTCGATAAATTCAGCGTCATTGTCGAGCCCAACGATATAATCGCCATCACCTTGCAGCGCCGCTTGATTGCGCCCGCCGGGCACTCCTAAGTTAACACTATTGTAAATCACGGTCAGGCGCGCTTTATCTTGGCTGAACTCACGCAATTGTTTAACATTAATAGGCTGAGAGCCTTGATCGACAACTATCACTCTGCCATCGATATTTTTTTGGGCTAAGCCACTTAACATAGCTTGTTTGGTATCATCTAACCTATCCCAAGATAAAATGGTGATATCGACTTTTTTCACGATTGACCTCTGGTAATACTGATATTGATTTAATTAATTGGGATTGCTTCACACTAATGGCTTAAAACTACTAAGTACTTTGGCATATACCGCTAGCAGTCCATATTTAGAAAACCATAATTTATTACCTATATGGCTTAATAAGTCTTTGTACATATTTAAATAACTGGATGTGTCATTTGCTTTAAAACTAACGCGTAAAAAGTCTTCGAAGTTAGCTAACCAAATATTATCTAACTCTTTCTTACTTACCGAAGTTAACTTTACAAGACGTTCCACTAAATCAATACGGTAATGATAGTTTTTATCACCTTTAGAGGTTAAATTTCCTTCTTCGTTAAACTTACTTACCGTAATAATCGGTAATGTATGCACTTCACCAGCTTTAGCCAATTGCGCCCATAACAATCTATCTTCACCGAATCGTAGATCGTCTACAAAGCCGCCTATCGCTATAATACTGGCACGCTTGGCTAAAACCGAAGAAGTTGCGTTAATCACATTGCTATATAAAAACTGTTGGAAAACCTTGCCATTTTTATCTCGTGATACGATGACTTCTCGTTCACCATGCCAATCAACAGTGGCATAACTATCAATCAATACGGCATCGATATGTGTAGATGCTAGCTCCATTTGCAAGCGCAGTTTATCTTGATGGACCCATAAATCATCGGCATCAAGAAATGCTACCCAGGTTGAAGTGGCCAGTGAAATAGCGTGGTTTCGAGCTTTCGAAGGCCCGGAATTTTGCTGTTTTACGTAAGTTACACGATCGGCATATTCGCTGTTTGCGATAACTTGCTGTGTATCATCTGTCGAACCATCATCAACAATAATTACCTCGTTAGGCAAAACACGTTGAGCAAAGACCGATGCAAGGGCATTTTTTATACTCGCAGCACAATTATACGCGGGAATAATGACTGAAATATCTAAACTAGGATGAGGCATTTAAATCGACTCTATTATTAATACAAACTAATCGGATCTGTTTAGTTTTTTGGCTGGTACACCTACTAATACAGCGCCTTCTTCAAGAAAGCTCTTATTTACTACCGCGTTGGCTCCAACTTGAACTCGATCACCTAACGTAATAGCGCCAAATAATTTCGCACCTGGGCCTATATAACAATTATTTCCCAAAACGGGAGCTTCCTTAGGTTTATTAAAAGCAGCACCAATATTAACACCCACATGAATTTTGCAATTTTCACCAACTTTAGAATAACTGCTCACAACTATATTGCCGTAATGAGGGAGTGTTAAACCAGGACCAAATACATTCATGGGTATACTAAAACCTAGTTTTTTCCCAATACTCTTATATCTGTATTTCACGAAAAGCTTATACACTTTCCAAAATGTTCCTTGCTTGGTGTTATGAATATACTCCGCGTATCGCAAGGCCCTTAAAAAACGCCAAATATCATTAAAAATATATTCTTTTAAATTGATATGGAAGGTGCCATTTTCAGCATCTCTACTTTTGTAATATCGATAATCACTTTTATTATTAATCATATAATTCCGTTACTGAGAAAACTATTTCGCTATCGTTTTAGTTATAAGTGAAATCGACCCTATAAAAGAGATCACGGTGTAAATAAGCATATCTGCACTATTATGGTTAATAATTATAAAACCAATATAATTGACCACGCATTGCAATAAGATAATGGCTAACAAGGCCGCTAATAACTCACTATTTTCACTGACAATATAACCCTGCACCAAGTCTTTTACGATTTTCAGTGATAAAATAACCACCAATGCCAAACCGACTAGGCCTCCATTTAATAAAGCTTCATAGTAACCGCTATGAGCATTGCCAATATACCCCCAGCGCTCAACAAACCCTAAAACAGCATCACTGGCCCAAAAAGCACCAAAACCATAACCTAGGGTATTCTCAGCTTCGATATATTTGTCCATTAACCCCCAGATAATTGTGCGATTGGTCAGCGTGGGGTCACGGCCCAATAATGATAATAAGAACGCGTATAAAAAGTAGATTACGACGGCAGCAACGCACAATAATAAAGTAATAATAATCACTCGGCGCAGGTTAATGTTGGGGCTGCGGGTGCGCATCACTTTAAACAATGAAATCAACCCAACCCCCGCAAGCACCATCACAATGGCGGTCGCTGAATTGGCAAATACCAAACATAGCCCTAGTACAGAAAGCATAATTTTATTATTACGCGTGCGATATTTACCCAAACCGACCAAAATTAGAATACCGTAGGCATATAAGCGCGCACCGCCGTTTTTGTCCCCCATAATGCCGACGAACATATTGGCCCGTTCACCATGACCGCCCAATGCGCTGCTGGGCGAAATAACTAAATACATTAAGCCCATTAACGCAACCACAAAAATGCTTTTGGCAATAAAATACATAAGCGATTTAGCACTAAAATGTGCCACGATACAAAATGCTGCCACCACCAGAGTGATAAAAGCAATACTGCGACGCAGGGTAATACTAGGCTCATAGGACCAATACATAGAGGCCAAAAAGAAGCCAATTAACACCCACCACCAAAGACTTTTAATAAGCATGTTAAACAACAGTTTTTTATCGACTTTTAGTAGCAAGTAAATACCAGTGACCAATAACAAAATACCAATGATCTGCTTAGCAGCATTACCCGACGCATTGGCACTCATTAAATCATCCGCTCTACCGCCTTGTAAAAAGCGCGAAGTAAAACTTAAAAAACCTAAATAATAGAATACCGTGGTAAATAAATATGCCCGCTTTAAGGTGTCAAGGGTGATTTTCAATATCGTTACCCTAACGTCTTATAATTGTTAAGCTGAGAAAAAATTAATTTTCGGTATTCTTTGGCTGAATTTTGGGCACTATACCTTGTGACGGCACCCAGTATTCGTTCGCGGTTCATTTGATTGTTTTCAGTAGCTAGTTCTGCGAGCATAGCTTTAGCTAATTCGGGCACATTTTTATATTCGACTAATGGGGCGATGTTCCCGCCATCTAATATTTCTAAGGGCCCAGAAGGGCAATCAAAAGCCACCACTTTGCAGCCTACAGACATGGCTTCTACTAATACGTTTGGGCTGCCTTCAAAACGAGATGACAACACGAATAAATCAGCTTGTTTTATTTCTGCAATTGGGTTGTCAGTGTAGCCAGCAAGATCAACTGATTGTGTAATGTCGAGTTGCGCTATTTTGTTCTGCAAGTCTTCGCGAAGCTCACCTTCACCGAAAATAACTAACCGCGCACTTCTCTCATTTAGAACGATAGAGAACGCATCAATGAGCATATCAAAGCCTTTTTGATCTGAAAGACGACCAACCGCGACAATAGTCTTCACTTCTTTTTCGATTAACCAAGGGTGTTTAGCGTCTTGCTTGGCCGCTTCGAGAGTTTCTTTGGTGATTACCGGGTTTGATGCCGTGCAAACGTCTTTCTGCCTTACAACAGAGCAATCGACTAGGTCATCAGCTACGCCTTTAGAGACCGCAATCACAGGGTTAGTCAAAAAACGGTAAATGAAAGGGGCAATAGCATATGTTGCTTTCATCACAGCGCCGTTATTAACCTTGCGATCAAGGGAAAAGGTATTTCGTTCACTTACGGATAAACGCTTCAGCCAACCTAAACTAGCGCAGACAAGACTCGCTATCACATTAACGTGCGTTAAAGCAGACAAAATACCATCAGGGTTTGATTGTTTTAAGCGTTTACGCAAAGG
>TARA_R110001592_G_scaffold111372_5_pt1 | contig 17268 bp, 22 predicted proteins | sample TARA_R110001592 | Tara Oceans TARA_R110001592 (sample SAMEA4398387) | marine metagenome | biome: Polar Biome; feature: [SRF] surface water layer (ENVO:00010504); material: water (ENVO:00002006), including particulate matter (ENVO:01000060) such as... | depth 5 m
TTAAACATTACACAACTCGCTCCAAACACCCTGCCACTCGGGCGGTGAGGAGTTAACTTAATTGAGATGGCTAAGCATGTAGAACTGATAGTGGCGGACTGGCGGACGGGGGTTCAAATCCCCCCGGCTCCACCAAATAGACCCTCTAGAATGCGGGTTACAGCAGGAAAAGAGGGGAATGTTGCTGAATAGTGCTTAGGAATCCTGATGGTTTCAGCAGCATTTCAGCAACATTTTTTTTGCCTGCGATTTGGCTCTAGCGCACTTGCACCCCATGCAGGCGGCACTGCGCAGCTAAGCCGATGAAACAAAAAGAAAACCGCCCTTTTCGGAGAGGCCTTTTTCTTACATTTTGAGCATTTTGCCACTCTGCATATCAATGACTTACAGAGGGGTTTTGCGCACGATCCAAATATAGTGCGGCAACCGCTATGGTGTAAACGCAAGCCTACGGACGGGCCTTGTGTATGGCCCTCCGGAAGTCTTCAACGTTCCAGTTGGAACGCCGTTGCTGAAGTCAATTGCTTTGGCGCTCCTGTCGTTTGTCTGATTAGAGGTCCATGCTGTTGCAGCTTGATACGCCTGAGCGCCCCCAGAAGCGAACAATGCTGGAGCGCCAACGATGTTCGGCCCCAAGTTATTGTATATCACAGTCAACTCTTCTTCTGCCGGCAAATACCAATCAGAATATACGCCCGCAACATAGTCCAAGCAGTGATTTCCAGCTTGAAATTCAGCGTTGCCCGCCATTGCCGCAGTATTGGCAGCCCCATCAAAAGCACTGCCAAACACGTCAGAGCGCGCCGCTAAACGCCAGACCTTTCCTGTTACTTGCCCGCCAACAGGAGCGACGATCAAGCGATACCATTGCCCGCTAGGGTATTGAATTGCCCCGGCATAAAATCCACCCTCGTAAGCAGAGCCCATCGGCGGTGCCGGTGATGGCGGGGGGCCGCTTTGCAGGCTCGCGCCCTGCGCCACAATGCCGATAATCACGCTGGCACCGTTTGGCCAATAACATCCCACACATTCGCCGCAACGCGCTTGAGCGTTGCGGACATTGCGGATGTCATCACAAGCGTGCCTCCCGCTGGCGGGTTTAGAGTCACCCCGGCCCCTGCTGTTAGCGTCAAGCTGCCAGCGGCAGCGCGCCGAATGTTTATTTCTGTATCCGCCGCCCACGCTACAGATGCTTGAGGCGGCACGGTGCAGGTTGACGCTGCTGCGTTTGTGAATCGGATATAAGCGCCCGCTCCGGTCAATCCAAGCGTCCGGGATGTTGTGCTTTCGGTTACAGTTGGCGCAAAAATAGCTCCAGCAGCGGCAGGCGTTGCATACTCTAGTGCATTACCTGCCGCGTTAACGCGCAGCACTTGTAGGGCTGTGCCAATTGCCTGTCTTGCCGGAACCCCGCCAGCACCCCCGACAATTAAATCGCCAGGAGCTGTCATCGGGTTGACTAGCGCGCCCCCCGCTGGGTCTGAGTATTCTAGGCCGTCCCCTGCTGCATTCATCCGAAGAACCTGCAAGCCGCCGCCCTTTGGCAGCCTTTCTGGCGCGCCGTCCACGCCGCCAACGATAAGGTCTGATGCCGCCGTCATAGGGTTTGTCATGCCAGTGAGCTGAACCTCTGATAGAGCTTCATCTATCCTGAATAACGACAAATTCAGCCCTGCGGCTGGATCGGTTGTATTTTCTGGCACATAAGGAATAGCCCACACTGGCGTGTTGCTCATACTGTCACCTCGTCCGCCGGGCCTGCGCCGGTCATTTTGTTAAGCTGCTGCACTTGCACCAAGACGCTTGGCCCTGGCTCTGCAATAGTCAGAAATTCGTCCAGCGTCCTGTACTCTGTGCCGCCTACCGTTACCCGATAGCCGTCGAACTGCGCACCCATAGCCACATTCACGCCTCCACCAAGCCTGCCAGCGCCTTGCCATGTGATTGTGAGATTGCCGCTGCTGCGAATTGCCCGAAGATAACCAGGCTTTCGTTCTGTCTGGCTTTGCCCGGTGAATGTCGCAGTCTCGACATGCGATTGATCAGATCCGAACGTAGTCACGCGGAATGTCAGCTCGCTGTTTAGCTCGAACAATTCCGCGTCAATGAAGAAAATGAACTGGCGCTGCAACAGAACAAATCTGGTGCCGGCAGGATGCGAGGCAACAGGCGACCCTTTACGCCCACGTAGCCAGCTTGAAACCTCCCATACTTTCGGATCGACTTCTTCGACGGTGCCTAGGTTAACCAGCTCGTCGCCGATCAGCGCCAGGTTAGCGCGGCTCATCATTCCGGCCAGTGTTGCTGATTCAAGGTTATCGTCCAGCACCAGCCGGATACGGCCCGTGTTCACAGTGTCAGGGTAATAGACTGAATGCGCTGGCAGCGGATCTACTAGTTCGCCTATGGTTGCCTCGACCTGAACGTCAACCGAGTCTATGTAGTTCTGCCCGCCATCGTTAGACAGCTCGACAAGCGCGCCTGACCAGTTATCGCTTGCCCGACCGACTGCGACGTAATAGCCAAGCCGGTCGTCCGCATCGCGGACAATGTGGCTATCAATGAAGTGCAAAACAGTCTCGCCGACAATCAAGGATGGCGGTGGCGATGGCTGTTGTACTGGCAAGCCTTGAATAGAAGATGCGTATGCAGAGCGCCGGTCATAGCGCGCCACAGAATTTTGCTGCCCCTCGTCAATCTCCGTCTCGACGATCCGCAACCGCTCACCTTCCAGCGTGATGATGTCGCCGTCCGTAAGCCAGATATAGGAATCTGGCAAGCTGAATTCCCAATCCCCGCGCTGCTCTTCGATGCTGATCTTGTGTGTAATGATTGCAGCTCTGGCAGCATCGTCAGCGCGCATGATAACGCTCGTCTGGACCTTGGTTTCAGCGGTTGCGCGATTGTCCAAGCTGCGATCACTGGTCTGCTTGTCTGCCGACAGCCCGCCGTCGATGTCGTAGTACTCAAGGTGCAGCACGCGGGGAACGGTTATCGAGTCTTTGCGCTTTAGCTTGCGCCCCTCTTTGCCGTCATCAATTAAATCATCAAGCGTCAATGCCGCCACTACATCCCCGCCGCGCTGCACAAAATGCAGTTGCCCGTCGAAGTTAGATGCGTCGAAAAGATAAATCTGAGCCAGTGATTCGATATAATTAAAAGCCGCATCGGCTGGCGAGACTGGCAATCCGTCAACTGAGCCTTCAAGCCCTTGTATGTTGATGCGATCAAAAGGCAGGCCAGCGCGCAAGCATATCTCCGCAACCACGTCAGCCACAGGCCAGCTTGCGTATAGCGGAAGATATGCCATACCCGGCTTGGTTCCGATTCCGTCTAGCCCGCTCATCGCTTAATCTCCATGAGAAATTGCAGACTCAGCTTGACGTTAAATCCTATCTTCACCAACCCGATATGCGGCCCCGGATCGAGCAAGCGCTCAACCGTGTAGCGGTCACGCTGCTGTCGGTAATACAGCGCCCCGTCGCGGACATAGCCAAGGATCACATCGCTGCTGCTGGTCTGTGTAAAGCGCTTATCATCCAAGGTCACCCGTGGCGTTATCGCGCCAGGGTAAGTCGTGATTACTTGAGCATTCGCAGCGCTATCAAACCACCTCAGCTTTGCAACACCCGCCTGCACATAAGCAATCGCAGGGCGCATGTTCTGGTCAAACGTAAAGCTGAACTCGGTTATGCCCGGCGCCGAAAATACCGTGAACGGCTCAACCTCCGGAGCATCTAAAATGATGTCATCCCCGATCAGACGCCCGCGCCATCGCTGATAATTGCTCCCCTGCGACGGGTCTTGGATTGCTATGCCGCCGTCCTCATAATCAACCGTGCGCGTGACAGTGAGCGCGCGCGCACCAGAGAAAGATGTCGGCACCGGGATCAGTGTCAGGCTATTGCCGGGGATCATGCCTTGCGGCCCCACGAATGAGAGAACTCAAGAGAGAGCACCATGTCGCTGGTTTTTGGAATTGGCGGGTCAAACTGGATTTGAAATGTCCCTAGCCCCATGTGAAGCAGAAAGGACCTTATTCCAGCCGTGAAATTGGCGTCGCCTAGTGCGGGGGAAAGCGTGAATTTTCGTTGCAAACTGCTGGCGGCATAGGCCTGGGCGGCAAATGGAAGAGTGGCACTTGTTGCGCCCGCAGGAGCGGCTGTAATCGCGCCAATGTTTCCTTCAAAGGCATTTTTGACGCCTGTATTCCCCATGGCTGTCCCTGTTGATAGCATGTTCCAGCCAAACGTAGACGAATCACTGTTAACATTCGCAGCCCTGAATATATAGCTGTAAGTCCCGCCGATGCTGCCGGTCAGAACAACAGATCCGGTGTCATCAGTAAGTTTTGGGTAAAATCTATATTCATAGGTCACATCGAGAAACTGCTCTGCACTGACCGTGATGGTTGTCGGGTTGCCGCCTCCGTCACGGATGAGCGCCCGACTGAATAGACCAGAATCCCAGCCTATACCCACCTCGGACAAGTTTCCGGCGGCAGCTCCTGCGCTGAATCGTCGCGTTACACGTATCCACGCGAAGAAAGGAGCGCTGCTCTGCGCACCACTGACGCTGGTCTGCAATGTTGTGGTTGACGCCACAAGGTTAGCCATCGCCGCGTCAGTGAAGACAGGAGCCGTTGAGCCGCTGCCGACATAAACGCGGGTCAGCCAGTCGCTGTTATTCCCTTGCCGTTCAAGACCGTTGTCAGTGATCAGGTTGCGCGTAGGGGGTGCCGGCGCATAAACATTCGTTTCATTGCCGTCAGCATCTAAGGTGCCGACACGAAAAGAAAAAATGCCCTCGCCTTCCGCATGAACATGAACTTGCTCTTTATGGTGCATTTAGCGAACCTCCTAGAACTGCGCCGCCAGTGCTTTCACCAGCTTCCGGCGCATAGTTGTTGTATGTAATCAATCCAAGCGACAAAGAACCCGCCGCAACCGAGCCGCCATTGCTTTGCCCTTCTTCTGGAAGGTCAGCACTGTAGCTGAGTAATACCTGGTTCAGATTTCCGCTTATAACCGACCCGCCAGCACTTTGCCCTTCTTCTGGGGTAGGCGCAAAAGTAAGGAGAGTCTCTGAAAGCGAGCCGCCCAGAACCGAGCCGCCAGATGATGCTCCCGACTCGATCAGGCCAAGACTTGGTAAGTCTGCAACTAGTCCGTTTAGCGACTGACCGCCCTCGATCACCTCGATTGGGTAAACCCAACTTGTCAGCGCGTAACCAAATGCCCGCTCAACCTCAAATATCCACTGAGGCAAAGCGCCGCCTGTGTCCTGTAAATCCTCATCCTTGGCGACCATGTAGCATGTGCCGCGCATGGCTGGGACTTGGCCCGCCCCGAAGATCGCTTCCAAGTTTGGCGACGGCAATTGCTCAAAGTCGCCGAGATAAAACTGGAATCGGGCAAGGAAGGTGCCGTTGTTCTTCGCGCCCCATTCGGTGCCGCGTCCGTCATAAACAAGTTTGTTGTTACGCCACGCCCGACGAATACCTGTGACCGGCCCTTCGCAAATTCCGACCGCGTATGTTCTTCGGGCCACCTCGACAGTTGAGCTGCTGCCTCCGCCGCCCTTGCCGCCTGATTTTTGCTTGCGGCGCTCGATCCTTGGCGGCTCCTGCACGGCAACGATATTGCCGCCTATAGGGCGAACGATTCCAAACACGATCTGTCGCGGCTCACCTTCCTTGGCGGTTTGCTGTGCAATATCTCCAAGCTTCTGTGTTGGCGTTTCCATAGGCCGCGTGAGCGCATACAGCGCCATGCCGACAACGGAAACGGCTGCAACTGCGATCACTGCCATGGGCGATATACCCCCACTATCCGTGCGCGCCATTCGTCATCAATTCGATGCTCACACACAGCGGTCATCGAGTACGAATGAATCAGCGACAGTCCGCCGTGGCAATAGTCGCCAATGATTCCGACATGCGCCGGGCCTGCCTGGTTGTGCCATTTCATCAGTACGACGTCGCCAACCTGCATATCAGCAACAGGTGCACCGAAGTGCTCGTCCATCTCTCTTTGCAAGCCATCGCGCCAAGGCTCTCGGCCATAATCTCGCCGATCACGCATGACAATTCCGCCAGCAGCAACGGCATGGATAACCAGACCGATGCAGTCAATCCCGAAAGCATTGCGCCCGCGATGCCGCCACTTGGTCCCTATCCACTTGCGCGCCTCTGCAACGCATAGCTGGGCTTTCATTCGATCACCTCGCTACCTTGGAAACCGCCAGGGATACTAGCCTGCGGTGAAAGGATTGCGGTGCCCTCGCCTACAGGGATCAAAGACTCACCCTTGTAGTTGAGAAAATTGCCGTATGAGGAGCACGTGGCTGGCGTCTTGTCGCAGTCAGGGCGAATGCGAAAGGTGTGGCCAGCGACAATCTCAAACGGGGTAGGCTCCACCAATGCGACAGTGCCGGTCAGCGGGCCGTAGCCCTCGACTTGGTATAACCGCTGCCCTGCATTCGGGCCTGTGAGCCACTGCACTCTTGCGGTGTTTGGTACGGGGTCAATGACCAGGCTGGAATCAGCAAAGACGCGGAAAGGCTCATCGCCTACGCTGGTCACTGCCCCGGACTGGAATAGCGCAACAGCATCAACGCCGCATCCGGTTTGCGTATCCTGATCAGATCCGAACGTGGCCCGGCAATTGCGCGACCAGAAATGCCCGATCGGCTGGCGAAGGCGCATGGCATAGGACAACAGCTCAGGCATCCACACTACGCCGTCCTCTGTGTTCACTTCGCCCACATCGCCAGCATCCACGATCATGTGGCCCATAGACAGATCGGCCCAATTGATCAGCGTCATCTGCCACTGCGCGTCATCAAGCTCACCCGCTGCGACCATCTCAACTGTGATGCCTGGCACGTCAGCAGATAGCAGCGCATACGCCTCTGCGTTATCAACTGACAGGCCGGTGTCAGTAGCTATGATCGAGGGATCGAAGCCGTTGACCGCGCTGTAGTTGACGCCCAGGTATTCCACGTCACGGTCCAGCGTGGTCATGCCGAACTGCCGGCCATCATTGAGCGTGATACGCAATAGGCGGCAGGTAGTCGTTACGGACTGCTGTAGGTGGGCCAGCAGGGCTGTGGGGATTTTGCGGCTCATGCCGACAGATCCTCTGCCAGCTGAATATCCACGCTGGTCGCGTTGAAAGTCTCGATCGTTGCCGCGAACTCGTCATTGTCGAAAACCACCGGAAGATCGAACGTGCCACTCCAGAAGAGCTCGTCTCCTGGAGTACCGGTCAGGGTGATGATGCCTGTTGTGGTATCAACGGTGGCGACAACTACAGTTCCGACCTGGTTAACCACCACCACGTCAGCGTTCGGCTTGCGGATGGGTACCGCGCGCGCCTGATTGCCGAAGGAGTAGTGCTTGACCAGTTGGATTTCCTGCGAGACTCCTGTTGCTTCGCCCAAGGCCTGCAGTTCGGCTTCAAAGTCCAAGTGATTCTTGAACCGGAATCCGTAGGCTGTGCCGGCGGTGGCGTGAAATGCAGACAGCAAAGTCTCAACCACTACCGCGTCCCGGTTATCGAAAGAACCCTTGAACCGATGCAGTGGTCGGGAGCGGTTTACATTCCTGCGCTCGATGCCAGATTTAAGCGTCTTTCTGCGAGTGGAGTAGGTAGGCCCCCCAGAGAATCCATATGAAAGCTCGTCGAGCAATCTTTCTTCAATGAAACTCATGATTTGCCGAACCTCGCGTTGGCTATGCGCTGGGCCTGCGATGCCTTGGCCGCGATGTGGGTCTGCGTGCGGTTGTCTGTGCTTTCGCTCAGGATGAAGTTGTTGGTGATGCTGTTACTGCCGGACTGCATAGGAGCCTTGGTGTGATCGGTCACGGTTTCGTTTGGGTGAACCATGGCCATGAATCCGCCCTTGCCGTCGAGCCCGCCAGAGCGAGGCCCGAAGCCGGTAAAGCCGCCGCCCTCAAAGGAAGCTACTGTTTGCGCCGCGATCATGCCGGCAGTAGCAAAGCCCATAACCTGGGCAGTCCCTGCGTGCACCTCTCCCGCCGCCAGCAGAGCCGGAGCGGCCGGACCTGCCATTGCGGCCATCTGCGCATAGGCAACCCTGATCGCCATGGCGGCTTGGAAGCCTCCGATCACTGCGTTGGCGGCCGCCAGTCCTTGCGAAAGAACGAAAAACGCCTTACCCATGCCGGAGGCTTCATCGAACAGCCCGCGCATCTGGTTGATCTGGTTTGAGGTGATAGTTGTGATGCTCGCCATGGTCGAAAGCGCGTCTTCCTGGCGCCGAGCGGCCTCCTGCTCCATGATTTCCTGGCGCCGCACCGATGTTGCCTCTTCCAGCGCAATCATCGCCTCATCATGCTGCTGTTTGGTGAAATACTCAGTCGCCAGGGCTTCGGCAAAGATTGCCTGCTTCTGGTCGTACTGCTCCTGCAGGGCATCAAGCTCGGCATTGCCGGTTGTGATCAGGCTGCGAATGCTTTCTTCCGCAGCGGTACCTGCTTCGGTCCTGCGCTTCAGTGCCTCGGCTTCCCTTTTATGCAGGTCTATCGCTTGCAGAGAGGACTCAGCCGCGGCCAGCTGGGCGGCGCTTGCGCCTTCCAATGCCAGCTTGTAGAGCGTGGACTCGGTGCGGCTCATTTCCAGCGTTTGAGCTTCAAGCGAAAGCGCTACAACCTGGCGCTGGATGGCTGCTGTCAGGCGCTCTGCCTCGTCCTTGCCGGAGCCTTTTGGCGACACTCCCGGAGGCCGCGTATTGTTAGTTGTGTTTGTTGTGGTAGTTGTTTCGGAGCTGTCGGAGTCATCAGTTCCGGTGTTATTGGTGCCTGAATTTTTATAGAACTCTTTTTGAGCTCTCTTGAGCTGATCTAGCCGTGCCGTCCATGTGGCTATTCGCTCTGCGTTGGCGTCACCCGCGCCGGTTACATCGTCCAGCCACTTGCCGAACGCCGGGAGGCTTTCCTGAGCCTGATTGAAGCGCTGAATCTTGCCGGTCAGTTCTTCTATCTCGTCCTCAACCCGAACAATATCATCAAGCGCGGCGCCATTGACTGAAGCGGCCAAAGCCTCGCCTGTCCAGCGGGCGAAGTCGGCCGCAGCGCTGGCCCCCTGAATGAACCAGCCTGTGAGGTTGGCTACACCCTTGGCGATTTCAGCCAGCCCCTTGACCGTCTCCGGATCTTGCAGCAGATCGGCCACATCCATCAGCTTCTCTGCCAATCCACCAGACGCGCCAGAGGCTTCGTCCATCTTGCCGACAAGCTGCGTGAATGCGTTGTTGACCGTGGTCATCGCCTGGCTGATGGTCGGGGTCATGGTGTCGAACTGCGCTTGCAGTTCATCGCCCTGATCCTGCAAAGCCTGAATGACAGCCTCGGCAGTAAGCTCGCCCTCCTTGCCCAGCTCTCGTAACTGGCCGACCGTCACGCCCATGCCGCGGGCAATAGCCATCGACAGGGCCGGCGCCTGCTCGAGTATCGCGTTCAGCTCTTCGCCGCGCAGGGTGCCGGAGGCAAACGCCTGGCCAAGCTGCACCATTGCTGCTTGTGCGCCCTGAGTGGACGTGCCCGAGACCACCATTGCTTGGCTGATCGTCTTGGTGATGCCGATCATTTCCTTGCCAGACAGGTTCAGCTCTTCCTGATTCTGAGCAATCCGCTGGTAAAGCTCGGCGGTGGCTGTCAGCGGCTGCCGAGTCTCCTGGGCAACAGCAAAGATGCCCTCCTGCGCCGCAATGAACTCTTCCGCTCCATCGGTCACCAGCCGGAGCCGGTTGTTCAGGGTGGTCCATGCCTCGGATGCGCGCAGAATCTCACGCGCTCCGATGTAGGCCGTTGCAGCGATTGCGGCGCGCTTGAGCAGTCCATAGGCCGCGCTCGCTTGCTTGGTTGAGCGCGTGAGATTGTCGGTGCTTTTCTCGGCCTTGGCGCCTTTTCTTGAAAGGCTGTCCAGGGCCTCGCCCGCACTTCCTACCTGGGTGCTGTCAGCCTTGATGATCAGACTAGCGATTTCCACGACTGCGCCCCCTTAGAGCTTTGCGAACTGAGTCTTCTACTTTGGCGCGGTCGATCTTGCCGTCATGCCATGGCGGCGGAACGTCCTTGCCTTCGTATTCATTGAGGGCCGACAGGTAGGCCAGATTGATATTGCGGATAGCGTTTGCCTCCCAGGGCGTCAGCGGGGTGCCGGTCATGCTGGCCCAGGCGTGGATTTGCCCCCACTCGACAACGCCATAACCAATCTCGTCGATCATCTGCAGCAGATATTGAGCGTCATCGGCGGGCGGCAACCTGGCGTCCGTGCCAAGCTCCGCTCCCCGGCTTTTCGTTGCTTTGCCGGCCTTGCTGTGCAGCCACCCCAACTGCCGCGCATGAAGCTGCGCCGCAGTCAGGGCTTGGGCAAAAAATTGGCCGTCCGAAGGATGAACTGGTTTACCTGAGTGCGGATTGGGCTCGAAATCGTGTAGACCTTGATGGCGTTTTCACGGGTGAACGGCAGGGCTTTGCCGTCCATCTCCACACCTTCCCAGCCCACGGTCAGATCAGCGAAGAAAGCTGCATCTGTCTCCGGGCCATCCTCGGTCTCCGCGCCATGCGCCTTCTCTTGCAGCTTGGTCTGAGAATTGAGCTTGGACACTTCACGGAATCGCTTACTGTCCAGGCCGTAGAGCTTGATTTTGATATCGGTCGGCTTGTTGGTCTGCGGGTGGCGGATCACGCACTCCGCAGACTCATGCGTGACCAGTCCTGTGATATCCATTACGCGGTCACCACGTCTTGGTAATTGCGGCGGAAGGTCACGGTGCGCATCCGCACGGTGTTGGAGTCGCCGCCCGCGCCGGCATTGCCCATGACCAGCGCCTGGAAGTAGTCGATCTCCCCGTTGTTGTAGGTGACCTCGAACGAATACTCGTTGTCCGAATCCAGAGCCTCGGCAAGCAGTACTTGGCCGGGGTCATCGCGATCAACCACAATTTCCATCGTTTCTTCCGCCTGATCCGATGTGCCTTTGAGGTGGATGGTGGCGCGCTTACTGAGGACCGTATAAGTCACGTCCTCGAAGGTCTTGCCGCCCGAGCCTGGGGCGCTGGATATTTCACCGATGTCGGTGAAGGTGAGCGCTCCAAAGCCGGCGGCGTCGTAGGTGGCAGGCAGGGCGGCGGAAATGCCAATGGAAGTACCGGCAAAAGTGATTCCGGACATGGTGTTACTCCTTCAAGGGTGGGTTGCCATTTCTGGCGGGCATAAAAAAAGCCCCTCGAAGGGGCTGTTTGTTGAACTGGTTTCAGTACATTGATCGGCAGTAGATGCTGACGCTGACCATCTGCCAGACCTCTTCAGGCCTGATCTGTGAGCGCTCTGAGCGCCGAACCTCGACCACCTGGCCCTGATATTCAAAGCGGGCGTGCGGGGCGAAGAACGTCAGAAGCGTGTCGGCGTCGGCCAATATCGAGCCATGGCCCTGACCCTTCGGGTGGAATAGATCGATCTGGAATATGCCAGACCATTCCTGCGTTCCTTGGCCCACTGTCAGCGGGTCACGCCCCGTAGGCAGACCGGTCAGCCGTGCCCAGCTTTGACCAGGCTCAGGATCGTAGTCGCGGCCCTCGAATGCTGTGCGTAGCGCAGGCATCAGGCCAGAGGCGAGGTAGGCCGAGACCAGAGCGCTATGGATTTTTGATTCAGACATGAGCGCCCCATAAAAAAGCCCGCGGTAAGCGGGCTCTGGTTGATCGTTTGGTTACCGGCTTCGGCACCGGTCAATGCTTGCTGCTATCTGCTTCAGCGCTGCAATGGCCTGGTCGGCGTTTCCATCCTGCCAGGCACCTACCGGGTAGAACATGGCTCCAATGCCGATAGCTGAGTTCTGCATGCCCTGCTCGATATTGGTAAAGGTGTACTGCTCTGGCGTTGCGGCAAGGGTGAAGCGCATCGCATGTTGAACATACTGCGTGACCGGAAAATGCGTCAGGCCGTGAGCGATAACCTTGTTGCTGTCGGCGTGTGCGATCACTTGCGACCCGTAACTGGTCACGCTCTCGGCCACGCATGACGATATCGGGCCGGATGCCTGGGCCGGAAAGCGTACCGATTCGATCGCCTCCCATTCTTTCCAGGGCTTGTAGGTCACATCCTCAGCTATCGGCGCTCGCTGGTATGGCGCGGCAGAACAGGCGGCCAATAACAGCGCGATCAAGGCAATCAGTGTCGTTTTCATTGGGTCCGTCCCATGTGGATTAGACGGGAACGGTAGCACCGAAGCAGGTAGCCGTCACGTCCTGTACTTTTTGGCCTCGGCGGCGAGCAGCCTTTCGAACCTGTCCACGTTCTTGCGCATCATGCCCTCCGGTGACTTCTGTGAACCGCCGTTCTCGATCAGTTCGCAGTAAGGCATGTTGTTCGTCAGTATCGTGACCTGCCCAGCCTTTTCCGGGGTGTTAGCTACGACCTCGGCCATTGCCTGAGCCCCGCTTTTGTCCACTCTCCCGGACTGGCCTGTGGCTGGCTGATCTACCGTGGTCTGCCAGTCACCCCTGAGCCTGCCTTGATCCACAGGCGTATCACGGATAACAGCGCCGAACAGAGCCAGGGTCACGCCCCTGACCGTCTGGTCAACGGATCCGCCGGCCTTCTCGGCAAAGCGCTGCAAGGACTTTGAAAACTTCATCGCCGCCCCTGCACCTTGTAAACCAGCGCAGTCCCCGCCGGGTTGATTTCCTTGATGTTGACGATGGTCCAGCTTTTTCCAGTCAAAGGGTTTGGCGCAAACGACCAGAGCCCATTGGCATCAGCGACTCCGGAGGCGACCACAAAATCCTCAACATCAACGACCTGAATGTCGGCACCGGGGGCAGCAGATCCAGATAACGCTTCTGCCGTCAGTTCGGTTATTCGCTCGTCAAGCGTCTCTTCTGGCGATACAGGTATTTCCTCGCCTTCAATCACAACAGTTCCAACGAGGCGGCTCACTATGACAACGGTAGTCATCAGCGGCTTACTGACACCAGAGGCAGCAATAGTTATTTCCTTGTCTCCCTGGCGAATCTCGGTGCCTTCTGCGTAGCTTGCGCCTGACTGCTGCAGGGAGTAATCCTTCAATATGGCCTGTGCCGGCTGATCGTCGGGCAATCCCGGCGTGGTGGTGCCGGTCACCGGGTCATAGCTGCCCTCGGTCGGATTGCGCAGCGTGATGGTCTGCCCAAATCGGTCGATCAAACGTAATGCCGTGGCGCCCATCCGATCATAGAAGGCTGACATATCAGGCCCTCACACCGAACAGGCCGCGCTTGGCCAGGTAGCTGGCAAACTGAGCCTTGCTGGGCCTATCCGGGGCGGCATGCATCAGACGCCCGGAGGCGTTCGCTACCTCGGCATACTGCACATCCACGGCGCCTTCTACACGCTCGCGGACAACGGCGCCGGTACGCTGCTCTGGCGGGTCCAGATCATCAGCGTATATTTCAGCAGCCAGAGCCATCTGGCCGTATTCAATTCGTGCAGGAATCAGGGTCGAGGGCAGAATCTCGCCGTCTACCTGAGCCCCGCTGCGAGGCCATGCCAGAGCTTGTGCAGCACTGGCTTTCTGGCCTTTCCATCCCATGGCCTGCATCTGGACAGCGGCGCGCAGCAATAACGATTCCTGCTCGGCCTCGGTCGCCGGCACGGTCACGCCATAGCGTGCTGCGTAGGCGACCAGATCAGCAGCAGATGCGAATGATTCCGCGTCTGGCTTGCCGGTGCCGTCCTCGATGATCAGGGTCATGTGTCGTTATCCCTTCGCCTTGGCCTTGGTGGCCTTGGTCTTTTCCTCAACTTTTGCAGGCTCAGGGGCTTTCTGTTCGGCTTCCGCTTTCGCTGCCTGTTCGCGGCGCATGCGGTTGAATGCTGCAAGTCCCATGTCGTTCTCCCATTGGGAAACGGGGGCCGAAGCCCCCATAACCTTAGCCGTTGGTGATGACGGCTGCCAGACGAACATTACCGCGCTCGTACACACGACTCCAGTTTGCAGCCGCTTCAAGCTCGGCATTGGTCGGGCTGGAACCGGCAACGCTGGCACTGCCGAACGCAACGCCACGCGGGTGCATAATGAAGTGACTGCGGGTGATCAGGATGTCCTCACCAGCCAGCGAATCACGGTCGGTCTCGGACGGAACCGGAGCGCCGCCTTGACCCATGCCCAGCGCACCCGTACCAAACAGGTAGGAGGTGTACTTGGCAGCCGCATCAGTGCCGGTCGCGCCTGCTGCCGGGGTGTACGGCATGGTGCGGTCAACGATGATGCGAAGGCCGCGATAGGTCTCGATCTCCAGAGCGCCCATGCTTTCCTTCTCGAAGGAGATACCGTCGATCTTCTTCAGGTTGTGGTACACGTTCGGGTGAACCGCGATACCCTGAATGGCGCCGATCACGTCACCAAAGGTCGCCTGGCCGTCAACGAAGGCATCTGCGCTGAACTTGGTATCAGCAGTGACATCGGCAACAGTGGCGCCGGATACGTCAGCGATCATGTCGCCAGAGTTGGCGGTCACGTTCTTGGCAAACACGCCCTTGAGCGATGCGAGGCCAACAGCCTGCATACGGCGCGCCCAATACTCGGACACCAGATCCGCAATGGCAGCCATCGGGTCATCACCGGAAAGCGCCTTGGCCAGATCGTTGACCGACCATGCTTTGCCGCGCATCAGCAGGGCTGCAACGTCCTGCGCGGAGGTGATCTTGGCCGGGGTCAGAGAAGCGCTATCGCTCAGCACTTCGTCATTGCCGGTCAGATCCTTCCAGAACGGCATGTTGATCAGCTTGCCGCCAGCAGTGGCCAGGCGGTCCAGTTCGCCGTCGCTCGACACGATGCCGCCCATGTAGAACTTGGCCAGCTCGGTGGTGCGCTCGATGACGTAGGGGTTGAATACTTCAGGGACAATCACGTCCGCAATCTTGGTGCTCATATGTTACTCCTAGCGGGATGCCGCTTTTTTGAGCCTGTCCGCTTCTTGGGGATTTTCCCGAAGGATTCGCGCCTGCTCAGTGAGATTGAAGTGCTCTCCCTTGGAAAAGGGATTTACTGCGGCCCCGCCGCCAGGTTTCGCACCGCCAGCCCCGCCGCCGGATGCATGAGTCCCCACAATCAGCGGCGCAAAGGCCGGATCATTGGAAAACTCGGTTTTCAGTTCGGCCAAAGTGGCAGCAGATGGCTTGCCATTGGCATCGAGCACGACTACTGCCGCCTTGCCGTCGCGCACATCCATGCTCAAACGAGCCTGAATATGGGGGAGCAGAGCCTTGGCGCTGCCTGGGATGGCCATTTCAGCGGCCAGATCGGTCGCAGCACGACCCACGGTCAGCTGCTTGATCTGCTCGGCATAACTGTCGCGCTCGGTAGATAGTTCCTGTTCGCGCTTGCTATACTTCTCGTTCCAGCTCTTCTCGAGCGCTTCCACGTCGCCGTTCTTGCGGGCCGCTTCCTCGGCAATGCGCTGGGCAGCCTCTTCGGCTTCCTGGCGGCGCTTGGCTTCGGACTTCTTCTCACCCAGCAGGTCGTCGATCTTCTTTTTCAGCCCGGTCACGTCTTCGCCCTGGGGCACGCCGTCAACCTTGAGCTGATACTTGCCGTCCTTCTCTTCGTAAAACGAATGCACGGCTTCATCCAGCCCTTCCAGGCTGTCAACTTGATACTTGAGCATTGGGTGTTTCCCTGAGACGTAGATGCCAGCCCAGCTGGTTTAGATACCTGCCGCGGAGAAGGCTGTAGGCTCCAAGGCCTTCATCTGCTCCAGCGTCAGTGGTTTGAATGTCCGGTCAAGCTGCAATTCGGCAAAGCGCTCAGCACTCAGCCCGCCATCTCGGAACAGCTTTGCTCTGGTCGGCCCGAGCGCCACGTCCTGAAAGTCGGACGGCTGACGCTTGAGCCATGAGTAATAGGTTTCATCTGCCGGCACATAACCGTCCTGGCTGGACCGTGTAGCGCCTTCCTTGAGAAAGTCGAACCGTGCATCCAGTTCGGCAGCGGTCGAGCTTCTGCAGCGCACGTGGGCGGGTGGTAGCGGGCCTTCGCCCATCTTGAACACGCGGCCATCGAGCGATCGGCAGGTTGAGCTTGTGCGGCTGTCGAGTGTGGCCACCCATCTGTAACCGGTGACCACATCACTGTTCGCGTTCCACGTCTCGAAGCGCGCCACGCTGGCCACATGCTGAATACCAGTACGCACGATCGCCTCGGCATCACGCTTGATGATGGCCAGGATGCCGTCGCTGTATTTCAGCCGCTTGGTGCCGCGGATACGGTTGATGATCTGCTGGTTCGTTTCACCCTGGACATAGCCCTGACGGATCGCCCCGGTGACTCGGTTTCGCTCTGCCTGGGACCAGTCCTCGATGAAGCCGGACAGCAGCTTACCGCCGCTGGCACCGGTCACGCTCAGCGGACGGGCCTCAATGGCTGCGCTCAGTGCTGCAACGGTCGGGACCGCGGCGCTCACGTTGACCAGTATCTGGTCCAGGCTGCGCGCCTCGAATGCGGCCTCGTACTCGGCAATCCCGGCCAGATCGATCATCAGCTGCGCGGTGTATTCGCCCTGAATCTTGGCCAGCATTGCGTCAATGCTGGTCAGCAGTGTTTCAAGCCTGCGCCGGCTGTACTCGGTCAGACTGTCACGGCTCAAGCGCAATCGTAGATCGCGGTCAATGCGCTGCAGGAAGGGTTCGATCTTGGCGACTTCGCCGGATTTTAGCCTTTCGAGCATCACAGCATTCTTGGTGGCGATCTCGATCAGCTGTTCAGAGGTCGCCATTGCCGGGCTCTTCGTCGTCATCCAGATTCAGTCCCGCCGTACTGCTGGCCAGCTCTTCCCTAATATCCTCGTCCGTCTTCTCCGCATCGATCAGGCCATAACGGCGCAGTTGCGCCCACAGGTCGCCGTCAGTGATAGCCCCGGCCTGCCAGGACTTGACCAGTTCGGCCAGTGTCTGCGGATCAAGTCGGGCCTCGATGAAGTCCTGATTGAGCGCATAGACCACTTCGCCGGATTCGTTCATGAAGCCTGCAACAAAGCCGATCACCTTGGTGTATGCCTCGGAGACGTTCGATGCGACCAGTGATAGGACTGAATGCTCTGCTGCGTTGTCGTTCGCGTCTTCAGTGGCTGTCTTCGGTGCGCTACCCTTCTCGACCAGGCGGGCACCCAGGGCAACCATCTGGCGCTCCTTGGCGTCCATGGCCTCTTTGACCATGGTGTTGGGCGCGGCTTGCAGAATGCCTGCCGAGCCATTGGCCGGCA
>TARA_R110001592_G_scaffold12335_2_pt1 | contig 17268 bp, 15 predicted proteins | sample TARA_R110001592 | Tara Oceans TARA_R110001592 (sample SAMEA4398387) | marine metagenome | biome: Polar Biome; feature: [SRF] surface water layer (ENVO:00010504); material: water (ENVO:00002006), including particulate matter (ENVO:01000060) such as... | depth 5 m
GCGCTTCGTCTGCACCTTTAAGATCAATCTCTCCGCCACTATCTTCATCCACAGCCTCAATATCTAAGTTTTCGAGGCTGATATCGTCCATATCGCCAAGACTGTCGGCAAGGGATTCTTCTTGAGCGGCAAGGTACTTTTCAATGGCAGAGTTCAGTGCGGACTCTTCAACTACTATGGGTTCGGTTGTGAGGCCAGTATGAAATTTGATTTGGTCAAGAGCGTGAAGGTTGGTGGGGTCAGACATACCGATAAATAAGCGTTTACCCCGTTTCCACAAGGGGAGGGTGCGGTGTGCTTTAATTAGCTTGTTATCGATGATTTTTTGGGGCGCTAGCTCAGTAGTATATGAGCGTAAATCGATAAAGGGGATACCGAACTCGTCGGCAGCAATTTCAGCAACTCGAACGCCGTCAGCTAAGTTTTTAGCGACAAGGTGTGCCACTAAGCTCTTTTTGTCTTTTTGGGCCCCCTCTATCGCCTTGCGGACGGATTCCTCATCAAGGATTTCGTCATAAACCAATCGTCGGGCTAAGCCGTTTAAGGGAATGCTTGCGCTATTCATGCCGCCAATCACTTAGAAAATGTATGTAAAACAGTATAGTGCCTCAATTAACATAAAGCATTACATCAGAAGAGGATCGCCTTGTTATTTTTGGCTTAACTTCCAATGAGAAAGACGTTAATGGCGTCTTGTGACAATATTTGTCAGTCTGTGGTCGGCGTACGTTTAGCCGCATGTGGTGCTGCTGAGGCTGGATTGCGTGGAAAGGTGCAGCCCGGGGCTAGTAAAGCTGGCCAATAGGTCTAAATTTCAAAGCCTTTATTTGCTGTTGGTATAATACTTGCGTTGTAAGCCAGTAGTGATGTCATTTTGGTCACGACTGAAAAACTCAATTTTGGAGAGTAACAATGAAAAAAACACAACAAGGCTTCACGCTGATCGAATTAATGATCGTTATTGCGATCATTGGTATTTTGGCTGCAGTTGCACTGCCAGCTTACCAAGACTATGTTTCTCGCTCGCAAGCATCCGAAGCACTTAACTTGGGTGGCGGTTTGAAGATTCAGGTCGCAGATGTTTATTCAGATATCGGTACATTAACTGGTATCACCAGCGGTTCTAAAGGCTTGCCTGCAGCAAACACTGTTAAAGGTAAATACACCAGTGGCGTGCAAGTTACTGATGGTGTTATTACCGCGACTGTTGGTGGTGATGCCTCTGCTACAGTAAATGGTGAGACAATTATTTTGTCGCCTACAACTGGCGCGGGTTCATTGCAGTGGACTTGTAAGAAAGGCACCATCGAAGACAAGTACTTGCCATCTGCCTGCAGAGCGTAATTTTCTGCAAGTCTAAGCATTGGCACTAAATTAAAAGCCCATTCATTGAATGGGCTTTTTTTTGAGTGTGTGCTTCTTGGTAAGAGGTCAATTTTGAGATTTTTTATGCTTGAACAGTGGTAATTACTGTTTTAAAGCTAAGAGTGACTGCTCAATTACATCTTTTCCGTGAACTCACTTGGTATTGCTGTATTACCGAGCTGTGGTGGTCTTATATTTCAGAGTACTGCTAAAAAATATAATTGGATAACAATGACATTAATGCCGACCCCCATTTGCCGACTGTTATTGCGAGCTCTTTTGTGGCTAGCCGTAGTTTGTGTAGCTGTATTTGTGTATTGGCCGGGCTTGCATGGGCCATTTTTGTTTGATGATTTTGGTAATGTTGATAAGTTAGGTGCTCTCGGCGGTATTCGTGATTGGGATACATTTAAAGCCTTTGTCTTTGGTGGTGCCGCGGGCCCTAGTGGTAGGCCGGTAACGCTAGTTACGTTTGCAATGAATGCTCAAAGCTGGCCGGCAAGCCCGCTCCCATTTAAAATCACAAATTTAATAATCCATTTACTGAATGGGCTGTTAATTTTTCTAATATGCAAAATCATCACTTCTGTATTGGAGCCCTCTGGTAGGGATAATAGTTTTTATGTTGCTTTAACGGTAGCAGCACTCTGGCTGGTTCATCCTTTTCTGGTATCTACTACTCTGTATGTTGTTCAGCGCATGGCGCAGTTGGCCGCGTTATTCTGTTTGCTGGGTGTTTATATTCATGTCTGGCTTCGAGCTAGGCCGAATTTATCTATAACTAAATTTTATGTGTTAATTACGCTCAATCTTGGCATATGCTTTGGGTTAGCGTTATTTTCCAAGGAAAATGGGGCTTTATTGCCTGTGCTGATTTTAGTGCTGGAATTAAGTGTGTTTTCCGCACTCAACGATAAAAATATAAAATGGTATGGTTTCTGGCGATTCGCGTTTCTGATTATCCCCGCCGCGTCAATGCTAGGCTACTTGGTGTGGTTGATATTGGATATAGGCCTTTTTAATGTAATTACACATCGTGGCTACAGTCTATATGAGCGGCTTCTGACTGAAAGTAGAATCGTTTTTGAATATCTGCAGTTATGGTTTATTCCTCAGCTATATACTGCCGGCGTTTTCCAGGATGCTTACCCAAAGTCCGTAGGGCTTTTGCAGCCAATCTCGACAATCGCCACGTTAATATTCCACTCTGTGGTTTTGCTTGGTTTGGTTGTTGTTAGAAAACGACTTCCAATTGTGGCGTTTTCCGGCTTGTTTTTTTATACATCTCACTTGATTGAGTCAACTGCAGTCCCGTTGGAGTTGTATTTTGAGCACCGTAATTATCTCGGCGCCGGTTTCTTGTTTTTTCCAATTGTGTTTTACCTGTATAAAGCTGTCTCTATACGTCTCTGTGTGCTTGTACTTGCTTTGTGGTTTTCGCTACTCGGTGCGATGACGCTTCATGTGTCTAAAATTTGGTCTAGCTACGATAGTATGGTTTTATCTTGGGCGCAGTTGGCCCCAAATTCATCTAGAGCGCAGCAGCAGGCATCCATGCTGCTATTTAATCGCGGGAGTGTCGACGATGCGATAAGGGTTGCGAATAATGCCGTGGCAAATAAGCCCGAGGCTTTTGATTTGCGCTTGTGGCAGTTAGTGGTTACCTGCATGTCTGGAGTGGTGGACCCTGCCGATGTCGACATGACCATAAGCTTAGCGACAAAATCCAAATACGATGTGCGTGCTATTGAGTATTACAATGCATTGTTAGACGCTATTCGGAATAAAGGGTGCGATAATTTAGGGCTACCGGATGCATACGCCTTAATATCGGCGTTGTTGTCGCAGCCAAGCAATGCTAATCCACGTACTGCTCAATACGCACAGATCCAATATTTGCTGGGTATTATTCGGGTGTACGAAAACGATGTGGAGGCTGGGTGGCAGCATTTTGATAAATCTCTCGCAGCTAGGTCATCACCAGATGTAGCCATGCGTATCGCCGGGATATTGGCATCTGAAACCTATTATGCTCAGGCTCTGGAGTTTGCCGAGAAGGCCAAGGGGTATGTTCTAAGAGGTAATTTAGGTGTTACAGGGCGCTCGCAGCAAGTTTTTTTGCAGGAATTGACCGAGTTTGAGCTTATTGTTAAGCGGGACCTCGAAGGTCAGTCTAATTGATGTATGAATTTTTAAAGGCGTAATGGTTGATGATTAGTGTGGTTCTTCCCGCAAAGAATGAGGCGGCGACAGTTGGTGATGTAGTTGGGGCGATTAAGGCCTTGTATAGTGATGCCCAGATTATCGTAGTCAATGATGGTTCGACTGATAATACCGCTGATGTGGCGCAGGAATCGGGTGCCGAGGTCATTACGCACATATACTCGAAGGGAAACGGTGCCTCGATTAAAACGGGCGCACGAGCAGCAAGCGGCGATACAATCGTATTTATGGACGCGGATGGGCAGCATAATCCGGCAGATATCCCTGATTTGTTAGCGGAAATAGAGCGGGGCTATGATTTGGTGGTGGGGGCGCGGCAAGCCGGCTCCCAAGCAAGTTTAGGGCGCGGATTGGCTAATGGATTTTATAATAAGCTCGCTAGCTATATGGCTGGTCACCGGGTGGAGGATTTAACCTCGGGATTTCGCGCGGTGCGCGCTGAAAAATTCAGAGAATTCCTATATTTGCTACCGAATGGGTTTTCTTACCCGACTACGAGTACCATGGCATTCTTTCGCGCGGGTTATTCCGTAAAATATATGCCCATACACGCGGGGCAGCGGGAGGGTAAGAGCCATATAAAGCCCTTGCAGGATGGTATGCGGTTTTTGCTGATTATCTTTAAGATTGGCACTTTGTATTCGCCGTTAAAATTGTTTACCCCGGCTGCACTACTTTTCTTTGTTATGGGCTTGGGTTGGTATGGGTATACATTCTCTGTAATGAATCGTTTTACCAATATGAGTGCGTTGCTTTTTACCAGTGGCTTTGTGCTTTTTATGATGGGGTTGATTTCGGAGCAGATTACGGCATTGATGTATAAAAAGGATCAGTAGGTGGCTAGTAAGAAGAAAGTGCTCGTTGTTGGTGCTGGGTTTTCAGGTGCTGTAATTGCCAGAGAATTGGCTGAGTCAGGTAAGTATTTTGTCGATGTAATCGATAAGAGGAATCATATTGCCGGAAACGCATACGACCAGATTCACGCGGTATCCGGTGCGCGCTATCACAAATATGGCCCACACATTTTTCATACGAATGACCGTAAAATATTTGACTATCTTTCTAAATATACTGAATGGATACCCTATCAGCACGCGGTTCAGGTTTTGGTTGATGGTGTTGGTGCGGTTCCAATGCCAATTAATTTGGACACAATAAATAAAGTGTATGGCTTAGAGTTGAATACGGAAGCCGCCGCTAAAGATTTTCTAGACTCAATTAGGTTGGATATTGAGCGACCCGCCAATGCGCAGGAATATCTACACAGCGTTTACGGTGAGAGGTTAACTGAGCTATTTTTCTCGCGCTATACCAAAAAAATGTGGGGTCTTGAATTGCTTCAAATGTCCGTAGCGGTTGTTGCCAGAATTCCAGTTAACTTATGTAAAGATTCGCGATACTTTAAAGATGAATTTCAGTGTATGCCGTTAAAAGGCTATACCGCGCTTTTTGAAAATATGCTGGGGCATGAGTATATCAAGGTTAATCTAGGCGTAGAGTTTAATAAAAATACGGAGGGCGAATACAGTCACGTCTTCAACGCAATGCCGATCGATAGTTATTATGACTATTGTTTTGGGGAGCTACCGTATCGTTCAATAAAATTTGAGCATCGAGTTGGAGAAGTGTTTGATCATGATGTGCCGACAGTTAATTTTTCCGATTCAGGGGTATATACGCGTAAAACGAACTGGGATTTTTACCCTGGCTGTGGTGGCGGATCTACCAGCTTAGTTACGTACGAAATCCCATGTGATTATAGGGATAATGATATGGAGCGATATTATCCGGTAAAGACAACTGATGGTCGACCGCAGGAGATATATCGGCAGTATCTGGAGTTGGCGAAGCAGGAGCGCTCACTGACCTTTATTGGTCGATGCGGTCAGTATATTTACTATGATATGCATCAGGTGGTTGCGAATAGTTTGAAGATAGCGAATGAATTTTTACATGATGGTACAGCGAGTGCTGGTAGGGAATGATTATTGACGATCTGGTGGCTTGCTTTGGACTATTAACTAGAAGACAGAAGCGAGACTTTTTAATAGTTGTTGTTGCTATGTCTATGGCAGCATTAATGGAACTGCTTGGAGTAGCTGTAGTTATACCGTTAGTTTCGATTTTGATTGATTATGAAGCTGCGATTAGCAGTGGGGTGCTTAGGTCAGTTCACCTATTTCTTGGTGGTCCTGAGAAAGAGTTATTTTTAATGGTTGTCATGCTGTCTGGTGTTCTTATGGTTTTCACTAGCGGTGCAGTCACTATAATTAGCATTTATTTAAATCAACGCTATTTAAAGCGAATTAACGCGGAGCTTTCGACAAAAATATACATTAAATTCATGAGCCAGAATCTAGCGGAATTTCATTCGAGGTCTTCTGCCGAATTCGCCAGAAATGTTAATGGTGTAAGCGAAAGAGTTTCTCAGGGAGTGATTGGTGTAACTATAATTATCGCTTCGAGGGCTTTTCAGGTTCTCTTTGTGGCTGCAGTGCTTCTCTATGTTAATGCGGCTGTGGCATCAGCAGTAGTGTCTATTATAACAATAAGTTATGTGTCGGTCTTTATACTCGTTAGAAAAAGAATAGTCTTACTTAGTAATAAAAATTTTGATGAGGTACGAGAGGTTCAACAGTTAGTTATCGGTAGTTATCAGGGTTATAAAAGTATTACCATCGATGGGTTGCTGCCTTTATTTGCAGATAGATTTCATGGAATAAAAAAAATGGCCTCAAGACGGGCTGCAAATATAGAGGTGATTGGTGCAATCCCGAAAAATATAATTGAAGTCGTTGGTGTGTCGTCGCTACTCGTAAGTGCATATTTTATCGGTGTGAAATCTGACAACAGCTACGCTTTTGTGTCGGTGCTGGGTTTGTTTGGAATCGCGGCTTATCGTTTGCTACCTTCAGCGCAGCAGTTATACCATGCTTCTAATCGATTAATCGCTTCTTTAGCTGTGTTTAGGGCCGTAAGTAAGCAGTGGGGCGGTGATCAGTATCGGGCGGCAGATAGCGTCCCGGCGCCAGTACCGACGAAATTAGATTATTTTCGCGTATGTAATGTGACTTATTTCTACGGTGATCAGAAGGTTTATGACGATTTGTCGCTCGAGATTCCACTGAAAGGTATAGTCAGAATTTCGGGGAAATCAGGGGTAGGTAAGAGTACATTATTTGAGTTGTTGCTTGGGTTGCGTATGCCTGTATCCGGCGTAGTGTTGGTTAATGACTCCCCTTTAAGTAAGATTGATATAAAGCAGTTATGGACGAAGATTTCGTACGTATCTCAAAAAGGGTATGTATTTAAAGGGTCGATCAAAAGTAACGTTGTATTAAATGAGTGCAATATCGATAGCAATAGATTGAATTTAGTGGCAAATATTTGCGGGCTTAATACATTGTGTAGTTCCAATGTATTTGATCCTGAGCTCGAGGTCTCTGAGAGTGGGCTAGATCTCTCGGGGGGGGAGGCAAATCGGCTGCTGCTTGCAAGAGGCTTGTATAAGCAATCTGAGATATTGATGTTAGACGAAGCGTTAGCATCTTTGGATCCCGATTCCGCACGAGAAATACTTCAAAAAATATCGACGACCTTTCCAGATCGGGTTTTATTATTAATAAGTCATAGGGAGGAGGAAGTTCCTCGGAAAGGACTGGTGACTATCGCGCTTAGCCGAGAGTAAGTCATGCATTTCGTGTTGTTCTCTTGAGGGTATTATAATTGATAGGTTTACTTTTTTTTGTAATTCGGTGTCGTAATGCCTAAGGTTTCGATAGTCGTCCCTGTATTCAATACGAAAGATTATATTGGTGATTGCTTATCTAGCTTGATAAGGCAAACTATGGCTGATATCGAAATAATCATTGTTAATGATGGTTCTACAGATAGCAGTGCTACTGAAATCCATAAGTATTTAGTGGATTCTAGGCTAACTTACATCGAGTTAGAGCATAATGTTGGAACTTTCCATGCTAGGTTAAAAGGCTGGCAAGCTTGTCGTGGAGATTATATTGGAACCGTAGATTCCGATGACTGGGTAGAGCCTGATTTTATTGAGACGCTCTATAATCTCGCGGTACAGCATGATGCTGATGTCGCCGAGTGTGGGCTTATAGGTGTAACTGAGAATGGTCGAACAGAAGTAATCCCATGGGCAGATCATAATCATCGGTTCGTCAGTGATGATGAAATCCTAAAGCTGGTTCTAGAGCGTGGGATATGGCATATCGCAGCAAATAAATTGTTTAGATCTAGCCTCTTTAGCGCGAGTGAGTGGTTTTATCAGCGGGTGTTTGAAAAAATTGTCGTCGCTGATGATAAGCTCCTGACATTCCCATTATTCGCAAGCTCCAGATCATTTGTTAGCACTAAGCAGCGTCTATATTGCTATCGCTTGCGATCAGAATCGACAACCCATAATCGAGTGGTGGAGCATGATCTTAGGCATATTGAAGATAGCTTTAATGTTGATAAGTATATATCAGAATATTTAGGTGAAATGGGTTTGCTGTCGCAGTACGGTGATACCCATGAAATGAATGTTCGCCAGGAAATACTTTTGTCTTTGCGTAATATCTCATGCTATGAGCCCGGATCCCATAATAGGCGTCGTTTATATGCGAAAATAGTGGAAAGATATAAAGATCGTGTGCTGCTCGCACTTCACGAAAATGTACTTGCTAGCGTAGATTCTGGTCGTTATGTTCTGGGCTTAGAGTCGGAGCTTCAAGTTTTGCGTAAGCATGTAGTTGGCGCTGAGAATTCTTTTCATGCGGTGCTAAAAAACCATTATCCATATGCTTATTTCCTGTATCGTCCATTGTATTTTATGATGAAAAAGGTCGAGCGCTTAGTTTTTTCCTTTAAAAAAGTAAAGGATTGGTAATAATATGAAAAGGCCAAAAGTTTCTGTCGTCATGCCAATATATAACGTGGAGTTGTATTTGCGTGAGTGTTTGGATTCGGTGGTGAGTCAAACATTATTGGACATTGAAATTATTGCAGTGAATGATGGTTCGCCTGACTCTTGTGGGGAGATTATTGATTGCTATGCAGCGAAAGATAGCAGGATTAAGGCGATCCATAAAAAAAATGGTGGATATGGTTCTGCTGTAAATGCCGGGATCGATGAAGCGTCCGGGGAGTACCTCGCTATCGTAGAGACAGATGATTATATTGCGCTTGATATGCTCGAATCGCTGTATAAACAGGCCATTGAATCAGGCGTTGATATTTCAAGAGGTAGCTATTTTGTGGTTGAAAATACTGAGGTGGGAGAGGTTTGCATCCCGCAAGCTCGCAATGCTCGCGTTTTTAATGTCAGTGAGCACCCACAATTTATGGTAACTCCCCCAGCGATTTGGTCTTCAATATATAAGTTAGATTTTTTAAATTACCATAATGTTCGCGTCATAGATTCTTTAGGTGCATCCTACCAGGATGTGGATTTTTTTGTAAGGACTGCTATTTTAGCAAAAAAGATAATTTGTACCTATAAACCATACTATTATTACAGATTGGATAACCCTGGCTCATCATCGAATTCGTTGGAGAAAACTAGCGAAATATTTAAGAATTATAGGCGCACTGATTTGTTTGTTGAAAGTTGCGGGGATCTAGTTACAAAAGATACAATGAATTTCTATAAGAAAAGGAAAGTATGTGATTTTTTATGGCACTTTCGTAGGATAAATCCTGTTTCACGTTATAAGTTCAGCGCTGCTTGTCGGCTTAATATGAACGTGGTGGAAATTTATCGGCTAAAGCATATTCTGACTTTTGATCAGATTTTTTTTGCTTTTTGCTTTTCATTTTATCCCGCTTTATATGTTTTTATCTATAACGTATTGAAGCGAGATTATTGAACTGAGGAGTAAAGTATTTCCCAATTCGCAGTGTTACTGGAACGCCTGTTCATGAAGTGTTTTTAGATTGAATATTACTGGTTACATAGGTTTATTTGCATCGCCTTTTAAAATTGATAATTGCTGGAAAAATAATTCCGAAAAAGTATCGCTTTCTTTATTCTCGTTGTATAGGTCGATGAAAAACTCAAGTTCTCCGCTGTGTAGTTTAGGTGGGCCATTGATTTCAATTTCTTTTTCAACTAGCTCGTGTGAGTGGTAGTGATTTACTTTAATCCTGTTGAGCAATGATATTCGTTGGTTGTTTGAGTGGTGCTCTATTTTTGATATAAATTTCGACATCTGGTATGGATTTCCTCCTGTGTTGGAGCGTAATAAAAAATCAGCATCGATTTTGTGGCTGATGTTTGATATGTCAATCCTTCTTTTTGTTTCAGATTGTTGCGTTGCTAGGCTTAAATTAACATTCTCACTTATATGTTTCTTGTTTTCTGTATGTTTTATTTGATAGTTACTGTTAATAATTTTTAGGAATGATGATACATGATCTTCCGTATGAGGGTATTTCCTTAATATTATATTTTCGCTCCCTATTTCATTTTTCCAAGAACTATATACTAGTGATTGATCGAGAAATGTATTCTCTAGTTTGTCGCAGAAATCGATAAATCTTCCAGGCGGATATTTGGCCGTTTTTATTACCTCGCGGTAAAATGAGGAGAGGAATTCAACGCTTTCTCTAACGTAGTATATTATTTTGATATTGTAATTATTTAAAAAGCTGGTTAACTCGGAAATCGCAGCGGCAGAATCAATACGGGCGAACTCTTCGCTTGATACTAGTATGTTTTGGCATTTCGATTTGTTCACTTCCTGATTAAGAGTTTTTATTGTTTTATGTAGTGACGATTTATTTTTATACCAAGGCGGAATTGCAATGTTGTGTCTCTTGCAAAGGCCTAGGCTAATATCTTCATGATGAATTTTGTTCGGAATATATATATCATTTTCTGCAAGTTCAGCTCGGTGATGTCGGCAGTACAATTGTATTGCAGTTGTACCAGTCTTAAAATTTCCTATATGAATGTAAATATTTTTCATTCTATTTCTGCAGTGAGTTATTTTTCAGGCTTTTGTCAAAGTTTGTTGGTTTTGAAATTCCATGATATATCCCTTTTAGGTATGCTCCAAGCGCATTAATATTGCCTGTGTATGCTAGGTGAAGTATTAGGTGTGCTACTATCGAAAGTGTTACGAGGACGACTCTTCTGGAGCTGCCATGAATTTTTGCCGTCCAAATTCTATTTCTCGTGTCTAGTGTTATCCTTGGCTCAGGTAATAGTAGGTGTCGAAAAGAAAATTTTCCAATTCTTATCTCTAATCTAGAAGGCCGAGGATGAATGACGATACTTGATTTTACCCAGTAAATCTTTAATCCGAGGTTGGTGATTCTTTTGGAGTATTCGTGATCATCTCCAGATATAAAGTATTCCGCATAAGGTGTTCCAATTTTTTCTATCGTAGCTATGTGTATAAAAAAGCCAAGGAAAGGGGCGAAATTTGTCTCGGTAATTTGGTTAAGAGTGTTAAGTGAGGTTGTTTTCCTGCTTGGCGGCCAGCAGAGACTGTTTTTATCGTCTTTACAAATTGCTGTTGAGCTGAAGGTGTCATCACTATTAAATGATGCAAGTTTAAGTTGTTGCAATGCATTTTTGTGGGCGATGCCGTCATCATCTAGTAACCAAATTCTATCGATATCGAGTTCAAGTGCAATCTCCATTCCCTTTTTGAATCCTCCTGCACCACCTACGTTATGCTGTAAATTGAGGTAATGGAATGAATCTCCAATTGTGCGCTTAGAGCTTAGGAGGAACTCCGCTGTATTGTCTGGAGAGTTGTTGTTTATAACTATAATATGGTCTGGCGGGGTGGTTTGATATAGCAAGGCATCTACTGAGGTCTTTAAGTCATTTAGCCTGTTGTATGTCACTATTACTGCCGCAACTCGTTGGCCAGGTTTATGTCGTTCAGATAGACTATTCATTTTTTTTAGTAAATGCTCTCTGGCTGGCAATGATTTATGGTACAGCAGGTATTATTTTAGTGTTAATTAGGGGTTGAATTTTGGATGCTCGTCAGTTTCTATACAAAATATTTGTTAAATTATTACTGCCATTTAGGGTCGCATTCCGGTTTGAGCTAAACCGGGAGCTGTCTCTGGTTAATGAGCGGCTAGTCAAAACTGTCGGGGCAGTTAAGAGGTTAGAAAGCCAGCTAGAGGTTCAGAATCTGGCGTCGGCTACCAAGTACCTCGCATGCATTGAATCAGCAAAATTCATAACTAAGTATATGCCTCATGCGAAGGCTTTTCAAACTCAAAACGAGGTGATGGAGTATGCCATCTCTGTTGCTAATTTTACGGCAAACTCAGTTGTGATGGAGTTTGGTGTCTATAAAGGCGAATCAGTTAATCATATTGCTAAGACTATAAAAAATCGTATTATCGGTTTTGACAGTTTTGAAGGGCTTCCTGAAAATTGGCGGACTGGCTTTGAGGCCGGCACCTTTGCATTACCGGCGATGCCGGTTGTCGAGGAGAATGTGGAGTTGGTCAAAGGTCTGTTTGCTGATAGCTTGCCTCAATTCCTAGTGAGTTTCCGGCAGCCAATATCCTTGATTCACATCGATTGCGATCTATATTCATCGACTATTTTCGTACTAGATCAACTGGAGGAGTTTATTTTGCCTGGCTGTATATTGGTCTTTGATGAATTTTTTAACTATCCAGGTTGGGAAGTCGGAGAATATAAAGCATTTAATGAATTTGTTCGTAGGACTGGACTTAAATTTGATTACATTGCATATAACTCCATGCATGAGCAAGTCGTCGTTAGAGTGCTGTAATGTGGGAATTACTTGAGTATGTTGATCTTGTTTGTGTGTAAAAAACAATACATGGGTAAAGATGTCCTGTTAGATAGGTACGGTCGTTTGTATTGTCTTCCAGCGGCGCTAGCGGAGCGCGAACTTGATGTTATAGCTATTTGTCAAGAGTACGGATTTCATACCATAAAAAGCAAGTTGTTTATGAATGACGCGAGTGGAGTGAAATGGTACGCAAACACCACGCGTGATTGGCTTTTGAGGAGTCTATTGTGTAACGGTAGGTCCAAGATGCATATGGATGCTGTTCCTGATGTTGTTGTCGGATCGTCTGATTGTTTTCAGGTGATCATTGCTGCACGAGTGGCTAAGTTATATCGGGTGCCGTTTGTCGCAGACCTTTACGATAATTATGAAAGCTTTGGTATGGCTAGAATCCCTTTTATGAAGTTTTTTTTTCGGAGGGCTCTGTGTCAGGCTAGCGCAATCACTTGCGTAAGCGCTCCGCTAGCTAAGCTCATTCGAGCGCAACTGGCTGAGCGAGATATAAGGTCGACTCGTATCGAAGTTCTTGAAAGCACTATTAATCCCAGTATGTTTGTTCATCGTGGCAAGGCTGAGTCAAGAACGAAATTTGGTTTTTTGCAGGATGAGGTGCTGATTGGTTACGCGGGAGCATTAGACAGCTCGCGAGATATTGAAGTGCTTTACGAGGCATTTTATCGTTTGACAAAGAGGCGCGCTAATGTTCGGTTGGTTCTTGCGGGTTTAAGTGATGGGAGTTGCGCGATTCCTGTTGATCCTAATATTACGTATATCGGCCAGATTTCCCACGACGATGTTGTTAGCTTTTATTCTTGCCTTGATGTAGGCGTTATCTGCCTTAAGGACTCTGAATTTGGCCGGTATAGTTTTCCTCAAAAAGCGTATGAAATGATCGCGATTGGTATTCCGCTTGCAGTAACTGCCGTTGGTGCAATGAAATCATTATTCTCCAGTCACCCTGAGGTACTTTATGAGTCCGGTGATGTAGGTAGTCTCCTTAATGCGCTAATGTCGCAGATTGACTCACCGAAAATGATCGATATCCCTATTCCAAGCTGGAATGATCAAGCTAAAATTCTAAAAAACTTACTGTTAGAGGTAAGTTGCTAGTGAGTTAGTGCCATTGTTTGGGGGGATATCTATGTAAAACTGCTCAATTTTTCCTTGAATTATCATCTCGTCCTTTAGTGTAAAAATGGGGCTCCTAATTGTTTGTCGTGACGAATTTTAGCCTATTATTAATAGGTGGGTTTCCGCAATATCCAAATATAACTCGGCACCAACCATATAAAATAACGAGCTATAAAAAATGCGACTCGGTGTTTTCTGCTTCTCGGCCGTAGCATGTATTCCGTATGATATTTTTCGGGTTGCCGAATGATGCCGATAGTTGCATCTTTCATGTCAAATTGTTTGGTAAGTCGTTTTAGCCCCCAGTAGCTTAAATGTTTTTCATGGTAATGCGTGCCTTTGCCAGCTGCACGCATGTAGAGGTGTGCAAGAAATCGTGGCATCACTGATAGTAAAGGGAGGTTGTAGTGTGGTTCATTGTACATGAGCCGATTGCCGGCGGCGAAGTATACGATCCCACCCGGCTTTAAAATTCTATGTATTTCTTTCATCATGGTATTTGCGTTTGTTACATGTTCGTACACATGGGAGCAAATGACCACATCAAAGGATTCATCTTCGTAGCGAAGATGAAGGGCATCGCCAAGCTCAAATACTAAGTTGTCTTTTGAAAATGTGTTTTTGGCATATTGAATGGCTTTTTCGTCAATATCTATGCCTGTCACATGCCTAAAATAGCAGGATAAGTATTCATCTATAATACCTGCCGAGCCGCCGACATTGAGTAGCGTTAAGCTACTGAGATCGGTTTCGCTGTGTTCAGATAATACGCTTACCATCGTTACCGCTTTGCGTTGCCGCTTTGCATGGTCGAATGACCCAGGCTGACGGTCTGAATAGTCGAATTGGTAGCTCCGTTCCAAGTTGACTTCCTTTATTGATGTAAGGCGTTGAGTAGTAATTGTTCAAAATTAACCCAACTAAATTGCTTTGCAAAGCTTTTACAGCTTTGGCTGCTACTAGCTGGCGTTTTGTTGAGGTAATTCATTGCTACCGTTGTAAATTGCGTGTAATCCCCGCGGGTAACCAAGGCGCCTGATTTGGCCTCATTGACGGCATCACTTACGCCGCCCTCATTAAACGCTATAGTTGGTGTGCCATGGGCTGCGGCTTCTATCGCGACCATCCCAAATCCTTCAACGTCGCTTGGTATATTGATCAGCGGGAATATTAGGCAGTCTGAGCCTGCATAGCAGTGCGAAAGTGCTTGGTCTGAGACGCTGCCCAAGAATACGATATTGTTGCGGATGCCGAGTTTTTGGCTGATGGTGGCAATTTCTGCAGGCAATTTTGTAGATTTTTTGAGTCCTTGCCGTGGGTGGTCGCCAGCGATGAGTAATGTTATGCCGCTGTCCTGTTCGCAGAGGCTGGGCATGCAGTTTTGAACAAACTGCTTTAAGCCTTTTCTTGGAGTAATGCGCCCGACGGACAGTAGGATTCTTTTGTTTTTCAATGCGTAGTGGTTGTCTAGGTATTCCCGAGATTTAATTTTATCGATCTCTGGCAAGTTTGTGCCGGGATGTATGATGGATATTTTTTGCTCGTGAATACCTGCCGCAACGGCGAGAGCCTTGGTGTTGTTGCTGTTGGCAATTACTTTATCGATGTGGCGAAGTGCCCGGACGAAAATAGTTTGGTAGATCGTATTGTTGGCGATGATGTCCAAACCATGGACGAAGACTACGCCCTGGCAGTTGCGCAATTTCTGGATAATGGCTATCGCTGGGGCCATCACACCGCTGCCACCCATCACTATTTGGTAGCGGTTTTTCCCGGTTAGCCAGAGTGCGAGCGGTATCGAGAGTAAAATGAATAGCATGGGTGAGGCGGGCAGTTCGTGAACCCGAATATTACTGGGAAGGTGTTCGCTTGCGCCCTTTGGTCCGATGACGGTGAGCGAGTAATGATTGCTCAGGATTCGCGCGGTATTTTGCATAAGCCGTTCCATGCCTCCGACGAGAGGGGGTAGATTACGACTGATGAGGAGTAGTTTTTCCCTTGGCATTATGGCTTTCTCGGTTTACGCCGAGAACACCTTTTCGTGAGGTGGGAAGCGATTTCGCGTATCAACTATCAATTCTACTGAGTTTGCGATTAGCGCATAATCAAAGTCGTCATGGTCAGTAATCAGTATTACGCAGTCATAGGTTTGCAATGATGATTTGCTGATAACGACGGAAGCCATGTCAAAAGCGTAATCCCGTTTCTTCGGGAATGTCGGTATATAAGGGTCTGAATAATCAACAAGTGCCCCTTTTTTCTTAAGCAGGTCAATAATCTCAACCGCAGGCGCTTCTCGGGAATCACTAACGTTCTTTTTGTAAGCTAAGCCTAAAATCAGTATTTTGCTGCCGTTAACCGCTTTGCCGTGTTCGTTAAGTGCATCCGCAGCTTTTTGCACCACCCACTCGGGCATTGCTCGGTTTACTTCGCCAGCTAACTCTATAAAACGTGTATGTATACCGTATTCCCGGGCTTTCCACGTTAAGTAAAATGGGTCGATAGGAATACAATGGCCGCCAAGGCCTGGGCCTGGGGTGAACTTGGTGAAGCCAAAGGGTTTGGTTGCGGCGGCGTCAATGACTTCGTGAATGTTAATGCCCATTTTATCGGCGACAATTTTCATTTCATTGACTAAGCCGATATTCACTGCGCGATAGATGTTTTCTAGGAGCTTGGTCATTTCCGCAGTTTTGGTTGAGCTGACCGGAACGATGGTCTCAATAATATTTTGGTATAGGGCCGTGCCGACTCTTAAACAGGTTTGGGTGGTGCCGCCGCACACCTTGGGTATGGTTTGCGTTGAGTACTTTGCGTTGCCGGGGTCTTCTCGTTCGGGTGAGTATACAAGGTAGTAATCGTCTCCGATGGTGAAGCCTTTGGATTCGATGAGCGGTCGTATTAGTTCTTCAGTAGTACCTGGATAGCTGGTGCTTTCTAGCGATAGGAGTTGGTCGGCTTTCAGGTATGGTAGTAAATTGGTGGCGGTGTCTGTAACGAAGCTAAGGTCGGGCTCACGGTATTTATTCAGTGGTGTGGGTACGCAAATGATAATGGCGTCGAGTACTGATGCTTTGCTGTAATCCGAAGTGGCAATGAAATTTGCTGCTGTCGCGGCTTGGATTCTGTTATTGCTGATGTGGTTTAAGTAGCTTGTACCTTCGCTAATTGCGGTGGCTTTTGCGGGATCGGTATCGAAACCGATAACACTGAAGCCTGCTTCTGCGAAGCATAGTGCAAGCGGTAAGCCGACGTAGCCTAAACCGAACACCCCGATTACTGCGCTTTTACTGTCTATTCGGGCTATGATATTACTAGCGGGCATGTGGCTTCCGAGGTGTTTGCGCGAAAGAGCAAGCTGGGTTGTATCGCTTACTCGTTACTTGTTCTTATTTTGTAGTATTGCTTGGGCGATGACTCGCTGTCTATACCCTGTTTAGCTGCTAAACCGCATCGACAAATCCACCGCCTGGGCGTGCTTGGTCAGCGCGCCTATCGAAATATAATCCACGCCAGTCTCGGCAATCCCGGCCAAGGTAGAGGTGTCCACGTTTCCTGAGGCTTCCAACATAGCACGCCCGGCGGTAAGTGTTACGCCGGTTTTCATGTCGGCTAAACTGAAGTTGTCTAGCATGATGATGTCGGCTTGGCCGGCCAGCGCGATTTCTAGCTCGGCCAGATTCTCTACCTCTACTTCTACTGGCTTGCCGGGGGCGATTTCTTTGGCAGCGCTGATGGCGGCGGGGATGCC
>TARA_R110001592_G_scaffold101704_3_pt1 | contig 17242 bp, 37 predicted proteins | sample TARA_R110001592 | Tara Oceans TARA_R110001592 (sample SAMEA4398387) | marine metagenome | biome: Polar Biome; feature: [SRF] surface water layer (ENVO:00010504); material: water (ENVO:00002006), including particulate matter (ENVO:01000060) such as... | depth 5 m
TTGTATAGATACATAAGATGTTAAAGTAAATCCAGAAACTTGAGTAGCAAATGTTACAACTTGTTGTGTACTCGCTACATTACCTTTTTTTCTGTGAAGCCACATATACAAATTATTGTATTGTTTGTTTTGACTTGTAGCTAAATTAAAAAAGTCATCGGAAAATGCAGGAAGTCCACTACTTGAATAATGAGTTTGTATTGCTTGTACTATCTTATCAACTCTTAAAGCGTACTTTAATTCACTAAATAAAACACCGTGATTTTGTCCATTAATGTAATTTAAGTTTCCAAATGTTTGAACACTTGAATTTGTATCATAAAATAATTGTTCGGTGTGTGTTATTAACGGTGCTATTATATCATCTCCTACTGCGCCTTGCAGTTTAGTTTTTACGTTAGTATTTGTATAATCTAAATTATAAACATTTAACTCACTTAAATCTGACAAGTCGTCATCTCCAAATACCTTTGTTAAGTTAATTGTGTTGCCATAAAAAGTAATTTTATAAGCATAAGCTTTGTTGTCTTTTAACTCAACACCATTTAAAGCTACAAATCCTTGTTTATAAGATATGTTATTTAATTCAATATTAGCTTCAACTTTATTTCTCGCATCAAATCCGTTAATTATATCAAAGTTATAATAATGTTCAAATATAATGTTATTGGTTTTAGAAGCAGGAATAGTAAATGTTTTAGTAAATTCTGCAAATATTTTTGCGGGGTCTTTAACATCTTGTTGTGATAAACTTATTGAAACTTGTTCATCTTTAAATAAATCTATTCTTTCTCCACTAATATATAACTGAAGTTTTTGCATTATCTAATGTTATTTATATAATCAAAAGACATATTAAAATTAAATGTAAATTGTATTAGTTTATCATTTAGAGAATTTTTATAATTAATACTACTATCTTTTATATTTATTGGAATAGTAATAAAATTACCTGTTGACTTTTCTCTATATCTTACCCAAACTTTTTCCGAAAGTAACATTTCAGAATATACTTCACTATAATATTCTGGAACGTAAAAAGAGTTTAATGTAATTGATTGATTACCATTAATGTTAAAATTTTGTTTCGTGTGAGCATTTATTGAATAAGTACCTGTTGAACTTATAGTATTAGAATTAAAAGTTTCTCTTTTTGCTGTTAAACTTCTTACTGCTTTTAATGTGAAATATTCACTTTGTATAGCACCATATTTATTTATAAAACTAACTACAAAACCACTTAAAGAACCGTTAAGTTCAGTATATCCACTAACTGAATTTGTATATTTTGTACAATCTACTCTTACTATGTTTACATCTATACTATTAACAGTTACAGTAGTTGAATTAAAACCTGAAGAATAATAAAATACAGTTGAATTTTTTATACTTGGAATATAAACGTAAGTGTTTTTTGGTGCATAAACTGTATATGCCTTTGTACCTGATGAAGAACTTCCTCCTTGTGTATAATTTGATATAGCAGGAAATTCGGTAGTACTCATTGAAGGACTTGCCGCTTCGTAAAAAGTTCCATAACCATCAAAACCATATAAACTTTGTGTTGTATCGCTTCCTACTTTACTTCCACCTGCATTTGCAGCATCCCAAAAATTTAAAACAAGTGTAATTGTAAAAGCATTTGGAGATGATGGTATACCTCCTGTATAAGTAACATCTAAATAATCTCTTGCTAATTCTCCCCATTCAAATAAAGTTGGTGTTGTATTATTAGCATCTTTTATTAATGTGTATCTTAATGTTCCGGCAATAGTAATTGTTAATTTAGAAGACAAAGTTCCTGAACCTCCTGTTGCTGTTATATATTGCGGACTTCTAATCAGTCTGTTAATTGTTGACATTTTATTTATTTATTTGTTCTGTTATTCCGTGTTCTACATCTACTGCAAATGATTCAAAAAGTTCATCAGGTAATCTTTCAAAAGCTTTATCAAAAGGTTTAGTATAAAACAAAGAAGGTTTTAATCCTCTGTTATAAATATTACTTGCAATTACATATCCTAACGACCTGTAGTCTCCTTTACTATATCTACCTTTTTTATCTCTAAATCTTATATTTTTAATTTGTGCCCAAGCTGCTACTTTATCTATAAAGGAATTCATTGTTCCTGCTTGTGTACCGCTTCCAAATCTATATGGAGAGTTAGGAGCTTGTTGACCTTTTAATCTTGCATTAGGGGATACGTTACTTGGATTTGCTCCTCTAACTCCTTTGTCTTGGAATTCTCCGTATTCTTGCATTTCAAACTCAAATAATAATTTTCCATCAGTTTCTTTTACATCATATGTTATTGAATTATATAAAGGACCACCACCTTTTTTTTGTCTTGTTAAATTTGACTTTGATTGTTGGACCATATATTTACCAAAATCATTTAACATTTTATTTAGTTCTTGTAACTTCATTTAACAAATGCTTATGTCGTTATATATTAATACATCCATTGTAGAAGTCCATCCTGCAAGTTCGTTTTCAAACCTATCGTAAAAAGGTTCAATAGTAGGGTTTCCATCTAATTGGTAAGCGTCTTGATGTAAAGTTCCTTTTCTTAATACCTGAATAAGTTTATTTGCTACTGAAAGTTGAGTATTTAAAATATCTTGCAAATCGTTGTTTCCTTCAAACAAATCAACAGTAATCTCTTTACTTTGATTTACTATATCCATTGAAAGTACACTTACGTTAAATCTCAGTACACCATCTTCTTGACTTACATTATTAATTATAATATGTGATAATGGAAATATAGTTTGCTTTTGTAAATCGACATCTGAAATATCTCCAGTAGTAACGGAATGTACATTTACATCGAGTAATAATTGAGATTTTAAAGTTTCTGTAACTTGATAAAATGCTCGTGTTCCTTGTTGACTCATCTTAATTTATTTTTCATTTGTTGTGCTTCTAACTCGTTTTTGTCTTTCATAAATGCTAACATTAAAAAACATTCGTGAAAATTTAATTCAGTGATATTTTTAATTCTGATAATGTCTCCTCCAGATAGTGCGAAAAGCGATTGATACCAACCATATTTAGCTGCAAATGCTTGAACTCCTCCGACTGAGTTACCTTGGGTGTTTTCAAATAGTTCAGGGTAAGCCTTGATAACTCCAGTCCTAAATTCAGAAAAAAAAACAAAGAACTTATTACTGCATCCATTGGCATATTTAACATATTTTCTTTTGTGTCAGGATTATATTTATCAATTATATATTTATCTTTTAATTTAGCTTTGATAGGTCTATAAAAAACATTCATAGCTACTTCAATATTTTTATATTCTCCTGAATAAGAATCTAAGTCAATATATTCTCCAAGTGTCATATCATCTAAATTTGGAATAAATCCATATTCAATTCCATTCATTTTAAATGTTCTAACTAATTCAGGTTTTTGTAAAAACATTTTATTAATTGTTCCAGTAATTTCTTCAACATCTGTGTACTTCATTAAAGTTGCCATTTTATGACTTACACCACAAAAAATTTCTATCATCTTTGCTTGTATAAAATTAGTGTCGTCATTTTCTTCAACTATAACTAAATACTTTTTGTACTGTTTTAAAGTTATTTCACTTAATTGATTTGGTATAGTAAGTTTCAATTCCATATTTATATAACGTATTTATTTGTAAAATTTATTCATAAAAAAAAGGTGCCTATTTCTAAGCACCTAATTTAAACAAACAAACTGATTTATTAAAATTATGTAAAACTTTCTACATCAAATTGTATTTCTTCAATTATTTTTTTTTCCCATTCTAAAGGTAGTTGATAAGGTCGTATTCTTTTGTTTATATTTATTACGTTTGATTCTTCAGTTGTGTAATGTATCATATAAACTTTTGAAATATCAATAATGTCTTCTTCAGGTGGATTTAAATAATCTCCTGCATTACCTTTTCGGAATTGATATTTAACTTCCAATTCAAAGTTTTCGTGTTCTAATCTTATTATATTAGTTATTCGTTCCATTATATATCTATCATTAAAATTAACATTATTGTATATATTACAACGTGAATAGCGATTAACCATTTCCAGTTGTTTGGGTCTTGTTTTAAGAATTTTCTATACATTATATAAAATCTTTAAATTGTTTTAATTCACAGTTAAACTTCATTCGTTTTAATTCTTCTAATTTATTTTCAAGTAAAGGAATTAAATATATGTGATTAGAATTTTTTGCACTTGTTATATGTTTTTTTACTGCTTTTATATCTCTTTTAATATATTCTAAGTGTTCCATAGTGTTTGTTTTAAAAGGGAGGTTTTACCCTCCCATTGTTATTAAGCGATAAAACTTATTGTTTCAATATCATATGAAGTATTCCATCCATCTCCACCTTTTTTAGTTTCTTTTTTTATTCTTCCAGTTTCATACAAAGAATGTATTAAACTTTCAGTATATTCTTCTGTTACTTCTAATTGTCTTTTAAGTCTGTAAAGATTTGAATCTCCACCCATTTCTTTGTCCTTTTTTAAAAATTTAATTGCTCTTTTTAAATCATTTAATTTTTTTGTATTACTCATTTTGTTTGTTTTAAATATTACCTTAATTAGTAATATACTTCAAATATATAAAATATATATTAAACTACCAAATTAAATAACATTATTTTCATTCCACTCAATTTCATCTCTTAATTCATCTGCTATAATTAAAGCATCGTTTCGTTGTTCTCTAAATTTACTATTCATTAATTTACAATTAGCATAATGAGTTTGTAGATTATTTACATAGAAGAATATATCTATTATTAATGTTTGCATTAGCTTTAACTCCTCATCCTCTATATTGTCGTTTACTCTTTTATTTAAAAGTTCAGTAAACAATATTGAGTTATTATAAAATGCAAGGTCTTTAGTATTCTGTATCTTGTCCATAATAATTATCTTTTTTATTAATTGTTTTAATTCTATTATCTAATAATTCAATTACTGAAATTATTTGTTCTTCTTTTTCTTTATGATTTTCTACTAATCCATTTACTCTAACCCAAAAATGATTAGTGTCTTTTGGACTAAATAAATCTTTAATTAAATTACCAAATTTTCTCATTGGTCTAACTACTTTATAGGTTCTATTTACTTTCATAATCTTTTAATGTCTTTTTAAGGTTGTTTAAATACATCTCTTGCATCTTTGCATTTTCTTTAACTACTTGGTCCACAATAAAAGGTAAGTCTTTAAAAAGCTGCTCTACATTAATTACAAGGCATTTCTCCTCATCTTTAAATCCACTATGATACATATAAAGTTCCCCATCTGAACAATGTAATGAATGAGTATCGTGAACGTAATGATGTTTTTTAGCTGTTGCTAATTCTTGTTCTAACTTTTCTATTTTTTCTAATAAATTGTCTTTTGATGTTCCCATATTATTCGTTTTGATATCTAAAATTAACTATGTTTTTATAAGATTTTACACACCATTCTTTTTGATATGCTTTTAAGTTGTCTGCTGTTAGTAGCATTTTTAGTGTAGATTCTACATCTATTAATGCCGAGTTCTCTTCAAATGTTAGTTTCATATTGTTTGTTTTTTATATTAATGTTTAATCCAATTTGATTCAATGTTATAACTTTCTAACCAGTTTTTTAATTCTAATAAAGTTGTTCTTTTGATTGTAACTGTTTTAGAATAAATAGAACTGTCTTTTTTTATAATATCCATTTCCCATTTATTACCATTTTTTTGCACATCATATTGTTTTCCTGTTTTTTTGTCAACGTATTCCATTTGTTTGTTTTAGTATTAATATACTACAAATATATAATAAATATATATTATAAACAAGCGTTAACTAAAAATATTTTAATGAATAGCGTATTTACCGAAGTTAGGTCTTGATAAAATAGAATATGTAGCGTACCTCGTTGGGTCGATTGTATGGTTATGTTTGTCTTCAGGTACGTTTATTAATTTACCTGTTCTATCTTGTTTCCATTTATAGTTTCTAAATTCTTGTATTGCATTATTAGAATCAGATGTTATGTGTATTTTATATCTTCTTAACAAATCAATACCAGCGTTTACAGAATCTTTTCCTTTTAAACTTGGTAAAATTATATGACCCATTCTTCTAAGTTCATCAATTAAACGAGGTTCTGCACTATCAGCATAAATAGGATTACGTTGTAAGTTTTGTTCTTTTAAAAAAATATGTATATCGTGAGTAGTCATTTTAGTCCTATACAAATGTTCTTTTATATATAAGTTAAAATCTTTTGTATAAACAGAAACTAAGGTCGTAGGGTCATTACTATAACCAAAGTCCATTCCATAAGCAATAAGTTTAGCTTCTTCAGGTATTTTTTTAATTTCAATATATTTAAATATTGTACTAATGCTTGAAGCTCTTTCTCCTAATCCATAAATTTGCCAATACTGGTCGTCTGTTTCTTTTAACCTTTCAATTTCTTGTTTAATAACTTCTTCTAAAAAAGGATTATCTAAGTAAGTAGTTTTATAAAATTCACAATCTTCACGAGTTATAACATTATCATATATCCAATGGTACTCGTCTGAAGGGTTAAAATCAATTATTATTCTTTCTTGAGTTCTAAATATAAGTTGTTGCCAATCTTCCCAATACAACTCATTTGCTTCATTAATAAAAAGTAAATCTCTTTTTCTTCCACGAATCTTTTGTGACTGGTCAAGTGATGTAAATTCAATTAAGTTTCCAAACAAATGATATTCACTACTACTTTTATTATGTAGTTCATCTCTATATATTTGGTAGTGATTTAATATGTGTAAGAAATCTCTTAAAACTGTTGCTCGTAAACTTGGAAAGGTTTTACGACATATAGTAATAATTTTACCATTGTTATTTGTGCAATAGTGAAATATAATAAAAAGAAGAATATTATAAGTTTTACCTGAACGAGTTCCTCCCTGTTCAACTACTATTTTTTTTTTACTCTTTACTAAATGTTTATAAACAATATTAGTCTGTATCTTCGGTTTTATCAATTATCTCAATTTGAAAGTTAGTAGGCATACCATCAGCACCAGTAATTTCTTGTCTTTCGATATAACCTCTTTTCTTCCCTTTTGTCTTTAAATAAAAAATAGTTGCAGCAGTTGAGTTTTCAGATATTTGTTTATGAAGTTGACTTTCTGCAAAATCTAATGCCACGTTTTGTAAGTCATCTACTTGAGTTCTAAATTCATCGTCATTATTATACCATTCATAGTAAGTAGTTCTTCCTACTTCTACTCTTTTACAAGCTGTTGTGACTACTCCTAAACTTTTTTCAAGTGCTTCGAGTAATGCTTTTTTATGGTGTTCGGTTTTGTTCATTTTATACAATTTAAAAATTCGTTTCTACACTCATCCTTTTCCTTAAAGAATCCTAATAATTTATTAGTAGTAGTCCAAGTATTATGTTTTCTTACTCCTCTCATTTCCATACACATATGTTTAGCAGTTAGTGAAACCGCCACTCCTCTTGGTTGTAATTCATTCCACAAAAACTCAGCCACTTGTGTTGTTATTCTTTCTTGGTTTTGTAATCTTCTTGAATATGTTTCTAATGTTCGTGCAAGTTTAGATAAACCAACTATTTTTTTATTTGGTATATAAGCGATATGACCCTCTCCAAAAAAAGGTGCAATATGATGTTCACATAAAGAATGAAAAGGAATATTTTTTTGAATAATCATTTCATCGTAACCTTCTCCCTCAAATGTAGTGCAATTCCATTTAGGAGGATTAAGAAATTCTTTGAAAAACTTTACATATCTTTTTGGTGTTTCCTTTAAACCTTCTCTATTTACATCTTCGCCTAAGAATTGTAATAATCTTGTAATATTATCTTCAACTGTTTCTTCCCCATCATCTTTAACTTCCCAAGGAAATACTAACCAATGGTTTTGTAGTTCAATTCTTTTATCTATTAAAACTAAAAAAGGTTTATTATGTATTTTATATCTTTGTTCAGTTGCTCCACTATCAATTAAGTCGTCAATAATAATATCAGCTTTTTCAATAGTATCAACTGCTCTACCTGTCATTCCTGCTACAACTTGACCACCACGAGGTACACCATAAAAAGTTTTATCTTTTGGTGTATTATTTAAAATAGTGTTTAATCTGTCGTAAATAACTTCCCACGTTATATAAGTTTTTTTCATAAATAATCTTAATTAATAATAATATAATAGTTAGTGTAAAAATGTTTATGTGATGACTATGTTCACATAATCCTAAAAAGTGTTTTATTGTTTCCATATCTATACTCCTGTTTTTTTATTCCAAATTTCTATGTGTAATCTTGTAGTAAAGTTAACATAATTTTCTATTGCTAATTCTACTACATTTAATTTATTGTCGTTTAGTAAATCTTGATTTTCTCCTGCTGGCATTAAGTAAATTTTATTTTTATCTATTATGTCATAATAAATTTCTTTTACTTCTTTCCATTCTTTTATGTCGTTTATTACAAATTTAAAAATAGTATTATGTTTGTTTAATTCTTTTATAACTTCAGGTTTAAATGTCATTGACCTATCGTTTCCACTATTTAAAAGTTTAGGACTACAATTCCATAAATCAATATTAAGTAATAAATATTCATTTGGCATTATAGTTCCATTAGTTTCAACTTCAAAATAAGCGTACTGATTAACTTCTTTGTACACATACTTCATAAATTCTTCTAAACCTTTTTGTTGCATTGTTGGTTCCCCACCTGTTAAAATAATGTGAGCACCGTTTTTTATTGCTTTTATACATCTATTATCTAATATTTCGTTTACATTTATTGAAGTAGCTTTCATCCATACCTCAACTGTATCGCATCTAAATTCTGCTCCGTTGTGTAATTCTCCATCAAATTGAGTTCCCATTCCTCCGCACATTAAATTACAACCTCCTAACCTAACAAACACGCTTGGAATACCTACAGTTTTTCCCTCTCCTTGAATTGAGTAAAAAACTTCACTAATTGCTAATTTCTGGTTCATATATTATTGTACTTGTTTTTGTTTCTGCTAATTCTATTCTGACTATAGGCATTTTTGCTTCATTTTTAATTCTATTAAATAACCAAATTGCCATATTTTCTGCTGATGTTTCAAATGGAACTTGTCTATAAGGTTCTTCAGCAAATCTTAATATGTCACATAAAGGGTCTTCATTCCATAAAATAAAATAATGGTCATAAAATTTTATAATAGGTTCTACTTTTTTATCAATATCACTAAACAACATTGTAACTCCATCTTTCATTGTAGTAAATTTAAATACACATTTTACATCGTAAGTATGTCCGTGTAATCTTGCACACTTTACTCCTGCTGTTTTGTTTCTATGACCTGCATAAAAATAATATTTCTTTTCTATTTTCATTTTTTAATTTTGATTACCTGCATATTGATTATATATGTTTAAAAAATATTCAACACAAAAAACTTCTGTTCCACAATATATTTTATTATTGCGAGCAACTGAATTAGGAAAATGTTTATAATGTATTTCTTTCCATTTTTTATATCCATCTAAATATATTTCTTCTTTTAAATATCCAATACTTTTAGAATCTACATATCCATATATTAAAGGAGACAACCAACTTGTTGAATCTGCTGATGTACAAAAAATTAAATCTTTTAATAAATTTTTTTCTGTACAACCTAACAAATGAATATCAATTTCAGGTTTTTTATTTTTTATATAATTTGCTAATTTATTTAAATATTGTTTTTTTTTTATAAATCTTAATTCAGGAACACTTAAAGCTATGTAGTCAGAAAATTCAATTAATCTATCTAAACCTTTTTTACCATCTTCAAAATGAAATACGTTTATAATTCTATTAGGCATTTTATCTTGCATTTTAATTCTATACTCCCAAGCTTTTTCAACACCTAAAACTTTTTGGCAATCTACTTCAACCATAGTTCCTTTATACTGTTCGTGCAATACATAATCTGTTAAACACTCATACCATTTATCTAAATAAGCTTCATCTTTTTTTCCTTTAAGTGAACCAAACATTAAAGTAAACAAACCACTATCTAAAATAAAATGTTTATATTTTGATGATATTGTTTTAATTAATTTTCTATCGTCTATTTTTCCGTTATTAAACATTTTATATACAAAAGGAAAAGCAGTGCCTAAACCATATTTTACTCCTCCTGCTAAGGTGCTAATTGTTTTTGGTAATTGTTCAGCAGATGCAAAATGTACTTTTATATTTTCTTGATTTGGTACTATCATAAATCTATTCTTGCACCACCCCTATTATCTTCAAATACTTCTACCCATATACAACCATCTACTTCCCCAAATATTAATAAATCTTCACAAATCATTTCACAACTCATTCCTTCAAAATGTAAAGGAGAACCATAACACTCAGTTAAATATTCTTTAACTAAATCTTCTTGCATAAATATTTCAATTTCTCTATCACTTTTACTTACTTTATATCCTAATCTAAATCTAAAATTATGTCTATGTTTATAAGATAAAAAATCTACTTGTTCAGGAGCATTATCCCATTTATGAAATCCTACCAATTCAAAATCTAATATTACTGTTTTCTTCATTATTTTTATTTATTATTGAGTAACAAGTTTTTTATTATTTCTTCTTTACTTCCTTTTTCTTTATTTAAAATATTAACTACTGTTTCGTAATCTTCTTTATTGTATTCTAAAACAATTTTAGTATTTTCTTTTTCTTCAAGTTTTATTTCTTCATTAAAAAAATCATCTAAATTTGTTTCATCATTTGTTTGCCATACATCTAAACCCCAATCAGTTAATTCTTTGTTGTCAAATTGATTTGCAAGTATATCCCAATCCCATTCTCCAAATCCTACATTGTCTTTTATTACAAATTCTTCCATTTGTTTGTCTGTTAAATCTTTTACTTTAATAATCCAAACATCTTTTAATCCTAATTCAACACAAGCTTTGTATCTCATATTTCCGCCAAGTATTCCCATTTCATTATTTACAACAATAGGTCTGAGTTTTAACATTTCAGGAAATTCCTTAATACTTTTTTTAAGTTTAATAAATTTATTTTCTTTTATTAATCTTGGATTAACTGGATTACTAAAAACTTTATTAATCTTTACTTTTTCTATCATAACTATATAACGAATTTAAATTATTTATTTATTAGGAATTTTAATCAGTTAATAATTTTAACAAATTAAAACATTCTATATATTTAAGTTTTGCTTTTCCTTTATATTCTTTTCTAAATAATTCATACATTTTTTTTGTATATTGATATTTAGTTTTACAATCTTTAAAATAATTTTGTGCATACTTAACTCCTTTTCCTTTAAAGTAGTTTACATTGTCGGCAACATCTCCGACTATCATTTGTTCGTAGAAATTATATAAAGCTTCTTCTTCAGTAATATTTAAAATAGTTTTATGTTTATAATGGTAATTATAAATTAAAGCAGGAAATTGTTTATAATCTTTATCTATTGAAATAATCATAACATTATCACGACCAAATTGATTTGATAATGTAAACCAATATCTCGCAACCATATCGTCTGTTTCTATTCCAAAAGCGTATTTACTTTCATATGTTTTTTTAACGTAATCGTGCATTGGATGTAGAAGTGGTGGAAGTATTTGTTTTTTTCTATTTGCTTTATAATCTTTTGTTATTTTTTTTCTGAAATTACCTTTGCAACCATTAAAAGTAATTACCTTTTCTATCTCAAATTTTTCTTCTAAGTCGTTAACAATTTTCATAAACTGTTCATCAAACTTTGCTATGGAATCTTTTATGTCAGTAAAAAAAGGTTCCTCATCTTCTTTTTTGTTTATTTTATAACAACTTGCAAAAACTAAACTATCTGCATCAAATAATAATATCATCCTTTATTTCTTTTTGTATATCGTGGAGAGGAAACCATAGGTTTTTTATCGTTATGTATAGTTTCTTTATTTATTATTTGTCCTTGTAAGTCAACGATAGTATAATTATGTTTAACTAATAATTCTATTGCATCGTTAATTGATTTTGCTTGTTCGCGGTAGTGATGAAATATTTGGTTTTCAAATGCATTTGGTTCGTGTGACATTTTTTTTAATTAAAATTATGTTTATAGTTATGTCTTTCAACTTCTATTTTTTGATTAGGAAAACAATTCATTCCGTTTATATGTGAATCAGTAGGAACAAAATAATGCCATTTTTTTTGTCTTGGTATATAATAAAAGAAAAAAGCAGCTCGTTTTAAAGTGTTTTTTTCATATATAACTGTTGCCGTATGGTCACTTGTTGGAATTATTTCTTGTATTTTGAAAGTTTCGTTATTAAAATTATTTTCTCTGTCTTTAAATGAATATCTTTTACAAACAACTTCAGTAAAAATTTTTAGTTCTTGTGCTATTTGTTTGTTCATTATTTAACTAACTCTAAATTTAATTCTTTTGCAACATAGTTAATGTGTTTTTGAGTAGTAACTGACCACCATCCGTGTTGAATTAATTTATCGCCATCAATCGTAGCAACATTAGTTGTGTAACTCCATACTTTGTTTCCTTGTATGGATAAATTTTGTTTGTATTTTTCAAGTTTTCTCATAATATATAATTTAAATTTACTTATAGTATAAATATATAATAAATATATATAATATGCAACTAATAATTCAAATTAATTTTACTTGCTTGGTTTTCCTTGAGGAGATAGACAGGTTTTAAGATTCTTTTTTTAGTCCAAATAGTAGTATCAGGGCAATACATTTTAACAGTTTTAGGCATTTTTAAGTTATTTAACCAAAATAAAAAATTACCTTTTGGGTCATTAATAAAATAAAGTTTAACAATATCTTTATTCAGTTCCATAAGTTTGTCGTACTTATATTTCTCAAGCATTTTATCTTCATAATATTTAGTTCTAAATTTCATTTCAATAACACAAGGAAAACCTTTTGAAGTAAAACCTGAAGCGTCATAATGTTCAAATCCTTTTCCAGTCCATTTTAAATTCCAACCATCTAAATTAAAAAAAGTAACTACTGCTTTTTCCCATTTTTCAATTCTACTTATATCCATTATCGTAAATTATATTAAGTTCATTTATAAATCTTTTTAAAGGATTTATGGAACAGGATAAGCACGGATAATGTAATTGATGTTTGTAGTATTTAGCGTGGAGTTGACATACCATTTTAAATTCTTGTTGATTGATATTTTTTGTGTATGCTCTAAAGGTTTTCCATTTATTGTAATCATCTTTATTAAATTTTACCATCTTTTAATTTTTATATCGTTCCATTCTTTACGCCTTTCATCGCATTTACAATTTGGATATATCTTTTTCCAAACATATCTAATGCCTGTGTATTTTGTAAAGTAATAAACTAAATCTCCTAATTTCATAATACTTTTTTTAACCGTTCTAATACCTTCCTATATGTATTATATAACGAATGATAAGGAATATTTGTCTTTCTTGATAATTTAGCAACTGATTCGTTTCCGTCTAATAAAGAGTAAACTTTTCTATCGTACCAATACATTTTACTTAATTCTTTTTTTACTTTTTCGTAAGCAAATTCATAATTTACATCGTAATCGTTAAAATAAGAAGGTCTATCTTCAATGTTAAAAATAACTACTTTTGATTCTTTTCTTTTTAAATCTAAAAACATACTTTTTAATGTTTTGAAAATATAAAAATAATTATAGTCGTCGCCATAATCTATGTTTAATCCGTTATTAATGTTTTTTTGAATTTTAAGATACATCTCTTGGACAATGTCTTCAGCTGTATTTTTATTACAACCAAATGAACAAACTATATCAATCCAGATTTTATGTTTTTTGAAAATTTTTGATAACACGATTCATTTTTAGTTTTTTAAAGGGTCATATAGGTCGCCTATAATTTCCGGCAGTCCTATTTCATTAACCTTAAAACTAAATGTTTCAAATGAATAACCTCGACTTCTTTTGCATCTTACTGTTACCCATTCTTTATTAACTGTGTTTGCTTCAAGTTGTATTTGTGTTTCTGTTTTTTTCTCTAAAAATGAACCTAAGTGTCCAGTAGGTTTATCACTTCCAAAGTTAGAATGAATTACACAAATTATATGACATTTATAATTTTGTGACCATTCCATTATTTTTTGAATACAAGCGTTAGATTCTTCAATGTTGTTTACATCTGAAACTAAATCAGCAATTCCGTCAAGAATTAACAAACCTGTATCTTCAACTTTATGTTCTAAACAATATTCTATAAATTGAATTCTTGTTTTAAAGTTTAATGTTCTTAATCCAAAAGTATGATAAAATTTTGAATAATCACAATTATTCATATCAAGCACTCTTTTAAAAACTTTTTGAGCGTGCCACTTTCCTTGCTCAGTATCTATGTGAATAACACTTTTATTTTCTCTATGTCCTTTTAATTTACCACCAAAATTATTTGCTGTTCCAAGATATACTGAAGCTAATAAAGAAATAAAAAATGTTTTTTTTGTTTTAGGTGGAGCCTGAACAAATGAAAAGTTACCGTATGTTCCAATAGGTATTGGAAGTAACATATCGCCTTTTGTAGATTTAATTAATTTTTCGCCTAATGATATTGCTACAGGAGGATATTCTATTTTTTCTTTTGCATTAATTATACAATCTTCTTCAAAGGATTGCATTACCATATATTGAACAGTTTCCTCGTCGTTCATTCTTTTTGTCATATTCTAAATATATTATTTTTTTCTGTGCAATTTATATTTTTTTGCAACTTTAAAATAATGTTTTCTAATTTTGTTATTAGATTTAATTTGTCTTTGTGTTAATTTTTTCATAAAAAAAAAGAGGGAAGTTAATCCCTCTTTAAAAAATAATCTATGATTGACTATTTTAATTAAAAAGGTAAGTCGTTGTCATTAGATTGTTCTACAACTTGTTCTTTTTCAGCGAGTTTTATTTCGTTATTAGTCCAAACTACTTGACCATTTCCAAAATAGGTTTTTTTAGCTTTTGCTTCCCTTTCTTCTTTTGTTTGTGAATCAGATAATGAAACATTGTTTCCGTATCTTGTATCGTCATTTACTGCTATTGTAAAACGATACCACACACGACCATCTTTACCTTTTACGAATTTTTCCTTAGGTAATTTACTTACATCGATACTTGCATTGATAATTGCTGCCATAATTTATATATATTTAATTGTTTAATAATTCTGTTCTAATATATCCAGTTAAGGACATTCTTTTTTCTTCTGCCTTTTTTTGTAACAACTCTTTGTCTTTAAAAGTTAATCTTAAAAGAATTGCTGTTTCCAATTTACTCATATTTTAAAATTTAATAGTTTTTTCTCAATTTCTTTATTAATTGTATAATGTTCTTTTATATCATTTATTGTTTTACCTCTTTTACTTATTGCTTCAGAAGCGTTTTTAAACTGAGGTGTATTTTCTAATAATACAGGTTTAGATTTTTTTTTAATTTTATAATCTTTTTGTTCTGGAAAAGGAACAATACCGTGTGATGCTAAATTTGCATCGTCATCAACTGCTTGTAAAGCTAATAAACTTTGTAATGTATATCTTCTAAAATAAGTAATTGCACTTCCAAGCTTTTGAGCATCTAAGTTGTCAGGTAATTTAATTGAAGATTCTACCGAACCACCATCTAAGTCAACTAATACACTTCTAACTTGATTATCAGTTATTGGTTGTAATAGTACTAATTTATGTTTTTGTAATAATGGTTTTAATTGTGCTATAAGTGAATTAACATCAAAGTATTTAGATTTATAAAAAGGATTTTTAGAATCTTTTGTTATTGCACCAAGTTCATTTTGTAATGCAAATAATTTAGAATAAATATTTTCTTTCATATTGTTATTCTGTTTTGTTGTGATACTTCTAATTTAGCTTTTGCTAATTCAATATGACCTTTTGCTTTTATTAATAAGTCATTAGATAATTTTAATTGGTCTTTTAATTTTTTAATTTCTGATTCTTTTTGTTTTAGTATAGATTGATAAAAACCTACCTGAACAAAATGTTCTTCATAAGATATTGTTCTTTCTTTTGTCATAGTATATATTTTATATTTAAAACAAATATACAAAAAATATTTGTAAAAAAAAAGGGAGCTGTTAAACTCCCATTATTATTAAAGTTGTCTTTCGCTTACTACTAATCTTTTAAAATCAATACAAGCTACTTTAATTTTTTCATATAATTCATAACCAGAATCATTAGTAGCTGTGCTATAAAATATCCAACCATCATAATCCTTTTCACATCCTAATTGTCTTTTTAATCTTAAATCAGCATAAATTTTAACTTTAATAAAAGTAGGGTCACAACCCATCATTTTATTTTCAAATTTTAAATTGTGATTGTATTTAATATCTTTAAGTGTTTTTTGCAACTTTTGATATTTTTTAAGTGTTAATTCTTTTTCTTGTTTTAATGTGTTATTCATTTTGTTTGTTTTAATAATTACTTCGTTGTAATTATATAGCAAATATACATTAAATATATATAACCACCAAATAAATATAAAAAAAAAGGGTTAAAATTAATTAACCCCTCTTTACAAAAAGACAAACTGAATAGAACTATCCAAATATAATTATAATAATTGATTTACCAAATTATTGTAATATTGAATTAATTCTTGTAAATCTTCATTTGAATATTTAACTGTTTGTTTAGATTTTATTAAAAGTTTTTCAGCAGTACCTTTACCATATTTTTTTTCTAAATTTAAACCAAATTGATATTGTCTTCCTTGTTGCATTACATTACATCCATAACATTGAACTTGGCAATTTGTAATATCCCATCGAGTTGAGTAAGCACTTCTACTTTGAAAATGTCCGCACTGCATATTTTTTTTGTAATGTGAAACCTTTCCACAAGTAAAACACTTAACCATTTCATTGTCAGATTCTCTTAATCTTATATATAAACTAAATAAAGTGTCTAATCTTTTAACTATATTTTTTCTTGTTTTTTTTCTCATATATTAATATATATTATTTTAAAAGAAAAGAAAAGAAAAAGAGTAAAAAGAAAAGAAAAGAAAAACCTACAAAAAGAAAATAATTTAAATACCTGATCCAAGCAACGTCCATCTTTATTAGGGTTTGCAAGTTTATTTTTTTTTAAATATAGGAAAAAATATTTACCTTTTTACCTTTTCGTAACTTCTTCCACCAAAATAAGCACCAATAACAGTAATAAGAACTAA
>TARA_R110001592_G_scaffold38838_12_pt1 | contig 17233 bp, 10 predicted proteins | sample TARA_R110001592 | Tara Oceans TARA_R110001592 (sample SAMEA4398387) | marine metagenome | biome: Polar Biome; feature: [SRF] surface water layer (ENVO:00010504); material: water (ENVO:00002006), including particulate matter (ENVO:01000060) such as... | depth 5 m
CATTTCTCCGCTTGCCCAGGCACAGAACATGGACGAGCTCGAGGCCGTGATGCAATTCATGCAGGTTGCACAGGCGGCGGGACCGAGTGGTCAACTGGCTATTAACCAGGACAAGGCCATTTCGTTTATCGCCGACCGCCTCGGTGTGCCGATGTCGATCCTCAACACGCAAGAGGAAAAAGAGGAAATCCTGGCGCAGATTGAGCAACAGGCAGAGGAAGCTATGGCCGCACAGGCCGAGCAGGAAGGCGCACCGGCATGAGCACCGCCTGGGCAGATCTAACACGCGAAACCAGCGACAGCGCCGAAGATATCGACAAGCTCCACCTCCGCGTTTTCTCAACGGAAGATGGCGCCAAACTGCTGCGATACCTGCGCGGCGTGACTGTGGAACAACCGACCTGGTACCCCGGCGAAGATGCCAGCCACGGCTATGCGCGTGAGGGCCAGAATTCACTCGTCCGCGAAATTGAGCGGCGATTAACCAGAGCGAGGATCATACCTGATGGCTGACGAAACACTGACCGTCGAAGGCGATAACCAAGAGGCCGCCACCGACGACAATCAGAGCTTACTGAATGTCAAATCAATCGAACCCGAGACTGACGAATACGAGGCGCCGCCGCACGTTGAAGGCGATGAGCCCGAAGCTGCCGCTGAGCCAGCCGAGAAACCGGAATACATCGATGATCAATTTTGGAATGCAAAAACGGGGGAGCTCGATGCCGAAAAACTGGCAACGTCGTATCGAGAATTGCGCGCGAAAATGTCGGCGGGAAAGCACAAGGCTCCTGCGGACGGCAAATATTCTACTGACGAGCTCGGCGATATTGATGCTGAAGATCCTATGCTGGCCGATTTTCTGGACATCGCGAAAGATGAAGGATTTTCTCAAGATCAATTCGAGCGACTAACGAAATTTTACCTCGAGTCCCAGGGCGCGCTGAACGAGGAAATCAAATATCGCCGCGACGACGAAATGGGCAAGCTGGGCCGCAACGCCGAAAAAATTATCGGATCGATGGATGCCTGGCTAACCAAGTTCGGCACCGCTGGCACGCTCAGCAATGACGAGCTCGAGGCCATTGCCAATGCGTCGAACAACGCGACGTTTATCAACGCAATGAACAAGATCCGGCGGTCGTATGGCGAAAGCGATATCCCGCCCGCAAGCGCATCAATGGATGTCGGCGCGACGACGATGGATGAGATCCAGGAATTGATGGCCGATCCGCGCTATGGGCAGGATATGGCATACACCTCGAGGGTAGAGAAGAAGGTCTATGCCCTGCACGGTGAGAGTTTTTAGTAAAACTTTGTTTGTCGCGTCGTTTGCGCCGGTCGTATTCTGATCGCGACCGATAACCGTCAGGCCGGTCGTTATGATTGTCGGCCCAGCCCACTGGATAACCGCGAAAACATTTTTCGTTTTTAACCTGGAGGGCTAAATGGCCAATATCTCAAACGCCTTCACAACCCTGTTTGATCAGGAAGTGAAGCAGGCATACCAGGCGTCACGCAAGCTCGGCGGATTGATCCGCGAGAAGAACGCCCAGGGTGCCAGCACTGTAAAATTCCCGACGCTCGGCAAGGGCATCGCATCCGTGCGGACCCCGATGACCGACGTAGTTCCGATGAATTTGGTTTTTTCTTCGGCGACCGCGACGATGACCGACTTTATCGCCGCAGAATATTCGGACATCTTCAATCAGTCCCATGTCAATTTTTCCGAACGCCAGGAACTCGTCCAGGCTGTCGGTAAATCGATTGGGCGCCGCATGGATCAGGTCACGCTCGACGCACTGACCGCAGCCGCTGGAACTGGCACTGTTGCAAACAGCATCGGTGGCGCAAACACGGACCTCAATATTGAAAAACTCCGTGAAACCAAGCGTATCATGGATGCAGCTAATGTTGATCCTGATGGTCGAACTTTCCTTATGCACGCGAATAGTCTCGAGGCATTACTTGGTGAAACAGAAGTTACTTCGAGTGATTTCGCCAGTATCAAGGCTCTCGTAAATGGTGAAGTGAATTCGTACATGGGATTCAATTTCATCATGCTCGGCGACATGGACGAAGGCGGTCTGGCCAAAGACGGTAATAACGACCGGACGATTTTCGCTTTCCACAAATCTGCCCTCGGTATGGGTACGTCGATGGATCAGCAGAGCCGCGTTGATTACATCCCCGAAAAAACTTCGTTCCTGGTCGCGTCAATGTTCTCGGCTGGTGCTGTCGCCATCGAGGGCGCCGGTATCGTAAAAATCACTTGCAGAGAGGCATAGAAATGGCTTTTTCACGAACAGGCTGGAACCCGGTTGGCGGACAGTCAAAAAAAGGCGATGGCAACGCGCTATGGTTCTATAGCTCGGCTGATGCAATCGCGACGGTAAATACCGCGGGATACTTCAATAAGGTTTCCAATGAGGTGTCTATCCGCGACGTGATTATCGTAACTGATACGGCCACGCCAACGACCAATCTGGTCAATGTGCTGACCAACGCCTCTGGTGTCGTTGACGTATCGAACGGCACGGCAATTGTCGAAACCGATGCCGATTAACTGACGACCGGGCGGGGGGCATTGCGCTCCCCGCCTCTCACTTCTCGGAGGGTCTATGGCGTCGGGCGATACAAAATTATCGATCTGTTCAGACAGCTTAATAATGTTGGGGGCTTCGCCCCTTTCGTCGTTTTCTGAAGGCACCGATGCCGCACAAATTTGCGACCGGCTCTATGACGACATCACAGATTTTGTGCTCGGCCTTTATCCCTGGAGCTTCTCTTACAAAAAGGTCCAGCTTGCCAGGGAAGTAGATACCCCGGCAACCGAATGGAAATATCAATACGTCATGCCAGCCGACCTGATTGGCAGCGGCGCGCGGGCTCTGTTCACGTCACCGACGCCAGGCTCCCGCGCGGTTGTTGATGGCTGGGAGATATCAGGCGGCAAATTAATGACCAGCCTCGATACTGTTTTTATCGATTATCAATACCACCCCTCGGAAGCGATCATGCCAACGTTTTTCGTGCAGCTTTTGAAATACTGGCTTGCCTGGCATTTTGCGGAGACGGTGACGGATCAGATCACGAAGGCGCAATATTTCCAGCTTCTCGCCGTCGGATCTCCTAGCGAAAATATGCGCGGCGCTATGACACGCCAGGCTATGCAGATCGAGAGCGCCAACACGCCGAACATGGTGATCGACGACTACGACCTTATCGCCGTCCGGTTCTAAATGAGCCGTGTTGTTCGCATACAAACGAATTTCAGTTCAGGTGAAATCGATCCGCTGTTACGCGCTCGCGTCGATCTCGAGCAGTATTACAACGCCCTGCAAACCGCGACGAACGTGGTGGTGCAGCCGCAGGGAGGCGTGAAGCGCCGCGACGGTCTGAAGTACATTGCCGAGCTGCCCGCTGCGGCCAATCCGCAGAGTGGCGTCAGGCTTATCCCGTTCGAGTTTAGCGTTGACGACTCTTATATGTTTGCCCTGGTAAACCAGCGAATTTACATTTTTCGGGCTGGCGCACTGGTCACGAATATCAACGGCACCGGGAACGATTTTCTGGCGGTGAGCGCCATCACATCGGCAATGCTCTCCAAAATCAGACACGCGCAATCTGCCGATACCATGATCTTGGCGCACGAAGATCTGACGCCTCTGAAAATTGTTCGCGGCGCAACCAATAGTGATTGGACCGTATCGGCGATTACCTTTACGAACCCGCCGCAATATCCGTTTTCCATAACGTCATCCAATCCAGCCGCCGACATCACCCCCACCGGCACAACTGGCAACGTTGAGATCACTGCGAGTGCTGGCGTTTTTCTCGCTGCCCATGAAAACCAGTACATTAACGTAACCGGCACATATGGCCGCATTCGCATAATTGAATTTGTCAGCACCACAAAGGTCAAAGGCTTTTGTGAAATTGGTCTGTTTGACACAACCGCGATTGCTGCAAATTCCTGGGAGCTCGAAACCGGATACGAAGATGCCTGGAGCGCGACACGCGGATATCCGGTGTCGCTGACATTTCACGAAGGGCGTCTGTATTTTGCGGGGAGCCGGTCACTGCCGACGACATTCTGGGCCAGTGTCGTCTCAAACTTTTTTGATTTTGAGCTTGGCGAAGGATTGGACGATCAGTCTGTCTCGGCCAGCATCACCACGTCCAGTTTAAACGCAATCGTCGATGTTTTCAGCGGTCGCGATTTGCAGATCTTCACAACAGGCGGCGAGTTTTATATACCGCAATCCGTGGGTGAGCCGATCACGCCCGGTAATCTCACGGTGAAGGTCGCCACCAGAAACGGCGCGAAGCCAGGTGTGCCGGTTGCCGGTCTGGATTCCGGTACAATCTTCGTACAGCGCCAGGGCAAAAGTTTGAATGAACTTCTGTTTACGGATGCGGAGCTCGCGTACACGACCGCAGCACTCAGCCTGTTATCCGGCCATCTTCTCAAATCGCCGACCGATATGTCGATCCGCCGCGCGACATCGACCGAGGAATCCGACCGACTTTTTATCGTCAACGGCGACGACGGAACCATGTCAGTGTTTTCGCTCAATCGCGCGCAACAGGTAATCGCGCCGAGCTCGTTTACAACGGACGGCAACTTTGAAGCGGTCGGCATAGACATTGATACGGCCTATGTGATCGTCAAACGTACCATCGGCGGCGCGGCAAAGTATTATGTCGAGATATTCGATAGCACGCTGCACACCGACAGCGCCGTTTATTCGGCCTCTGCGAGCGCTACAGGAGCAGCAGCGCAGCTTGAGGGTAAACTGCTCGATATCATAGTGGATGGCAACGTACAGGCTGATAAAACAGTGTCTAGCGGCACTGTAACATTCGACAACGCCAGCGCGTCCAACTACGAAATTGGTCTACCGTTCGCGATCTCAATTGTGACGATGCCGGTCGAGCCCAGGCTGCAAACTGGCTCGATCAAAGGATTTAAAAAACGGATTCTCGAGGTCAATGCCGAGGTCCACGACAGCCAGGCGATGACGGTCAACGGCCAGCTTGTCGCGTTCCGGCAGTTTGGCGAGGACGTGCTGGACAGTTCTGTCCAAAAATTTACAGGCATAAAAAAGGTCGGCCCACTTCTGGGCTACACCGATGAGGGAACGATCACGGTGTCTCAATCTGTTCCACTCGACCTGAATTTGTTGGCGCTTGATTATAAATTATCGGTGGGTGTCTAAATGGCAGAACTTGCAGTAGCCGCGAGCGTTGTCAGCGCGATAGGCACCATGAAATCGGGCTCGGCTCAGAAAGCGATGTACGACGCCCAGGCCGCGCAAACGATGGTGCAAGCGCGCAGCAACGTGATCAAATCTCGGCGTGAGGCTCTCAAATACAAACAGGATGGAGTCGCTGTCCTGGATAAAATGCGAAAGACAATTGCAACCGTTTCCGCGCGCGGCGCAGCCGGATCCATCGACCCATTCAGCGGATCCACCGGCAACCTCCAGATCAATATATTCGATCAGGGATACTTGGATTTCTCGATCAATAAAGACAATACGAACATGGCGCGCGAAAACATGAACATCATCCAGAAATCCGCCGAGTATCAGGCCGGGATTTATCGCGCCGCAGGTAAGCAAGCCAAGCAATCGGCAATGTTTAAAGCGGTTTCATCTGTCGCGATGGCGGGTTTTAATTACGGACAGGGGTTTGTTGGTGGCAGTGCTGGTGCGGGCATGGGTAGCGCTGGCCAATCAACCAGCCAATTCGTGTCGGGTTACGGCGCACCGATAGGCGGCGGTCCTGCTGGGTTTAGTCCTGGTGGCTCTGGGTACAGTACAATCTGATGGCCCCCCGGTATCCCACATATCAACGGTCGGCACAGCTAAGCGCCAGCATTGTCACGCCGCCCAACATCGACCAGGCCGCTCTTCGCGAACAGGCCAAAGGTTACGCCAGCATGGCGGAAGGCGCCGACCGCGTGATGAATTTCGCGTTCAAGGAAGGTGAGAAAAGAGCAAAATCTCGCGGCACAGCATCCGGTGCGGCAGATCCGACAGGCACCCTCGAGCAATTCGGCGGTCAGCGGCCAGTAAGCAATTTTGAGCAACAGGCCGCATTCGACGCGGCGGTGGGTTTGGCGTCTGTCGAGATCGAGACGGAAGCGCGCGTGGCGATGCAGCAGACAATGCTGCGGTACCAGAAGGACAAGGGCAACCCGCAGGATTTGCAGCAGGAGCTCGACGACATCCGCGAGGGTTACGCCGCTGCTGTTGATGATCTCGATCCGCTATCTGCCGCTAAACTGAACGCGAAACTCACGGCAGCGGGTCAATCGCTATTCCTCAACTATTCCGCTGATGATCTGCGTGTGCAGGAAAAAGAGCGCCAAGCGCAGGGCGTGACACTATATGCTGATGCTAAACGCCAAGCCGATATCCTGGGGCGCCAAACCGGATCCGATGACGACCTGGCAACGATGCTCGCATATTACACCGACAGTGCTGAGCAACTCGGCCAAACCGGCACACCGGCATTTGCGCGCGGCATCGAGACAATCAAAAACGATTTTCATATTGCTCGCGTTCGTGGTGCGTTTGAAAAATCGAATGATAAAGAGAAGTTTATCGAAGAATTCCGCGACGACCTGGACAAAGGCACGGGCCTGGCGCGCGGTTTGTTCGAGGGCGACAAGAAAACTTTGGGCAACGAGCAACTGACCTGGATGCGTGGCGACCTGGCAGCGAAAAAACGCGCAGCGACAGAGGATAAAGCGCGGCTTCGGGCTGACATTAGAGATACCGGAAGCGATGTTCGCGAGATCAACAAACTTGTAGGCCAGAATTTCGAGCAAGGTCGTGAAAAAATTGCAAGGCTGGTGAAGCGCGCCACCGACACAGGCGATAAAGAATTAGAAAGAGACGCCCTCGCGCTGCAAGCAAATGTGGCAACCATGTCGTACTTTCGCAAAGCCTCGCCTATGGCGATTCGCGCAGCAGCAACAGCATTCGAGAAGCAAGCAAACGCGGATCGTGACGTAAATCCATATGAAGCCTCCCGGATCACGATGCTGCGGAAAATGGCAGAAGCCGCCGAGGCAGGGCTCAGCAAAACCGCTGATTACCATAACGAAGTAAATCCCGAGGCGCCGTTCGCGCCCATCACACCGGACTCCCGTTCAATGCAATCGCGCGTCGAAGCGGCGGACGATTTTGCTGTTTCGATGGGGCTGCAACGAGCTCAGACATATCTCACGACCGGCGAAGCGAATTTTTATGGTGATCGGTTGGCCGATTCAGACACTAATGAACAGATCGCGATATTTACTCAGCTATACGCCGGGTTCGGCAAGGCAACGCCGACAGTCATGCAGCAGATTGCCAAATCCAATCCTATTGCGGCGCGGATCGGTGGGATGACGTATGCCAGCGGCGACGTGGACTTTGCTCGTCAAACACTCAACGGTTTTAACGCGATGAGCCCTGGACCTGGATTACCGGGCCAAACATTAGAAAAAGAAAACAGTGATGTCATAGAAGCGGAGATCGCCAGGGTTATGCCGAATATGCCTGGTGACGAATATGCCAGAGTGTTGCGTACAGCCGAAGCTGCCGTAATTGGATCGCGAATTGCTAAGGCGCCGCTCGATGTTGGTAAACCCGACGTAGTTGAAAAACTGGTGAACCAGACGCTCGGCGCGAAGTATGTCAACGGTGAGCAATTCGGCGGCGCAGCTAATTATAGCGGTCGCTCCGTGATGGTTCCCAATTCCGTCCGCGCAGAGGGTGGGCTCGAGGATCTGATCAAGGGAAGACGTGTCAACGCGCCAATGCGAGGGCGACAGACGGGGACTTCGGGATTCTCTCGGGGTGTTACGGATTATCAAGGCGGCATCACCGCTGAAGAATTAGCCGATATAGGCATCGTTCTATATATGCGCGGCAAGCCTATCGCCATCGATGACAAGTTTCGCCAATCCATCATGCCGAAAACCTTCGACGGCAAATCTGTCTATCTGACCATCGGCAACACCGACCAGGCGCTACAGAACGCAGACGGTACATTTGCGCTGATCGACCTCGATGCCTTGATGAACGTTCGCAACGCGGGGTACTGATGTTTCTCTCCCGCACAGATGAAATCCGCGCCATATCCGAGGCATCGCTGACCCCTGCCGAGGGTTATGAAACCGGGTTTTTTGAGAACCTGACCGCAAGCTACGACGCTGATAAAGTTTTTAATACACATCGAGCCAATCAAGATGCCACGATCAAAGTTTTAGAGCCGTTTGTCAAAAATGCGGGGATTGATCACAACCCTGGTTTTTTCTTCGATGCTCTAAACGGTTCGTCCCGTCCGCGCGCCACGGGCAGACTGCGGCAATTCGATGAGATTGATGAAGCCTCGATGCCGGAGGCGCCGTTTTACGAATATCGTATGCGGTTGCAAAAGATGAACGCCGCGCTCGAGGCCCAAGGCAAGCCAACAATTTCCGAGGAGCAGGTCAACAAAAAGGCGCGTGAAATAGCGTTGAAGGCGCGCTCTGACCAGCAGGATATATCCTCGCGCTCAACCACAATGGGCGATATAGGCGATCTTTTAGGTGGCGCTGGCGCAGCGGCTCGAGCGCAGATCCGTTCCCCGGCAGCTTTCAGTTTAGCTGCTGGCGCGTCAGTTAAAGCTGGTATTTTCTATACGGCATTAGTCGAGGGTGTCATCGGCGCGAGTTATGAGGCACTGGCACAGCCCGATGTCAAAAAATGGTACGGCGAGCTCGGCCTTAAATACACCTCTGCGGATTTTCAGCGCAACGTGCTTGGCGCGTTTGCGGGCGGCGCTGCGTTCGGTGGTTTGATTAAAAGCGTCATTAAATTTGCGCCAATTGCTCGAGATAACCTTGATAAGAAAGGTGCGCTCGGTCGCGAGATATCGAAGCAGGTAGACGAAACAAGTCTATTCGAGGTCGATCAGGCGCTCCGAAACATGAGCGAAAAGGATGCGATTGCCGGTCTGAAGGCACTCGAGAAGGCTGGCGTCCCGATCAACAATGAAGCCGCTGCGCTTATGCGCCAGGTGGCAAACGATGACGCTGACGAAAACCCGTTGCTCGGTGACGGCCTCGATGCCCAGGCTGAGCACCTCGAGCGCCAGTTAGCCGTAGAGCTCGCACTGGACGCCGACGAGATCCCGGTGCTGACGGACAAGCCAGCAATCCCGCCGAAGGTTCCTGACGACATCAATCATTACGACAATCTCGATGATACTGTTTTCCGTTTTAAACCCGACGACATCGGGGTCGATGCGAAGACATTCCAATATAAAAGCGGTGGCGATCAACAGGGCGTGACCGACAAGTACCGCGCAACAACAGTCTGGGATCCGTTCAAGGCGGGTCAAATTCTTGTTTACGAATACGCTGATGGGCGGAAAGTGATCGCTGACGGTCATCAACGTCTTGGCATGGCAAAGCGGATTAAGGCCGCAGATCCATCTCAGAAGGTCATTCTGTACGGTAGTGTTTTGCGCGAGCAGGACGGAATAACGCCTGAGATGGCAATGGTGATTGCGGCGAGAAAAAACATCACCGAGGCAATCGACGCCCCAGGCAACAAAGTCATAGATGCGGCCAAACTCGAGAGATCGGTGCCTGGTGCGTTGGACGATCCTTCTTTACCAGTTGGCACGAGTTTAATACGGACGGCCCGTGACCTGGTAAATCTGTCCGACGAAAATTTCGGCATGGTCGTTAATGAAATCGTGCCAGCAAACTATGCGGCAATTGTTGGGCGACTAGTCGATGATCCGGGCAAACAGAACGCGATCCTGCGGATCCTGGTAGAAACGAACCCAGCTAACGTTACCCAGGCCGAGGCCATTGTTCGCCAGGCGCGTCAAATTGAATTTCGTGAAGCGACCCAGGACGGTCTATTTGGCACTGAAGAATTCACACAATCGTTATTTGCCGAGCGCGCCAAAGTTCTCGACGCCACACTGAAGCGGCTGCGGACTGATAAAAAAGTATTCAACAGCCTGGTCGAAAACCAGAACCGCATCGAGGCCGAGGGTAATCAACTCGACGCCGACTCAAATATCTCCAGGAGCATGACAGATGGCCAAGCGCTCGAAATCATCGCGGCGCAAGCAGACCGCAAAGGCGGCATCGCCGACGCCCTCAACCTCGCAGCGCGTGAGCTCGCCGATGGCAGACCCCTCACAGAAGTCAGCCGCAACGTTGCCGATGCTGTCAGACGAGCAATTGACGACGGCGATATCGATGGCTCAACTGTACGTCTTCAAGGACGCGGTATCGATGTTGAAGCGGAAGGGGATCGCCTCGCGGCAGGTCCAGAACGGCTAGACGAATTTGACGAGCCAAACGGCAAAGGATCTCAGGACCAGGCCGATGCGTCAGAAACGACGCTGCGCGAGGAAACGACGCCAGTACAGACGCAGCAGACACAAAGCCAGCAAGCCCTGGAGCGTTTGTTTGATGATGGAGTTGAAGCGCAAGAAAAACAATTAGTTCTAGCGCAAGATTTAGTCCCCGCAGACATAAGGCGACTAAACCAAGAATTACGCGGTGGGCAGAATTATCAAAGCATCGACGATATCATCGACCGCAATAATGTTTTCAATTCGGAGCTAAATGATGCGGTGCGTGCGGCGGCAGGAAAACACCAAATTGTTTACGTCGCTGGCAAGGCGAAAGAACGCGCACGCATAGTCGAAAAAATAGAAGGAAAATATAACGGGCAGTTGAATTACATCACTGACGTTTCACGGGCCACCGTCACCATAACGAAACCTGGCGAAGCTGATGACTTTATCCGTACATTGAGCGGTTCTTTTCATGTTGTCGATGAAGGGTATGCCGGACCTCGTAGGGGCTCAGACGGTTACAGTGGTTATTATGATAAAAAGCTGATGGTGATTAACTCAGAGGGGTTGATCGGCGAGGTCATAATTATCGAGCGCAATTTGTTCGAGGCAAAAAAAGGTATTGGACACCAGCTTTACAAGATACAACGCGGCTCAGATATCGACATTACGCTAAATAAAATTCCAGATGGCCCGATCAAAAAACGCCTTCAAGCATTGCTCGGAGACGACGAGGCAGTGCGAGCAGCGGCACGACTAGAAGGCACTAATTTATATGAAACAGCCCACGCAAGAATGGACCCAGAGTTTGTTCAGCTAACGGGCAACTTGCTTAATGATCCGCCCCAGCTTTCGAGCGTTGCTGCAAATTCTGCGCCTGTTTCTTCGACCGTGCGCGTGTCAGACAGCAGCTCGGATGATTTAATTTCACCCCAATCGCCTTCAGAAGCGCGCCAAATAAACGCATTGCCGTCATCTGAAAGAACCGCTGGGATTGAGCCTTCGAGTGCAAAAAATCTCACGGGAACCTCCGACGTAAATATAGGCGATCCAGCCCGTGTCCGCAACGTCGAAACCACTGCCCAAGGCAAACAAGCCTTAATCGAGGGCGTTGCCCCTATTACATCTGCCACACGCGCCCAGGCCGGTGTTGATGCACCCATGTCAGGCGGCGCTCGGCCTATGGATGAAGGTCTATTCGACACTGGATCGCGCGCGCAGATGGATCTCCTGGACATGGCGATACCTGTCGGCCAGCGTATCGATGATGCTGGTGAGCTCGTTTCCGAGACGCAAACCGTGCGCGATATCCTGACCGAAATAGACAATGACAAATCCATGCTCGACCGACTGAAAGATTGCGTATGACCGATTTATTAACTTGCATCGCCAACGGCATCACCGAGGGATCGATCACACCAGAACAGGGCCGCGCAGCCAGCGATATGTTTGAGGATATACGCGATGCGTTGACCGACCGCATGGGTCCAGAAGCCGCATCGAACAGCGCAGCGCGTCAAACGTTTGACCAGCTTGCCGCTGACGCAGCGCATAAAAAGCGCACAAAGCTAATGCAGATCCAGCGCTATCGTTCTCTCGAGCGCAGCATGAATGAGTTTGAGAGCGACAAGCCAGGCAAAGCGCTCCAGGCACTCATCTCTGAAGATCCGCGCGCAAATTATCAAAACCTTGATGGGGTCTATGACGGCACGCGCAAAGCAGTATTTGCGGAAATGGATCAAATCCTGGGCCGGTATCGAAAGGGCGTCGTTGGCCAAACCAGGTATTCAGCCGAGCTCCCTGCCCTAGTCAAAGAAGTATTTGGCGAAAGCACCGGAAACGTTCCCGCCCGCGAGATGGCAGAGGCGTGGCGGATGGTGTCGGATACACTGCGGAAGCGCGCGAACGCCGCAGGAATGCGGATCCCGAAGCGCACCGATTGGGGTTTGCCGCAATCACACGATATGCTCCTGGTCAGAAAAGCCAGCTCGGACGAATGGAAAGAATATATTCGCGGGCGCCTTGATCCGGGAAAAATGATTGACGAAAACACCGGGCTTCCCATGACACCGGAAACCCTTGAGCTCGCGCTAACTGAGATCTACGAGACAATTACCACGGGCGGACTAAACAAGATCAACGAGCCGCAGTTTCATGCCGTTGGCAAGTCACTGGCTAACCGCCGCACTGATCATCGATTCCTGGTTTTTAAAGACGCGGACTCTTGGCTCGAGTATCAGCAGAAATTTGGCGAACCTGATCCGTTTGCGACAATGATCCGGCATGTCGAAAGCATGAGCCGCGACATTGCGACGCTTGAGGTTTTTGGGCCTAATCCGGCTGCGATGGTCACAGCACTGAAAATGCGCGCCAAGAAAATGGTCGTAAACACTGGCGGCGAAAAAAGTCTCCAGGGCGATTTAAGTAAATTCGACGCGATGTTTGATTCATTCAGCGGAGCCGCCAACGTCGCCGATAATCAGTTATATGCAGATTGGGGCGCTGGCACTCGCAATATCATAAATTCGTCATTACTCGGTGGCGCGTTCCTGTCAGCGTTATCGGATCTCGGTACCCAGCGCATGGCCGCGATGATGGTCGGAATGCCGCAGACAAAACTGCTCAGCAAAATTATCGCAGAATTCTCCCCGCTCAACATCGAGGAACGCGGTCGCCTTGCAGTTCGCCTCGGCCTGGGCGCCGATAACTGGATTTCGACTGCTTACGCCCAAGCGCGGATCTTCGGGGAGGTAACAGGCCCGGAGGTGACGCGCCGGATCAGCGACACGGTTATGCGGGTGTCAGGCCTGTCTCCCTGGACCCAGGCCGGGCGCCAGGCGTTCGGAATCGAATTCACTGGCTATCTGACTGATAACATCAAACGGCGCTTTGACGAGCTCGACAGCGGCTTGCAAGATATGATGCGCCAGCAAGGTATCGGCGCTGATCGATGGGATATCATTCGTTCAACCCCGCTGTACAAAGATGCCGATAGCGGCATGACGCTTCTCCGGTTCTTGGATGTCGAAAAGCGCACCGACTTGGCGCCAGGTCTTGCCAGGGAAATATCTACGCAGGGAATGTCCCTGGTCAAAGTTCTGACGGACCTTGCCGTACCGATGAGCTCTACACGGGCTCGAGCTTCACTTGTCGGCACAACGAAAGGCGGTTCGCTGTCGGGGGAAATTATGCGCAGTTTCGCGCAATTCAAAAACTTTCCCGTGACCATTTTTCACGAACATATTCATCGGTATTTCCTTATGGAAAGCGGCGCGAGCAAGGCGAAGTACATGATGAATTTCGTCATCGGAACGACCGTCATGGGCGCCCTGGCGCTGCAACTTAAAGACATGGCAAAGGGCCGAGATCCAAGGCCAATGGATAACCCGGCATTCTGGTCTGCGGCAATGCTCCAGGGTGGTGGGCTCGGCATATTTGGCGATTTCATGTTCAGCCAGGTTAATCGGATGAACACCGGATTAAAGGGGGCCATTGCCGGGCCGAGTGTTGGTATGTTGGACGATTTCAGAAATTTGACACTCGGAAATCTGACGCAACTTAGCCAGGGTGAGGATACGAAATTCGGCCCGGAGCTGGTAAAATTCGCCTCGAGATACACGCCAGGATCATCGATTTGGTATTTGCGCGCCGGGCTCGAGCGACAGTTATTCGACCGGCTCCAGGATTGGGTGGATCCAGATGCGGCAAAGAAGTTCCGGCGCCAAGAACAGATGTACGCCAAGAAATATGGTCAGGGAATGTGGTGGGCGCCCAACGAGAACCTGCCCAGCCGCGCACCAAATTTTGAGAATGCGCTCGGACAATGACTGATTTTGTTTTAATTTCGTTTTACAATACCCATAAGGGGGCTATCGATGGCTGATTATCCTATTACGGCGGTTGATCGCCGCACCGTTCTCTCTGGCAGCGCTGGCACTGGGCCGTATGCTTTCAACTTCCCGGTGCTCACGCAAACCGATCTTGATGTATATAAAGACGACACTAAGCTGACGTTGACCAACGATTACACGGTGAGCATTGGCGTGGCCGGTACGGGGTCAATTACCCTGGCCGTCGCTGCAACAGTGTCAAATAATATTACCATCGTCGGCGCCAGGGCCATCCAGCGGACCACGGACTTCGTGACGGCTGGCGATTTCCTGGCATCAAGCCTCAACACTGAGCTCGACAGTCAAACGATATTCGCTCAGCAAACGTCCGAGGATGCCGACCGCGCAATCAAGGCGCCGGTTACAGATCCGACGAGCATCGATATGACGCTGCCTCTGAAGACAACCCGCGCGACGAAAGCTATGGGTTTTGATTCAAATGGCAATCCTGTCGTTTCGACCTTGACGCTGGCGGCGATGGAGGCCGGTTCGACGGAAGCAGCGAGTTCGGCCACCGCAGCAGCAGCCAGCGCGACCGCATCAGCTAATAGCGCAACTGCTTCGGCGTCGTCGGCCACGGCAGCAGCAACATCGGCGGCATCAGCGGAGGGGGCGGCAGGAACTCAGAATGTTGACCGTTTTAACGGCACGGGTAGCCAAACTGCGTTCACGTTGTCATCAGCCCCGGCGACCGAAAACAATACATCAGTCTATGTGGCTGGCGTGTATCAGCAAAAGGACACATATTCCCTATCCGGCACAACGCTGACGTTCTCGACTGCCCCGCCGTCCGCCACCGGAAATGTCGAGGTGATGCACCTGTCCACGCAGTCGATTGGCGTCGATCCGTCAATCGGTACGGTAACCACGGGCGCGGCTGGCAGTAGTGCAGCGGCCTCGATCACGTCTGGCGGCGTCCTGTCGTTCACGATCCCGCAGGGTGATGACGGTGCGACGGGATCGCAGGGTGCGACAGGGGCCGCAGCGACGATTACTGTAGGGTCTACGACGACCGGAAACGCTGGGACCAACGCATCGGTTGTAAACAGCGGGTCATCCAGCGCGGCAAACTTTAATTTTACAATTCCAAAAGGCGACCAAGGCGTAACCGGCACCGCAGCGACAATTGCTGTTGGCACGGTCACAACCGGCGCGGCAGGAAGTAGCGCAACCGTCGTCAATGGTGGTTCGTCATCTGCGGCCACGTTTAATTTTACAATTCCTAAAGGTGATACCGGGAACACTGGCTCCACCGGATCAACAGGCACCGCTGCAACTATTGCTGCCGGTAGCGCAACAGGTCTTTCTGCTGGAGCATCGCCTACTGTTACAAACAGTGGATCGTCGAGTGCCGCAACATTCAATTTTGGCATCCCTGCTGGAGCCACTGGATCAACGGGTAGTGCTGCTACTATAGCAGTTGGTTCAACCACGACAGGCGCTGCTGGTAGTTCTGCAAGTGTTGCAAATAGTGGTTCTTCAAGCGCAGCAACTTTTAATTTTACAATTCCCAAAGGTGACACCGGAACTACTGGCACAGCGGCAACCATTGCTGCTGGTTCAGCAACGGGCCTTGCAACAGGTGCGTCTCCGACTGTTACAAACAGTGGGTCTAGCTCGGCTGCTACGTTTAACTTTGGCATCCCGGCTGGAGCTACCGGATCAACGGGTACAGCAGCAACGATAGCAGTTGGGTCGGTTACCACGGGTGCGGCAGGATCGTCTGCCACAGTTACAAACGTTGGTTCGTCATCTGCGGCCACATTTAACTTTGCCATACCACAGGGCGCGGCAGGAACAGGCTCTGGCGACGTTACAGGTCCGGCGTCAGCAACTGACAATGCTGTTGCGCGTTTTGATGCAACGACGGGTAAACTGCTCCAGAACAGCACGGTTACGGTATCGGATGCAGGAGCAGTTACAGCAGGAGCAATTACAGCCTCTTCTTTAGCTCTTACGACTGATCTTGCTATTGCAGACGGTGGTACTGGTGCCTCGTCGGCTAGTGCAGCTAGGACTGCATTAGGTGTAGACCCTGCCGGGACTGACAACTCGACAAATGTAACGCTGGCTGGAACACCTGATTATATTACTATTAGTGGGCAGACCATTACCCGTGGAGCCGTTGTTCTTACAACTGATATATCAGGCACCTTGCCTATTGCTAATGGCGGTACAAATGCAACGTCAGCTAGTGCAGCCAGAGTTGCATTAGGTGCAGCAGCATCAGGTGCTAACTCTGACATAACATCTCTCACAGGACTGACAACTGATCTAACAGTTGCACAGGGTGGCACAGGCGCAGGTACGTTTACCGCAAACGGATTGCTCGTAGGCAACGGCACAGGTGCTGTTACGGCTACTGCTGTTGGCACCAGTGGGCAGATATTAACCAGCAACGGTAGCGGAAGTGCGCCTACGTTCCAAGCTGCTGCTGCCGGTGGGGCTACAGATATTAATGGTCTGAGTGATGCTAAAAAATTAAATACATCGACTTACGGAATTGGTACTGGCGCTTTAACTGCAATGTCCGCTGCTGACGATGACGGAGACAATCTAGCAGTAGGTTATAATGCAGGTGGTGGCACAGATGCTAATGGCAGTAACAAACCCTACCGCAATATATTTCTTGGTTCCTACGCTGGCTACGGGGTCAGTCAGACAGGTACGACTCATGAGAATATCGCGATTGGGTGGCGTGCTTTATATCTGCATGAGGGTGTTTCCGGCAGCGTACTAATCGGTAAAAGCGCCGGTGAAAATCTGAGTAATTGTAGTTTCAATACTGGGATAGGGCATTCTTCATTAGTAGCAGCAACTACAGCCAGCCAGTGTACAAATATTGGCCGTTATTCTGGAAGACGAACTACGACGGGGTCAAATAATAGTTTTTATGGTTACGACAGTGGTGGGACTAATACTACAGGGTCGAACTGTTCTACGTTTGGTTATCAAGCATCTTCAAGTAGTGCCACAGT
>TARA_R110001592_G_scaffold28990_15_pt1 | contig 17203 bp, 14 predicted proteins | sample TARA_R110001592 | Tara Oceans TARA_R110001592 (sample SAMEA4398387) | marine metagenome | biome: Polar Biome; feature: [SRF] surface water layer (ENVO:00010504); material: water (ENVO:00002006), including particulate matter (ENVO:01000060) such as... | depth 5 m
CTCTGTTGTCACTCTGGATATCGATGGCAAGCAAGAATCTGTTGTACTGAAAGATTTGCAACGCCACCCAGCTAAGCTAAAACTGCTTCATGCTGACTTTTTACGCGTTGACGCCAACACCATGCTTACTCTGCACGTACCACTGCACTTCTTAAACGAAGAAAGCTGCATTGGCGTGAAAAATCAGGGCGGCAACATCACTCACGCCGCAACTGACTTAGAAGTGCATTGCTTGCCGAAAGATCTACCTGAGTTCATCGAAGTGGACATGGCGCTGGTTGAAGTCGGCACCACCCTGCACATTTCTGACCTGAAGCTCCCAGAAGGTGTAGAAAGCACCGCACTGGCACTAGGTGAAGATCACGACCAAGCGGTCGCCGCTGTACATGCGCCACGTGGCGGCAGTGACGAAGACGAAGATGACGACGCGGCTCCAGCAGCAGCTGTCGAAGAGTAAACTGCTAGCCCCTCGGGGCTAACAGTCACAGGCGCACCATTGGAAACGATAAAACTGATAGTAGGGCTGGCGAATCCCGGCCCGCAATATCAAGATACACGTCACAATGCGGGCGCCTGGTTTGTTTCAGAGCTGGCCCGGCAACAAGGCTGCACGCTGAATAGCGAAGCTCGCTTCTTTGGCGACACCGCCAGAATTCATTACCACGGTCACGACCTGCGTCTGCTTATTCCAAGCACCTTTATGAATCGCAGCGGACAAGCTATCGCCGCACTCGCTAATTTCTACAAAATCACTCCGGAAGCCATACTCGTCGCCCACGACGAACTGGATATTCCGCCCGGCACCGCGCGCTATAAAAATGGCGGCGGTCACGGTGGCCACAATGGCCTGCGCGACACCGTTGCTCAACTGGGTAACAATAGTAAATTTCATAGACTAAGAGTCGGTATCGGCCACCCCGGCCACGCCTCTCAAGTCACCAATTATGTGCTTGGCAAACCACCCGCAGATGAGCGAATCAGCATAGATCGCTGCATAGACGAAGCACTGCGCACTTTAGAAGACGCGGTGCGCGGCGACTGGGCCAAAGCCATGAATCAACTGCATAGCTACAAACAAGGGTAAAATCACATGGGCTTTAACTGCGGCATCGTCGGACTTCCAAACGTCGGTAAATCCACCCTCTTCAACGCCCTAACCAATGCCGGCATTGACGCGGCCAACTTCCCCTTCTGCACCATAGAGCCCAACTCCGGCATCGTCATGGTGCCAGACCCGCGCCTGCACGCGCTGACAGAAATTGTAAAGCCAGAGCGCGTCATGCCCGCCACCATGGAGTTCGTCGACATAGCCGGGCTGGTAGCCGGCGCTTCAAAAGGCGAAGGCCTAGGCAATAAATTCCTCGCCAACATTCGCGAAACTGATGCCATCGCCCATGTAGTGCGCTGCTTTGAAGACGATAATATTATTCACGTCGCCAATAAAATTGATCCCGCCGCCGATATTGAAATCATCAATACCGAACTGGCACTGGCCGATATGGAAAGCATCGACAAACAGCTGCAAAAAGTTGCGCGCGTCGCCAGAAGTGGCGACAAAGAAGCCACCACCCTAAAAAACCTGTTTGAAAAGTTGCTCGCCCACCTAGACCAGGGCAAACCCGTGCGCTCGCTAGCACTGGACAAAGAGGAACTAGCGCGCGTCAACACCCTGCACTTGCTTACTATCAAACCGACAATGTACATCGCCAACGTCAACGAAGACGGTTTTGAAAATAATCCTCACCTCGAGACAGTCCGCGCCATCGCCGCCGAAGACGGCGCCATAGTGGTACCTATTTGCAATAAACTCGAATCCGAAATTGCCGAGCTCGACGAAGATGAAAAAGCCGAATTCCTCGCAGACCTCGGCATGGAAGAGCCAGGACTAGACCGTGTTATACGCGCCGGCTACCAACTCCTGGGTCTACAAACCTACTTCACCGCCGGTGTAAAAGAAGTTCGCGCGTGGACCATACCCGTTGGCGCCACCGCACCGCAATCTGCCGGCGTGATTCACACCGACTTTGAAAAAGGCTTTATTCGCGCAGAAGTTATCGCCTACAACGACTTCATTCAATACAAAGGCGAACAAGGCACCAAAGACGCAGGAAAATGGCGATTAGAAGGCAAAGACTACGTCGTTAAAGACGGCGATGTTGTCCATTTCCGCTTCAATGTGTAACACAAACTGATCGGCGCTTGACAAGGTGCGCCGATCCTTGGAAAATGCGCGCCTTCTCTCCTCAGAGAGACTGTGGCAAGGTAGCTCAGTTGGTTAGAGCACAACACTCATAATGTTGGGGTCGGCGGTTCGAATCCGCCCCTTGCTACCATTATTCAAAGAAACCACCTAACGGTGGTTTTTTTATGCCCCCAGATAAGTAATCAGCACCTGACGGGTGGATGAGAACCGCCGCGCGGTTCGATAAAATGCGCTCAGCATTTTAGACGGCCACTGCCGCCCGAAGGGGCAATAACAGGCCCTAGCCTGTATTGATCATAAAATGCGCTCAGCATTTTAGACGGCGACAGCCGCCCAAAGGGGCACTAACAGGCCCTAGCCTGTTAGTGATCAATCCCAGAATATCCTCGCCTTCTGAGCAGTTACTTGTAGACTGAGGGAAACTGACTAGCAATTATGCTGGAACTAAAAATTCTATCGGGGTAATAAATGCCAGCTAATATCTTGCAGCGCGTATATCAATCTCTTGGTCTGATTGGCGATCAGACGCCGCGCGATCTGGCTATGCCGCCGCAGAGAAACCCACCATCACCGCTTCCGACTTTTATTCAGTTTATTCGCTCTCGCCTCAGCCTGCTAAATCAGCCGCCAAAGGCCGATGATATCGCCGCCGCCTTTGTCCAGCGTTTAGAGCTAAGCCTTGAACGCCTTGATAGCCAGCTGAGTAGTTGCACCTGGTTTACCTTGGTCGCCGGTAGACAGGAATGGCTGGATACCGGCATTGATATGGCAGCAGGCGAGTCGGTAACCGTAATGGGAGATGGCCGCTTATATCTTTCACGTCCGCTGGATGTGGCCATCGGGCCGAGTTTTGGCTTGTGGTATCGAATCGTCAACCGGGATGGCGCAGGACTCATTAATAAAGTGCCGACGGGCGGCGCTGCGATAAGCGCAGAACAGGGCGGAAGATTACAGCTAATTACCGCCGTGCCCGGCGAATTTGGCGATCCGCAGGGCGGCTTTGATACGAGTATCGCTAAACTACCTACTAGTGGGCAGTTTAGCGTTGCGGTTTTACGATGGCATACCGATATTGAGAACGCATTAACTGCCGCGGCTGCGGCGGACGTAGATTTGTTCGGCCCAATACTGGCGCGCTTTAAAAATCCTGTTCGGCCGCCGAAGGGCTGGCACTATCTTTGGCGCCTGGGCGCCAGCGAAATCTACCACGCTGATGACAATGGCTTGTGTTGTACCACCCATGCTGACGGCGGAATCTTGCAATATCCACTTGATATGCGGCTAAGCAGTGATTTGGTCTTCAACTGGCAATGGTGTGTTAACGCCCTGCCTTCTAAATTGGCCGAGCATATCCAACCAACACACGACTATCTGTCTATCGCGATAGAATTCGACAACGGCCTCGATCTTACCTATATGTGGAGCAGCACCCTGGATGTCGACACGATTTTTCAATGTCCCTTACCGTGGTGGGATAAGCGCGAAACCCATTGGGTACTGCGCAATGACTCGGCAGATCTAGGACACTGGCTGAGTGAGTCACGCAATATTCAGGCTGACTATCTTAGGGCTATCGGCGGGCCGCTGCCGGAAAAGGTCGTTGGCGTATGGCTAATTGCCAATTCTGCTTTCCAGCGCGGTGAAGGCCATTGCCGCTATCGTCAGATAGCGTTAGAAAGTAATAGCGGTATAGAAAGCATCCATAAGTAACGCGTATTTTGGGCGTCAGGTAACCGTCGCAAGGGCCGATAAGAGGCCCGGTAGGCCATCGATAGAGGTGTTCGCCCGCACAACTGCACATAAGATGAGCCACGAACACTATTTTTGACCTCCCCCTTGCAAGTTTCCCGCACAAATCAGCAAACTACGCTAATATGCTTTCATAGTTAGTAACTTGCTAAGCCGAGAAAATATAACATCTGTCGACCACCACGGTCAGTCAGAACCGCCGAAGAGATAGAGGAAGTCACTTATGAAGGTCTTGTTTCGTACCTGCCTATTAATGTTCACAGTATTTTTATTTGCTGGCTGCGGCGGTGGAAGTAGCGATGGCCCGACACTCACCCCACAGGGCGGGGGTGGCTCAACTACAGACGGAACAGATACAACGACGGGAGAAGTCGTTACCCAACGAACGGTTAGATTCGGGTCGTTCTCTGGCGGCGTTTTTACTGGAGGGCAAATTGCCGCAAACACAATGGAACTTGACGCAGGGCAAAGCGCGACATTGTCAGTATCGTTTATTGACCAGAACAACACGCTCGTCGCCGACGCTACCGACATACTTTTCAATTCGACCTGCATTGGGAATGGGCTTGCGGAGATCAATCCTGCTATAGCCACAAATACCAGCGGAACAGTTACCGCAACTTATACTGCAAGAGGCTGTAACGGTGCAGACGAAATAAAAGCGCAAACAAGCCTTGATGGAACAAGTTATAGCGCGAAAATCACGATTACAAGCACACCAGCTCCTCTCGGCTCAATTCAGTTCGTGTCCGCCACACCAACAATTATTGGCATAAAAGGCTCTGGCGCCATCCCAGAACAATCAGTCGTATCTTATAGGGTTACAAACTCTTCTGGCGGCCCTGTACAAAATCAGGAAGTAGAATTCTCTCTAAATAATACGACGGGAGGAATCACAATCAGTAACACCATAGATATTAGCGACAATGATGGCCTTGTTTCTACAACAGTAGCTTCGGGAACGATCGCAACGTCTGTTCGCGTAACCGCAAAGGCTGAACAAGGAACAATTAGTAGCTCCGCTCAATCAAGCGCCCTAGTAATTACTACGGGCATTCCTGATCAAGACAGCTTTTCACTTAGTGCGAGCGATCTCAACATAGAAGGGCTTGAACGCGACAATATACAGGCAACACTCAACATACTTGCTGCTGATAGATTCAACAACCCTGTTCCAGATGGAACCGCAATAGCCTTCAGGGCCGAAGGTGGTGTAGTCGAAGGTAGCTGCACAACAACGGGGGGAGGATGCTCAGTCATATTTAAATCTTCCAACCCCAGACCTAGTGATGGTCGCGTTACCATTTTAGCCACCGCAGTCGGCGAAGAGTCTTTTCAAGACACTACACCATCAAACGGGAGCTATGATGACACTGAAACATTTACCGACCTTCCCGAAGCTTTTGTGGACTACGACGAAGACGGTTGTAGAGACAATTTCGAGCCTTGGGTAGATTTTAATGATCCAACAACTTTCAACGGCACGACTGAGGATTTAAATTTAGACGGTTTTTGTAGCTTTGGTATACCCAATGAGATTATCGGCAATACGAACTACGACGGCATCCGATGTGTTGATTCAGCCGGAGGATGCCAAATTAATGCCTCCTCACTTAATGTTCGAGACGATATCGTCATAGTATTCGCTGGATCAACTTTAAACATCGACATAGATGAGGTTGCCAGTGGGTTTATCCTGCCAGAGAACAACGAAGAAATAATTCTGAACGTCGACGACGACATAACAGACACCATTACGTTAGACACCGCAATCACTAATATTTTAGTGACTGTATGGACAAAGTATCCCAGCTCGCGCCAACTTCCCCCAAGCGGCACAAAAATCTCTGTAACTGCTAGCCAAGGATCAATTGAGGGCACTAACTCCATTACCGTCCCCTCCAGCAATACCGCTGGACCTTATCGATATCTATTCAAATTAACGAAGAGCAATGATCCCGGAGAAGGCACTTTTGGCGTTTCAGTGACAACCCCAAAAGGTATCCAGTCACAAAACAATACCAGTGTTATCCAGTAATACTTTTTAATAACAGCACGCCCCAAATAACTCAAACTGCTATCTAAAGTACTTTGAGTTATTTGGCTAAAACCTTTAACACCGTCATTATGGCTTCCCCCCCCATGACCAAACACGACACCATCTACGCCCAACCCCAAGCTAGCCTCACGCGCTTCGCCTTTGACGAACACGTTGTTGAGGTATTTCCCGACATGATTCAGCGGTCGGTGCCCGGCTATGCAACCATTATTGCAATGACCGGAGTCATGGCAGGTCGGTATGCGCAGAGCGGCAGTAATTGCTATGACCTTGGCAGTTCACTGGGCGCCAGCACCTTGGCAATGGCGCGGGAAATTGGCGAGCGCCATTGCCAAATTATCGGAGTCGATAACTCGTCCGCCATGATCGAGCGCTGCAAAGACTATATTGCTGACATACCCCAATCTATTGCGCTTCGCTGCGAAAACATACAAGACACAGCAATCGAAAACGCATCGGTAGTTGTGCTTAATTTCACCCTACAGTTTGTTCCCGCCAGTGAGCGCGCCGCACTTATTCAAAAAATCAGCGACGCCATGCGCCCCGGCGGCATTTTAATTCTATCGGAAAAAATTGTGTTTTTAGATCCGCGCCTACAGGAACTCAACACCGAGCTTCACCACGCATTTAAACGCGCCAATGGCTATAGCGAGCTGGAGGTCGCGCAAAAGCGAAGCGCACTTGAAGATGTGTTAGTCCCCGAGTCTTTACAGCAACACCAACAACGACTGCGCGAAGCAGGATTCAGTAGTATTGATGTGTGGTTTCAGTGTTTTAATTTCGCCTCTCTCGTGGCTATCAAATGATCAACTATCAAGTATTTTTAAACCATCTTAGCGAGTACCCTCAACTCGCAAATTGGTCAAAAGAGTTACCCCAGCAAATAGCCGCCGGCCTCAACGAATCTCGTTTTGGCGATCTACCCCGCTGGAAAGAGGCGCTTGCGGCGTTACCGGATCTCCGCCCTGATACCATCGCGCTGAATACCTCGCGGGTGGGCGCTGATGGCAGCGTCAGTGATAGTCAGCGCGAGCAACTGCACGAGGCGCTAAAAGGTTTACACCCATGGCGCAAAGGTCCGTACGAACTCTTTGGTGTGCACATAGATACCGAATGGCACTCAGACTGGAAATGGGATCGACTCAAAGATGCGATAGCTCCACTTGAGGGACGCACAGTCTTAGATGTTGGCTGTGGCAGCGGCTACCACTGTTGGCGTATGCGTGGCGCCGGTGCAAACTTAGTTGTCGGCATAGACCCGACACCACTATTTGTTATGCAGTATTTCGCCTTGCAAAAATACCTTCAAGACCAGCGCGTCGCTGTTTTGCCAATGGGTATTGAGCACCTTCCAGAAAAGTTACAGGCCTTCGATACCACGTTTTCAATGGGCATTCTTTACCATCGCCGCTCTCCTTTTGATCACCTAATAGCACTGCGGGACAGCCTCCGCCCTGGCGGACAACTGGTGCTAGAAACCTTAGTCATTGAAGGCCGGGCGGGTGAAGTGTTAGTCCCTGAAGGACGCTACAGTAAAATGGGCAACGTGTGGTTTATTCCAAGCACTGCCACCCTTGAGGCCTGGCTGAAAAAAGCCGGTTTTAAATCCCCAAAGCTCATCGACGTTAGCCAAACCTCAAGGAATGAACAACGCAGTACTGACTGGATGAAATTTCATTCGCTGGCCGATTTTCTCAATCCTGACGACCCAAACCAAACGATTGAAGGCTACCCCGCGCCGCGACGAGCCACTTTTATTGCAGAAAAACCCTAACAAGCTCACAAAATCGATAAAATATAACCCTAATGACCTCGCTTAGCCGCGGATCAACGTCACAAAAAGACACTTTTGTGCTATGTTTGAGAAACTTTAAAGTGTGCGCACGCGCCAAAACTTTCAAGAATAGGCACAACAGGTTGAATCATGCAGCAAACTGGAACAGGACTTCTAGCTGACCGCTTAAAATCTCAGTCTCGACTGTGGTTCGGCGAGCACCTGTACCGCTACTTTGACCGCCTCCAAGACAACTTCCATCGTCGTTCTCTAACGGCAACAGACCCGGCCGAAAAATCCGAACTCCTCAGCCAGCAGCACGCCGTCAAACTTGGTCAAGACGAAGGCTTTCGGCTTTTTGCCGAGCACATCAATAGTAGCTTTGATAGCAAACGCGGCTATGACACCGGCAGCTACCCGGCCCTAGATCGCTTGGCACAACGCCTTGAAAAATTACCCGATGCGTATTTTGAAAGTGAAAAGCCACAACTCCGAAATTTTTGCCGCGCAATAGCCCCCATCACGATACTGGCGGGGTTTCAGCAGATTTTAGCGCCCCTAAAACTAGAGGCGGCACATCGCCATCACGCGCTGACGATGTTCCAGGGCTTGTTAATTCAGGAACTCAGCAAACTCTATGACGAGCTGCTCAAATCTCTGCCGGTGGAAACCCAAACCGAAAACGTGGAAGCGTGGATCAGCCATATAAAACAACAGCTAAAAGAAAAGAACCTGTCTACCCAGGAGCGCGCGCTGACAGAAACGCGACTCCAACGTTTACTCAAAATGCACTCCCATCGCCGCAGTGTCACTAGCAATGCTGCGACAATAGAACCCAGTGACAGCGAGCTACTCGACGCGGTGGCAAATATATTTCAGCAATTACCTGCTAAGCGCAGGCTATCTTCTGGAGTGCTCGCCTCGCTCAACACCATGCAAACTTGTATTAGCGCGCTGGCGCTGCGGGATCGCAGTGAATTTATGCATCCCCTACACCCCGCCAGACAGGTCTGTTGTCAGATAATCAACACTCTCGACCAGTGGGACGACGCGCAGCCCATTCAGCGCCAGCAGTTTGAAGCCGAACTAAAAACGATCAGCAGAAAATTTAACGACCACAATATCGAAGCGAATCAGTTCAATAGTATTCGCACGCAAATTGATGCCTGCTGCCAACACTTACTGCAAAGCATCAAACTCAATGACAGACGCAACTTGAATGCCGAAGTTGGTCAGAAGCGACTTACTCGTTTACGCAGGAAAGTGCACGACATGCTAGACGAGAAAACCCAGCATATTGATCTCCCCCTGAGCATCGACAATATGCTCTACGGTCCTATGACAACGGTCATTTTGTATCACTGGCTACGCCACGGCAGTAACAGCGCTCCGCTACGCCGCAGCCTGCAACTTATCGATGACATACTCTGGTATATTCAACCGCACTCGGACTGGTCAGAGCTTCGCCGCGCGAAAGCAATGAGCAAAGATATAGAAACTGAACTGAGTGACGGTTTGCAGCGCATCAATTACGGCTACCATGCCACCCAAGCATTAATTGAAGACCTTCATCAACTCCGCTTAATCGCATCTGGTCGCAGCGTTAAGGTTAGCAAACCCGACGTCAATCACTAGTCCCACTGAGCAAGCGCCTGTGTCAATCGACGCTGACAGTTGTTGATACCAACCAAAACTAGGTATAATTTCCGGCCCTCATGTTTGACCATCGCGGTCTAACGCGATCCAATTTCTACAGTTTGATCGCTTATCGTAGCGATCACGCATTTAAGGTGATGACTTTGCAACTAGACCAAGCAACTACCGAACAGCTGCGCGAATGGGAAACCACGCTGACTCAAGAATATCAGCAGTTTAAAGCCTCAGGTCTGAATCTTGACCTCACTCGCGGCAAGCCCAGTGCAGAACAACTTTCGCTATCAGACAGCATCAACGAAATTCTAGGCAGCGACCTCAGCAACGAAAGCGGTACTGATTTACGCAACTACGGCGGCCTAGATGGCATACCAGAGTGCAAACGCTTATTTGCTCAAGTACTTGGCGTCACGCCAGAAGAAACCCTAATCGGCGGCAATAGCAGCCTGACGCTAATGTATATGGCTGCACAATTTGGCCTATACCAAGGTTTTGGCGAACTGGCACCAAGCTGGATTAGCGAAGGTGGCAACACTAAGTTCATCGCGCCGGTGCCCGGCTACGACCGCCATTTCAGTGTTTGCGAACACCTCGGCATTGAGCTTATTACCGTGGCCTTAAACGACGACGGCCCAGACATGGACGCCGTTGAAGAATTACTGAAAAACGACCCGTCCATCAAAGGCATCTGGTGTGTGCCACGCTTCAGCAATCCCACCGGCACCGTATACTCTGATAGCGTAGTTGATCGCATTGCTCAACTAGGCAAAATTGCCAGCAGCAACTTCCGAGTTTTTTGGGACAACGCCTACGCCGTTCATCAGTTGAGCGACGATGCTCCCGAAATAGCAAACCTGATGGCCAGCTGCCGCAAATATGGCACTGAAGACAGCGTGTATTTGTTTGGCTCTACCTCAAAAATCACTTATGCCGGCGCTGGCGTCGCCTTCGCAGGCATGTCTAAAGGCAATTTAAAGGCATTTACCCACCACCTCGGCATGTCACAAATTGGTCCAGACAAGATCAACCAATTGCGCCATGTTCGACTGCTAAAAGACGCAGACGGCATAAAAGATCATATGAACAAGCACGCCGCCGTGCTTAAGCCGCGTTTTGATATTGTGCTTAAACATCTGCGCGAAGGTTTGGGCGAGTCTGGCATGGCTAGCTGGACCGAACCCCAGGGCGGCTACTTTGTGTCCTTCGACACCCTGCCCGGTCTGGCTAAAGAGGTGGTGAAATTAGCCGCCGAGGCCGGCGTTAAGCTAACCCCAGCTGGCGCCACATTCCCCTACGGCAAAGACCCCGCCAACAGCAATATTCGTATTGCTCCCAGCGTGCCTAGCCTAGATGAAATTGACCGCGCCATGGCAGTATTCGTGAACTGCGTTAAGCTGGCCTCAGTAAAACAGCGCCTCCAAAGCGCGGTGTAAGAGCTCTATCTCTTAGATTCATCCGCGGGCGTTTACACTAGGCTCCGTAATACGAGCGAAAAAAAGGGCGCCAATTGGCGCCCTTTTTTATATCTGCGGAACATCACATTACTGCGATGTATCAGCACTATTCACTATCGGGAGTACGGGTAATCGGCCGTCCCGGAACGCTGGGAAAGTGCCGCACATTGCTACCACCCTCGGCATCCACTATTTTGCCGGTGCCTTCCTTTTCAACTTCGTCAATTCGAACAATTGAATGCATAGGAATATAGCTACGCGTTACGCCACTAAATTCATTTTTCAATTTTTCTTCACCTGGATTGACCACAATCTGGCTTTGCTCACCAAACACAAACTCTTCAATTTCTATAAACCCGTACATGTCGCTCTGGTAAATTGCGCGCGCGTAAAGCTCATAAACCTTGCTGTTGTTGTGAAAAATGACTTTATAAATAGGTAGTTGGGCCATAGTCTTTCCATTGTCTCTGGGTACTGCTTTGGGGCACTAATGTAGATAGTTATACACCGGAAAACCGGGCCGCGGATGATAGCATAAATTTGCTAAATCCACTGCACTTCTGGGTTTTAGACGATATTTTAGCTATAATACCTGCCCATTTTATCAGCAGCCTGTTTGCGCCTTATGCCAGAAGAACTCACGTCAAATAACGCCAGCAAAGCGCCAGTGACGGCGACCCCAAGCATCGCTGACAAGCCTAAAAAGCTGTTTATCAAAACCCACGGCTGCCAGATGAATGAGTACGATTCTTCCCGCATTCAGGATTTACTCGGGGTTAGCCATGGCTATGAGCGAACCGACGACCCCAATGAGGCTGACGTGCTTTTGCTCAACACCTGCTCAATTCGCGAAAAAGCACAGGAAAAGGTCTTCCATCAACTTGGCCGCTGGAAAAAACTTAAAGACAAAAACCCAAACCTCAAAATAGGTGTCGGTGGCTGTGTTGCTAGCCAAGAAGGTAGTGATATAGGCAAACGCGCGCCCTATGTCGATCTTATTTTTGGACCACAAACACTGCACCGCGTGCCAGATATGCTCGACGCCAAGAAATTCGACGGCCCGATTATTGTCGACGTCACCTTCCCAGAAATAGAGAAATTCGATTCACTACCTGAACCCAGCGTGGATGGTCCCAGTGCTTTCGTCTCCATTATGGAAGGCTGTTCCAAATACTGTACCTTCTGCGTCGTGCCGTATACCCGTGGCGAAGAAGTCAGCCGACCCTTTGAAGACGTTATCACCGAAGTTTCGCAGCTAGCCGCCAAAGGTGTGCGCGAAGTAAATTTACTAGGCCAAAATGTAAATGCCTATCGGGGCGAAAACCACGAAGGAGATATTATCGACTTCGCAGAACTGGTGCATTTTGTTGCCCAGGTCGATGGCATTGATCGCATTCGCTACACCACCTCACACCCGGTTGAATTTAGCGAGGCACTTATTCAGGCCTATGCCACCGTGCCGGAATTAGTAAATCATCTTCATCTGCCAGTCCAACACGGCAGTGACCGCATTTTAGCAGCCATGAAACGCGGCCATACCGCGGATGAATACCGCGCGAAAATAGCGAAACTAAAGACTATTCGTCCCAATATTAGCCTGTCATCAGATTTTATCATCGGCTTCCCCGGCGAAACCGATGAAGACTTCAACGCCACCATGCAGCTTATAAAAGACATTGGTTTCGATCACTCGTTTAGCTTTATCTACAGCGCGCGACCCGGCACGCCGGCAGCGCAATTGCCCGATGAGACGCCAGAAGATGTGAAAAAGAAAAGACTGGCGACCTTGCAGCACCATATCCTGCAAAATGCTGCGCAAATCAGCAGGCAAATGGCCGGCAGCCAGCAGCGGATTTTAGTCACTGGCGTATCACGCAAAGACCCGGGTGAATTGCAGGGCCGCACCGAAAACAATAGAGTAGTGAACTTCCCCTGCTTAGATAGGGCCGTCATCGGCCAATTTGTGGATGTAAATATATTAGAAGCCTATACCAACTCACTGCGCGGCGAGCTGTGCAACTAAGTGATACTTACTAAGCCTATGCTTTTTATATCTCTTTTATCGCCGCGCCTGCGGCATTCGGTGAACCATTGACTGCACAAGACGTACAACGCGTACTGACACTCGAACCCAATGATAGCCGTCTACTGGCTGATCTTTGTGGCCATCTCGACACCAATCTCAAATTGATTGAGAGACGCTTAAACGTTCGCATTGCCGCACGCGCCAACACCTTCCAAATCAATGGCAACACCAATGCCGTTGATGACGCGGTGCAGCTAATTAAACACCTCTATAACGAAAGCCAAAACGGCAGCACCCTCAATACTGAAACGGTACACCTGCACCTACAAGAATCAGGCATAGAACAACTCAGCAGCCCCACGACCATCGACGACGTGCCCGTGGTTATTCAAACTAAAAAAGCCAGCATCAAACCCCGTGGTAAAAATCAACAGCTCTACGTCAAGGCGATTCAAAGCTGTGATATCAACTTTGGCATTGGCCCCGCCGGCACAGGCAAAACCTATCTCGCGGTGGCCTGCGCGGTAGAGGCATTAATATCGAATCAAGTTCAACGTATTTTGCTCGTTAGACCCGCGGTGGAAGCGGGTGAAAAACTGGGTTTTTTACCCGGTGACTTGGCGCAGAAAATAGACCCCTACCTACGCCCACTTTACGATGCGCTCTATGAAATGGTGGGCGTAGAAACCGTCACCAAATTAATTGAACGCAATATTATTGAAATCGCCCCGTTGGCCTATATGCGCGGTAGAACCCTGAACGACTCGTATATTATTTTGGATGAAGCCCAGAATACCACCCGCGAACAAATGAAAATGTTCTTAACCCGCATTGGCTTTGGCTCTACCGCGGTAATCACTGGCGACGCCACCCAGATAGATTTACCCCGCGGCACGCCGTCTGGACTCACTCACGTCATGAAAGTACTTGGTGATATTGACGGCATTAGCATGACCCATTTTGCAGCCAAAGATGTGGTTCGCCATCCGCTGGTCCAGCGCATTGTTGAAGCCTATGCTGCCTTTGAAGCTGACAACGAAGCACCGCGATGAATACTGTCATAACCCTAGAGCTGGATTTGCAAATTGCCTGTAATGCGACAAATCTGCCCACAGAACAAGACTTTAGACTTTGGGCTACAACTGCACTCCAAGGGCTGCGCGACGAGGCGGAACTAAGCATACGCCTCATCGATGAGAGCGAAAGCGCCGAATTAAATATGCAGTATCGGCAAAAAGCCGGCCCAACCAATGTATTATCGTTTCCGGCTGATCTCCCCCCAGAACTCGAACTCCCACTGCTTGGCGATCTCGCCATCTGCAAGCAAGTGGTAGAGCGTGAGGCGGCGGATCAGCACAAAGCCTGCCTAGATCACTGGGCGCATATGGTAATTCACGGTACACTCCATCTTTTAGGCCACGACCATATTGAAGATGACGAAGCCGAAGAGATGGAAGCGCTAGAAATTGCGCTCCTAAAAACGCTGAATATCAGCAACCCCTATACCCCTATTTTGTGAGGACAGCACCCAAAACCATGAGCGAAGATCGATCTAGCACCGATCCAAGTGACAAATCTTGGATCGAGAAAATAGCCTATGCTTTTTCATCTGAACCCAAAACACGGGAAGATCTATTTGAATTGCTTGCTGTTGCCAAACAGAATGAAGTCATTGATGACGACGCCATAAGTATTGTTGAAGGCGCGATGCATATCAGTGATATGCAGGCCAGAGAAATCATGGTCCCTCGCCCGCAAATGGTGGTATTGAAAGCTGACCAGCCGCTCAGCGAACTCCTCCCTATGATTATCGACACCGGTCATTCTCGCTACCCTGTCATCGGTGACACCCTCGACAACGTGCTGGGCATTTTGCTATCCAAAGATTTGCTGCCGCTGTTATGGAAATTTGAAACTAGCGCCGACATCGACATCCGCGATATTTTACGCCCCGCCACCTTGGTGCCAGAGAGCAAGCGCCTGAATGTGCTGCTGCGGGACTTCCGCGAAAAGCGTCACCATATGGCGGTTGTTATTGATGAATACGGCGGCGCCGCCGGCCTTATTACCATCGAAGACATCCTTGAACAGATTGTCGGTGAGATTGAAGACGAGTACGACGAAGACGACGATCTGCCCATTCGCAAAATTGCTGAAAACGATTTTGTAGTGCAGGCGCTTACACCCATCGATGACTTTAACGACCACTTCAATGCGCGCTTTAGTGACGATGAGTTCGACACCATCGGCGGCCTACTGCTGAAGGCCTTTGGCCATCTTCCTAGCCGCAATGAAGTCACGCGACTCGAAAATTACGAATTCAAAGTAGTGAACGCCGATAGTCGGCAAATTCATCTATTGCGGATGCGCAAGCTCGAGGAAGAAGAATAGCTCGCGAATCCCGAATACAAAAGGGGCCGGAAATTTCCTCCCCCTTTTGCACTTACCTCTATATTAGCGTCTACAATGACTCTAGCAATCGCTTATGTTTACCCGCGTAGAGGCCAGTATGTTCGACGACCAAACCCTAACCACCCTCAAGACCATCGCCAGCACCTTTATAGAATATAGCGCCTTGCTATTTTTAGTCGTCCTGGGACTAGGAGCGATCTACTTAGTTTTTATCTACATCAGTGATATCACCCAAACCCAACACGCCATACGCCGTAACTATCCTATTATCGGCCGCTTTCGCTACATCTTCGAACACCTTGGCGAATTTTTCCGCCAATACTTTTTTGCTATGGATCGCGAAGAGCTGCCCTTTAACCGCTCACAGCGTTCTTGGGTATACCGCGCCGCCAAAAATATCGACAACACCATTGCATTTGGCTCCACGCGGTCACTGAACCAAGCTAATGAAGTGCTGTTCATGAACTGCTTATTCCCCACCCTAAGCCAAGACGCCGCGCCCACCAATGCCGTCACTATCGGCGAGGGCTTTGCCAAGCACCCCTATACTAGCTCAGCGATCTTTAATATTTCGGGCATGAGCTTTGGTGCAATTTCCAAGCCCGCCATCCGCGCTCTGAGCGCCGGCGCAAAAGAAGCGGGTATTTGGCTCAACACCGGCGAGGGCGGACTCTCGCCCTACCACCTAGAATCCGGCTGCGACATCGTGTTTCAAATCGGCACGGCAAAATACGGCGTCCGCGACGCCGAAGGTAATCTCAGCGACGAGAAACTAAAAGTTATCGGCGCCCACCCCGAAGTGCGAATGATCGAGATCAAACTCAGCCAAGGTGCAAAACCCGGCAAAGGCGGGATATTGCCCGGCGGTAAAGTAACAGCAGAAGTCGCAAAAATTCGCGGTATCGAAGTCGGTAAAGACTCCATCAGCCCCAACGGCCATCCCGACATTCACAATATCGACGAACTCTTAGACATGGTGGTAAGGATTCGCGATATCACCGGCAAGCCGGTGGGCTTCAAGGTGGTTATCGGTTTCTCTGAATGGCTGGACGAGCTAGGTGAAATCATTCACAAACGCGGCCTTAAATACGCGCCGGACTTCATCACCATCGACAGCGCCGATGGCGGCACCGGCGCCGCACCGCAAAGTTTAATGGACTACGTTGGCCTGCCTATTCGCCGCAGCCTGCCCTTGGTGGTCGACAAACTCAACGAATACAATTTACGCAAACGCATTAAAGTTATTGCCTCCGGTAAAATGATCAACCCCGCCGAAGCGGCATGGGCGCTGTGCGTAGGTGCTGATTTTATTGTTAGCGCCCGGGGCTTTATGTTTGCGCTAGGCTGCATCCAAGCCCTGCAATGTAATAAAAACACCTGCCCCACCGGCATCACTACCCACGACCCCGAATTACAACGCGGCTTAGTACCAGAGAATAAGGCCACTAGAGTTAAGAACTACGCGCTAAATTTAATGCACGAAGTCGGTGTTATTGCCCACTCCTGCGGCGTCAAAGAAGCCCGCGCCTTAACCCGAGAACATGTTTATCTTATCGACAACAGAGGCAGTCCAGAGCCACTGACCGATCGCTTCCCTGAAAAGACCCCCAAACCGCAGTATCTAATTGCCAGCACCGCTGACGATAGCGATATCAATCAAAGCAGTGATACGCATTCAGCAATACCTATCACCGCCAGCAAAGATGCACGGCCGCGCTAATTCATGGTTTTGCGCTAGCCCCGAGCCCGGAGCGTCGATACACTAGGCCTCCATAAAATCTTGAATGGCCGGATCAACGCCCTGTGAAAATCAGTCCCTACCTATTTGTTGCAGTCGCCGGCGCTAGCCTTACCCTTTCACTCGCCCCCTTTG
>TARA_R110001592_G_scaffold1805_12_pt1 | contig 17141 bp, 28 predicted proteins | sample TARA_R110001592 | Tara Oceans TARA_R110001592 (sample SAMEA4398387) | marine metagenome | biome: Polar Biome; feature: [SRF] surface water layer (ENVO:00010504); material: water (ENVO:00002006), including particulate matter (ENVO:01000060) such as... | depth 5 m
CCATGATGTTTGTAACAACTTGAAAATCTCCTAGGAAAGGAACTGCTCCACCAAATAGTACTTCAAGTACTACTCCTAGAGCAATAACACTTATACCGACTTCTGTTAATTGTTTGGCCCATCCGCCAACGCTTTTAAGAATATCCATATATCAACCTCCATGAACGACTTAATTGTACGTTCAGATAATATTTACGGCTCAGTTTTACCTAATTAACAACTATTTTATGTTAAATACTGTTATTAATATACAACGAGAGAAGATATACCCATGTTAATGCAAAGACCCATAAAGAAAGGTTCTGTAGTTTCTATAAAGATTATTACAGGCGAAGAAATTATTGCTAGGTTAGAAGAAGAAGGCGATACAGGATTAATAGTAACTAAAGCAAGTGTTGTAGCACCGAATCCAAATGGCGGTTTAGGCCTTGTACCTTGGATGATGAGCTCGGCACCTGATAAAATCACAATTAATAATACTAGTATAGTAGCCTATTCGGCAACTGTAGATGAAATAGCAGATAAATTTACTGAAGCAACATCTGAAATACAGATTGCTAAATAATACTTGACACAGACACTTAAAATGTTATAATAGTAGTATAACTTTTAGGAGATCCTATGATTGAAACAAGTGTTATGGCGGCAAAGGCAATACTAATGGGTATGCTAATGTCTAACGGTCCAGTAGCTCAGTCTACTGTAGACGAAACTTTTTGCATGGCTCAGAATATATTTTATGAGGCACGTGGAGAAAGTCTTAAAGGCAAACAAGCAGTTGGAAATGTTGTGCTCAATAGAGTAGATCATAAGAAATATCCAGATACTGTATGTGGAGTTGTCTATGAGGCTAAAAGATATAGTTGGAACAACGATGTAGTTATTCCAGGACAATGTCAATTCAGTTGGTATTGTGATGGAGTAAAGGATGACCCACAATTATTTTATAAAACTAATGGGGCAGTAATAGAACCCAATATGAGAGATTGGAGGATATCTGTACAAGTAGCAATAAAAATGATAGAACGAGATACTTGGTATCGTGATCCTACAAAAGGAGCGACACACTATTACAATCATAATATATCAACACCAAGTTGGAGCAGGGTCTATCCTGTATCTATAGTTGTAGGCAACCATACATTTTTAATAAGAAATGATTAATGCTATTCAGAATATCTAAAAACAATTCTAACAATAGAGATGTATTCCCTAATGTAATGCAATGGGGTCTGTGGATTATAGAATATGATAATCAATTTAAGCCTATTATAGAAGACAATAAATTTATACTAGGAAAATTTAAACCAAAAGATAATAAGTATCAAAGAGTATTTAAAACTATAGACGATAACATAGAGTTTAATAATTTTTGTGGTAAAATAAAGGACTGGGAAACAGTTGAAAGTGGCAAGTATATAGAATTATATGAGAATGGTGAATACAAAATTTTAGACTATAAAGAAAACTATACTCCTCCAGTTTTAGATAATACTTTAGACTACATGGAAGTTGCTACTATTATTAAAGATAGAATGACAGAAAAAATGTATGGTTATGTTGAGGAGTTTGGGGAATTAGATTTATACATTTCCGGAGGCATAGATACTGGAATGATTCATGCTATAGCATTACATGAAAAGTTACCTGTAACTATACATACAAATTATAAAAATGCTGTTTACCCGTTATTATTAGATTATGATAAAGCAGGTCCACAACAACAATTTTGTGCAGAATATCAATATACATTTAGACAATTGCCTCCAGTAGGTAAAAATGTATTAGTGGCCTTTGGTGCTGACGTATCTAGTGTTGCACAGGCTCATGCGGCAAGGCCTCTATATAAATTTTTAAATCTAAATTATGATGAATGCTTTGAAGAAGCATTACAAAAGAAAGCCTATAATACATCACAAAAGAAACAAAAAGGATTTGCAAGTAAAGAACCAATTAATGATACTGCTACAAATATTATAGAAGCAAAGTGGAATATAGATTTCATGTGTCATATGGATATACATGATAGATGGGATATAGATAATAGACATCTATTAAACCCGACAGCAGATAGAGATTTTCTCTGGTTACAGATGGGATTATCTCCAGACGATTTTAATCAGAACCATCACGATAAAATTGTATATAAAACTATAATAAAAATGACTTCACCTGAAGTTTTAAATATTTGTAATAAGTTTAAAACAAATCCAAACACGAACCCAATAAGAATACCTAAACGATGGCTTAAAGAACAAAAGGCCGGAGGATTACGATAGCATAAAACGATAAATATATACTGTTATAATACACACAATTAGGAGTAACAGTATGTATGAGTATAAATGTAATGTCGTCAAAGTAGTTGACGGCGACACGGTAGACGTCGATATAGATTTAGGTTTCGGTGTCTGGTTAAAAGACGAAAGAGTTCGTATGATGGGTATTGATACACCTGAAAGTAGAACATCAGATAAAGTTGAAAAGTTATTTGGATTAGCGGCAAAAGAGAAATTAAAAAGTCTTCTAGGTGAAAGTCCAATTTTAAAAACACAAGTCAATAAAGATGGCGAAGATATGAAAGGTAAGTTTGGTAGAATACTAGGCGACTTTGATGTTTATGATGCAGATAAAGATGCATGGCGTCCAGCAACTGATGTACTTATTGAGACAGGAAATGCAGTAGCATATTTCGGTGGAAGTAAAGAAGAAGTCCAAGCCAAGCATATGGTAAACAGGGATAAACTTGTAAGAGAAGGTTTTGTTACACAAAAAGAAGTAGACAAAGCACAATCTTTAATGGAGTAGCCAATAACTGGCGAAAAAACTATTGACATTGCCTAAATAACGTGTATAATGTAGTTTACACATAGAGGTAATGTAATGGCAAAAAGATTTTATTCAGGTAAAATATATACCCACGCAACTGGTCACAGTTGTGCGTTCAGACAATGGAGAGCAGATAGTCACTGTAACTTAATACATGGCTATTCTTTACAGTTTGAATTTGAATTTGGTTGTGATGAATTAGATGATCGCAACTGGGCAGTAGACTTTGGCGGTCTAAAAGAACTTAAAGGATGGTTAAAATATATGTTTGATCATACTTACTTATTGGCAAGCGACGACCCGGAATTTGAAACATTCCAAGAACTAGCAGACAAAAATCTTATTGATTTAAGAGTTGTTGGTGCTGTAGGGTGTGAACGTTTTGCTGAACAAACCTTTGACGAAGCAGATAAAATTGTTAAAGATATCAGCAATGGAAGATGCTGGGTACAAAGGGTTACTGTAAGAGAACATGAGGCCAATAGTGCAACATGCGAACTTGCAGACACTCAGAAGATACGATTTGTAGACTCTGAGAAATAACGAAGAAAGATAAATGAAGAACGAATAGTTTAGAATGAGGGCAAGAGTGATATCTACTTGCCCTTCACTTTCTTATTTTCCCTATCCAGATTACGATAAATAGTACTACTATGTGGTTTGGACTACTCACTCTAATAACAGCCTTAGCGATTGCAGGCGTGGCGGCATGGTTCAGTATTGCTGGACTTATGATATTCTTTGGCGGAATGCCAATGAGTGTAGCCATTATGGCTGGTACATTAGAAGTAGGTAAATTACTTACAGCAAGTTGGCTTTATAGATACTGGAACGAAACATCTGTATTACTCAGGACATATCTGACTACAGCAGTTGTAGTTCTCATGGTTATAACATCAGCAGGTATATATGGTTACTTGTCTAAGGCCGCCTCTGACGTTTCTAGTGACGGTGCTGTAGCCTTTGCAGAAGTAGAACGTGTAGACGGACTTATACTTAGAGAAGAAAATAAGATTGCTATTATAGAGGATAGGATTATAAGTGTAGGTGGTAGTGTAGATGTTAGTGAAAGTATATCACAACAGGAAACTATTAGAGATGGTGCATGGGAAAGAGTACAAGGTGATATAGACTTTGCTAATGGCCAAATACAAAGACTTAGAGACCAATTAGCAGTACTAGACAAAGCAGTAAACGATTTAAGAAATAAAGGTGTTGAAGTTATCACTACAGAAGAAGGTGGTATATTCCAAGGCGATACCAAACAAACAATAGACTATGTAGCACAGGCAAACGACTTATACGCTCAGCAAGAAGGCCAACGTGCTGATATCAAAGCAGACATTGACAAGCAACAAGATAATATAGATGCATATAGACTACAAGCACAAGATACAATTAACGGTGCTAACGCAGAAATAAACAGACTTAGAAACACTAGTTCCAATCAACAAGACGAGAACATTTTAAAGATAAATTCATTTAATAGCGACATAGATGCAATTTACGACAACATAGCCGTACTAAAGGACAGCAAGTTTGAAGCAGAAAGTAAAGTAAGAGATTTAGAAAGAGAAATAGGCCCTATCAAATATGTAGCAGAACTTTTATATGGTAGTTCAGACCAATCTGTTATGGATAAGGCAGTAAGAATATTCATATTGTTATTTGTATTTGTATTTGATCCTTTGGCAATTATGTTATTAATTGCGGCCAACCAAACCTTATTAAGATATGGTATCAATTTAGAAAGCACAGGACCTAAAGAACCCCCAACTACACCTAAGAAAGATAAAATATTAAAAGGCCCAGACAATCCTAGTGCTGTGGAAGATGCCGCAGTGGCAATGGCCGAAAGTGCTGTCCAAAAAAAAAGAACAGAAAAACTAAAAATGGCCTTGTCGTCATTGGAAGAAAAATACAAAAAAACATTAAAGGCTCTTGACGAGAAGCCTAAAGAAGTTATAATAGAAAAAGAAGTAGAGGTAATAGTAGAAAAAAAGATAGAAGTTGAAGTCCCGGTTGAAGTAATTAAAGAAGTAATTGTTGAAAAGGAGATTGAAGTTGAAAAAGTCGTTGAGAAGATCGTCGAGGTTGAGGTCCCAAAAGAGACAGTGGTCACTGTCGAAAAGGAAGTCCCAGGACCCACCAAATATGTGGACGTTCCCGGCCCAGAAAGAGTCGTCGAAGTCCCAGGACCTGAAAGAATAAAAGAAGTTGTAGTGCCATTAGCAAGTGAGCAAGAAAGAAATTATATACAACAGATACAATCTTTAGAAAATACTATAAATGATATCTCATCTAAAGAGCCTGATGTTATAGAGAAAGTAGCAAGTAATGATTTACGAGAAGCGGCACGTTTAATGGCACAGAGCGAGTTAAACAAGGAAGATTTAAATGAAGATGATATATATAACTTGTTAATTAAAAGTTCCGAAGAGGACGTAAAAAGAAAAATAGGATTTTGGGCAATGCCTTTACCTAAAGAAACAGACAAACCAGACACTAATAAAAGGTATTTAGGTAAAAAATGAGCGAAGCAAATAATGAAAACTTAACCTGTAATTTCTGTGGTAAAAACAGAGACCAAGTAGAAAAGTTAATAGCAGGACCTAATGTTTATATTTGTAATGAATGTGTAACTATTAGTTACGATATTATAGATAAAAGTCCAGATGATTTAAATACTTCCAGCATGGTATACGAAGACATACCTAAGCCGCAGGAAATTAAAAACTACTTAGACGAATATGTGATTGGACAGGATTCCGCAAAAGAATTATTAAGTGTACATGCTTACAATCACTATAAACGTATTAGTAGATTAATTAAAGACACAGTTATAGAGAAATCTAATATTCTTCTTTTAGGTTCAACCGGTACTGGTAAAACATTAATTGCCAGAACACTAGCAAATAAACTAAAGGTACCATTTGCTATTGCGGATGCAACTACACTAACAGAATCAGGCTATGTAGGAGAAGATGTAGAAAGTGTATTGGAAAGATTACTTACACTAGCAGACTTTGATATAGACCTTGCTCAACGAGGCATTGTGTTTATAGATGAGATAGATAAGAAAGCAAGGCGTAGTGAAAATAATACTAATACCAGAGATGTAAGTGGCGAAGGTGTTCAACAGGCATTACTACGATTAATAGAAGGCACAACAACTAAACTAAAAGTACAGAGCGGTAAAAAGTTTGGAGATGATTATGCAGAATTTGACACATCAAATATATTGTTTATACTCAGTGGCGCATTTGTAGGCATAGAAGATATTATAGAAAAACGTATTAAAGGTAAAAGTAATATGGGTTTTAATAGTAATCTTGTAAGTGAAGATCAAAAAGATTCATTACTAGAAGAGATAAGAAATGTAGATGTTGTGAACTATGGTTTAATTCCTGAGCTGGTAGGTAGATTGCCGGTTATAGCAACGTTAGAACAATTAAACAAAATACAATTAAGACAATTATTAACTAACATAAAAAACAGCACATTACATCAAGTAAATGCATTATTAGAACTAGATAATATCAACATAGAATTTGGAGATGAATATCTAAATTTTGTAGCCGAGACATGCCATAAGAGTAAAATAGGAGCGAGGTCTATAAAAAGTTTAATAGACAATAGTGTTACAAATATAATGTATAGGATAGAAGAGTTCAATAAAATGGGTGTACAGACTATTAAATTAGATAAGTATCCGTATAAATATGAAAATAATCCTATTCTGATTACAGAAAATGGTGAGCAGATAGACACAGACTTTAAACTATACAGAGGAATTAATGACTTTTAACAAACACAAGAAACCATATAGGCAAGAGCATAAGCCTCGCAAAAAGGAAGAGTTCCTAGATTATTTTAAAGGTAGAAATATTGAAGTTAGATACGATGATGTCAATGGTGCAATTAGACGTCTTAAAAAAGTTCTTGAGAAAATGGACTTTCAAAAAGAACTATCAAAAAGAGAACATTACGAAAAACCTTCTGTAAAACGTAAACGTATGAAGGAACAAGCAATCAAGAAAACTAAAAAAGATGTAGATACTCAGATTATGAGAGGTGAATGGATGCCACCGGCACAAGTTGGCCAAAAGCATCTTAAAGGTAAACGAGAAAAACGTAAAGCATGGGCGGCAAAAGAACGAATCAGAAGGTTGCGTGATCGTGGTCAAGGCTGATAAACAGACAATAGTCGTAGTAAGCGGAGGATTTGACCCCTTACACTCTGGACATTTAAATTTATTAAGACAAGCCAAAACACTTGGTGAAAAACTTATAGTTATTCTCAATAACGACGAATGGCTAACAAGAAAGAAAGGTAGGCCTTTTATGCCTTTCGAAGAACGTGCAGATATTATACAGCATATAGATATAGTTGATAATGTGTTTGCAGGTGGCGATGAAGACGGCTCAGTATGCCAAACTTTAGAGCATATAAAAAATGCATATACTGGTTACAACATGGTTTTTGCGAACGGAGGTGATAGAGGCAAAGACAACATACCGGAAATGACAGTAGAAGGATACGAATTTGTATTTGGTATTGGTGGTACCAATAAAGCAAATAGTAGTAGTTGGATATTAAAAGAATGGCAATACCCAACAGAACGTAGAGTATGGGGAGAGTTTTCTAATCTCTTCCAGGACTCAGCAGTTAAAGTAAAAGAGTTAATTATAGAGCCTGGTAAAGGCATTAGTTATCAACGACACTTTAAGAGAGATGAGATTTGGTTTGTTAGCCACGGCCAATGCGAAGTTAAACATGGTAGACTAGAACACAATCCCGAAGTACATGAATTTTATACAATAAGTACAGACCAAGTATTCATTGTTCGTAAAGGTGAATGGCATCAGATTGTAAACAGAAGTAAAACACCATGTCATATTATAGAAATACAGTATGGCGAAGCAACAAATGAAGATGATATAGAACGTCTTGAATATTACGACGGAGATAAAAATGAAAGATCTTAATACAGCAAAAGTATGTACACTCTTAAATGAGATTATAGAATTAGAGATGGCTGGTGTTGTAAGATATGCACACAGCTCATTAATGATCACTGGTCCTAACAGAATTCCTATTGTAGCATTCCTACAAGAACAAGCAACAGAAAGTTTAGACCACGCCTTAATAGCAGGAGAGTTTATAACAGGCTTTGACGGACATCCTAGTCAGCAAATAGCACATATCGAAGAGTCACATGATCATAGTGTAGTTCAAATATTACAGGAGAGTTTAGATCACGAAATGTCTGCTGTAGAGAAGTATAAAGAACTTTTAACAGAAGTAGAAGATGCTAGTGTAATGTTGGAAGAATATGCCAGAGGACAGATTGGTATGGAAGAACAACATGCAATGGAAATTAAAAAAATGTTAAAAGACTATGGTGCTTAAAGATAAAGTAGTATTCCTACTTACATTTTGTGAAGCAAACGAATGGGTAACATTTAATCCCCCTGACACATTCAATAACAAATATAAAGATTATTCCTTTATAGTTTTAGATAATGGAAATCAATCTAAAATAAAACAATGGTGTGAAGACACAGATTCTTATTACTATGCATCTGAATATAATATTGGAAGTTCAGGTGGTTACAACTGGATATTCCGTGTTGCAAGTCTATTAAAATTATCTAGGGCAATACTGCTACAAGCAGATGTAGAAGTAATTGACATAGAAGTATTAGACTCCTTATTAGAAAATAATTTTAAAGACAATTATATTCCTTTTTGGCCTCAACAACCGAGAAAAATGTGGGACACATATGATGTCGGACAAGTATATAATTTAGGACAAATATTTAGTTTTTCTCCTGATTACATTTTAGAGCATAGATTATTAAATGACGAAAACTATGTGGTAACACATTTTGATGATGCTGATCTGGCTCGCAGAATGAGAGACAGTGGTATGAAATTATATAATAAATTATTAGATTATCCTGAAATAGATTGTGTTCAACCAAATGATAAGCCAGAGCATGTAGCAAAAGGTTTATATAAAATACATCACGTATCAAGTACAACATCAGGAAATCATAGTAATTGGCAAGAGTACAATCAATCTTACCATACATTAAAATGGTTCCGAGATCCTGACTATGCCTGGAGCAGACCATTTTCAGATGATGGCGATTTAAATAAAATGTTGGTCTTTAGTCATAGATGGACTGAACTAGGATATCCTCCTTACCCTGTTGAATACGAAGTAAATAGGTTTCATACACAATGGACCAATCAGTAATATTATTCAATAATTATAAAGGCCAAAAGGAACCTAATAAAGAGTTCTGGAACGGTTTTGTTGATGTATTTAATAATATGCTTCCTCAGATGGATAGGGAACTAAGTTTTCAAAAACATTACGAAGGAGAAGATGATGGATATAATGGTGTATATACATCTGGTAACTCAACATTAATTTGGAAACATTTAGATTACTCTTATATTCATATAGATGCAGATCGAGAACCTTTTAAAGCTCTAGATTATCTAAGAGAACATAACACCCTTAATCAAATTATAGTAGTAGACTGGATTACCTTTATAGGTTTAGACTGGGATATATTAAATTATTGTTTTAAAGAATTTAAGGGAAAAATATTTTGTGATGATACATTTGAAAGTTTCCCTATAAGAAATAATGCAATGGAAACATATTTAGACAACCTAGGTTACGATATAAACAAAATAGGCTTCTTTACAAATTGTCCTAGAATGGATGGTGAAGTAGTCACAGGCATACATTACAGAGATGATTGGTTACATCTCAGTAAAATACTTACAGCCAACGATCCAGACCTTAAAGATGATCCTTGTAGTGTACCTTATCTAGATGTTGAGCAATTAAAAGACTACGACCGAAAGAAAACAATATTCTTAGCATTAAATGGGCATACGACATTTCAAAGATGTAGAATGTTAGGCTCTCTTTTTGTATATGACTTATTAGGTAATGAAGAAAAACTTATATACTCTGTATGTGATGTAGGCAGTTATCATCCTAAGTTCTTTTATGAGCAACTTAAATGGCATGGCATAGATAATAGAGAATTTGCACAAAAACAATTTAAAAAGATAGCACCCAAAAGATTACCTAACGATATAGAGTTTGGTAGAGAACGTGACATGTTTGTGCAGACAGAATGGTGGGCAGATACTTTTTTTAATTTAAATGTAGATACAAATCAAAACTATATGTTAGACTGGCAAACAAATAATGTAAATTCTTTAGTAAACATATCTGAAAAATGGTTAAAACAAATTATGTACTACACGCCTGGTATAAATATTAATGACTACACACATTTAGAGTATCATCACAAACAATTAGGGTTTAAAGACTACGGCGATTTTATAGATCAGGGTTATGATACTATGGTTAATAGTAATGAAAGAGTAGATAGAGTTGCTAGGATTATGAGTGAAATGCAAAAGCCTACTAGGAGTGAATGGAAAGCAATGATGTTAATTGCGGACTACAACTTTAAACATCTACATGATGTACATATACCAAGACTTAAACAATCTTTCATAGATTGTGTTGAAAAACTTATGCAACAATAGTACAAAACGTACTATATATAGTATAAAAAGGTTGACAAAGACACAATATATGCTATTATATTACAGTAAGAAATTTATCTTACACATTATAGGAATAAAATATGAAACATTTTTTATTAGGAATAGGCGTTTTTGCAGGCATATCATTAGTTGTGTATGCATTAGCAGGAGTATTAACAGCATTAACTTTAGATAAAGAAACAATAGGCACAATCTTTATGATTGGAGCATTGGCCTTTATAGCAAAGCCATTCGGCGAACTCACTGCATCAGTATTTAAATTAAATATTAAATAGTTGACAAACTAACACAACCTGTTATAATAGATGTATGACTATGCATTTAGATAACAGGTTTTCTACGATTAATACTAAAAAGTTCAAGACTAAGATTACTAAGAGTAAACTTAAAGAGCTAGAACTTAGATGGCGACAACATAACAAACGTATGAAGCAATCACACATGCATCACATGAGATATGATACATTGCAAGAGTATATTGACTACTGTTATGGCAAAGCATACAAAAGACCAGACCCAAGAGACTACAGACACTTTACAAAGTTACAGCCTGATGCCAATTGGAGAGTAAAACATGATGCAGATCATAGAGAAAAGTATCCTAGCCTTATGGAACAGCAAATGAAAGATGGTACATTTAATAGTAAGAGCATGAGCCAGGGCACAAAGAAGGAGCCTATGATGTACACAGGTGACCTTATACAGGGTATTGCTACAATGCATAAGTCCAATGCAGTACCAGTAATGAAAGGTACAGATCAAGCAAAAGACATAGCAAGAATGAGAAGAGGATAATGGAACTAGCAAAGTTACAAGACGGACAATTAGTATATGGTCTCTATGATGAGGTAGAAGCCTATGCAGACAAACAAGACACTTGCGTAGACAGGTACTTTGATCATGTTAATCCCTCAACTGTATATAAAAACTTTAAGTATGTTGGTAACAGTATGAGTAATGTGTATAAGGTAAGTGTGCCTTTTGATTACAGCAAAGGTAAACCGCCAGCAACATTTAATGATGCAGGGGTTAATCAGGATAAATGGTAAACGATAAGCAATGGCAGAACAACTCAGACGGTTGGGTCAAAGCAATGACTGAGTCCAAAGAGAGAAAAGAAGCAAAAAGGGAATTAGAAAGAATGGAATGTAAACACGGAGACCTTGAATGGTGCGACGGTTGTGCATATGATATTAATGGTGAGCAAGTTGCATTTAAAGGTATAGATTACTAATGTCAGAAGATAAAAAAGATGACGATAAGTATCAGCCTAAAACTGAACCTAACACACTTCAAGACCAAGCATGGAAAAGAGCAAGAGAAAATAAAAGGCCTAAAGTAGCCACACCTTACGAATGGGAAGAATATGAGCGACAAAAAGAAGATAAGTAAAAACGAATTTCATCCAGATGAAATAGCATACAGTAATAGAATACAAAAGAGTGCTACACCTAAGCAAGACCTTAGTTGGTATATCAAATGGACAGCAAGTTGTTTTATATTGAGTAGCATGAGCATCAGAGGTATAGAAGGCTTACAGTTTTACGACACAATATTAAGTTTAGTAGGTGTAACAGGCTGGATGGTAGTTGGATTGTTATGGAAAGACAGAGCATTAATACTTTTAAACGGTGCAGGTATTGTATTGTTTATTAGAACTCTAGTTGCAGAATACTTTATGGTGATGTAATGGAAAAGTCATTTAAAGAACAAGTTAAAGGTTTAGATACTACTAGCAAAGCAGGACAACTTGCACGTGAGTTGAACGCAGAGCGTACTAGACTTAAACAGGAACTAGAAGAAGCACAGGTACAGGTTGAGGACTTAACACCGGTTACACCGGAAGGTACTATTGACAGTTATATAAAATGGGTTGCAACCATACTAGCGGTTGCCGGAGTATTTTTACAGAGTGCAGACTTTATGACAGCAGGTAAAGTTGCCTATGCCTTTAGTAGTATGGCTTGGATATATGTAGGACATTGCTGGAATGATAAAGCAATTATGATAGGTAGTGCTATAACAGGTACAGCAGTACTAATGAATTTAGCAGAGTTAATACAATGACCGAGATACCTAAAGGACATGGTAAGTGGCATGGTGGCAAAGGTTCTGCACCAAAGCAATCAGACCACAGTAAATATATAGATAACTACGACACAATCTTTGGCAAGAAAGATAAGAAAGATATAGATTCAGAACCAATTAAAAATGATGGGCCACCAATGCCTAACGGATTACAAAGAGCGTGGGAACGCAAGGACAAAAAATGATTACGATACCAGACTTAATTGGCTTCACAGGTGTTGCATTACTTATAGTAACTTATGCTATGTTACAGTTAGATAAAATAGACCCCAAAGGATTTTGGTATAGTTTTAATAACTTAGTTGTGGCAATTTTAGTTACTGTTAGTTTAGTTTACACGCCTAACCTAGCAAGTTTAGTTATAGAATTCTTTTGGTTTCTTATTAGTGTGTACGGTATTGTTATGTATTCAAAGAGACGAAATGCATAAACATAGAATTATACAATCACGTGTAAAAGACGATGGCGACTACGATTACATATATGATAATGCAATACACAATACATTAAATGAATATTGGAAATGGGCAGAAACTTCAAACGGCACAGTAAGTTTTGAAAAAAGTTGGGGCGAAGGAGACTATGATTTAACATTATGTGTTGATGCAGTCTTTGAAGATGCAGACGACTATGCTCTATTTAAAATAACATACGGTACAAAACCGTATGATCAACTAGAAATAAACAGCAACATGGAAGGGGAGTTTATACATGGCTAAAGCAAGTAAAAGACAAGCATTTAAAGAATCAGTTAGTGACACGGCACTAGCATTTGCAATGAACGTACCAATAGGGTTTGGTATTATTGCATTTGCAGACTGGGTAGGTATAGTAGCAGTATCATACGAAGAGAACGTTCAACTTGTCATACTACAGAACATTGTATTCACAACTGTAGCAATAATCAGAAAGACTTATGTAAGAGTCTGGTTTGAAAATAAACGTTTAAAAGGCTTGACATAGGCCTTTTATATTGCTATAATAGTTGTATATTAAATTAAATTAATGGGAGTTAATACAATGAGTCCACAAATAGGCAATCCAAAATTTACAAAGGAAAATAATCCTTTTGATCCTAATTCAGAATTAAATACTGAGCTAGGTATACATGAAACATTTTTAGAACTAGCAGATCAATCAACGCATCTGATTGGTATCAGTCCAACACAACTAGAGTCTCTTAGGGAAGAATACAGAAAAACTAAAAATACTTTTCTTGATGGATACCCTTATACTGTAAAGTTTATTAAACGTTCTGAACTTAGTAGGAAAAAACCTGCACAAAGAGGTGCAGTTATTACAGCACAAGAAAAAATGCTTTATAATTGGAATCATAACTTAAATACACCTGTTTATGTAAATGTAGATAAAGATGGTAATAACAATGTTATGGAAGGACAGCAACATACAACTGTTGATTCGATACTAGGTGATCCTGATGATATGGTTTATTGTATAGTTTATGAGAACCAGCCTGATCATTTTGAAGAGGAGTTCTTTTTAAACTTTAATTGTGATGCTAGAACAGGTATTACCGATTACGATCACAATCGTATGATGATTCTTATAGAAAGAAAAACACCTACTGGTAAAAAACTTTATGAAGACATGGCTAAGAAGCAGGCCTTATTTGAAGTAAACAACTGCAGGTATTTAGAGATTAAAGATGAAAATAAAGATATACCATGTGCTACATCTCATAGCAGTATTTGGAATGTTAAGTACAACACACTTAAAGAAATGCTACACTTTATAAGTCATGACGAAGAACTTAGAAAGAATCCAATGATACAGGCTACATGGGCATTTTGGGAACTAATGACTGACTGCGGATATTTATACGATGATGACGTAAAAAATGGTTGGAGAGATTTAGTATTACATATGACTGGGCAACAACATGTAAAAGCAGAACTTACACAAATTTTAAAAGAGAACGAACGTAATTGGTCTCCTATAAAAGGTCCTAAACTTATGATGCAAATGATTAAGGAAAGAGGTGTAGATATTGAAATGGATCGTGTTTGCAAGGGCGAAGGCAAAAGACAAACAGAAATTGAACTAGAAATTAAACTTAGTGAAACAGCTCAGGATTATATAGAGATGGCAAAAGATGAAGTATAAGTCTAAATACCTGCTCTACATATTTTATACAGGTAGAAATCTTAAAGTTGGTATAGTTGAAAAACGTGCAAACTTAGATAAAAGATTTAATGCATTATTTAAAGGACTTGCATTACCAACAGAAGATGCTCGTGCTAAAGTAAAATTTCTAAGAGTATACGAAGCATGGTCAGATCGTATGATAAAAACATGCGAGGATAAAGTTTTAAACCAGTCACTATTAGAACATAGGTTACCACAAGCAGATCCAAATGGAGAACCTACTGAATATTTTAATACGCATGTAACTCTTGAAATGATTATAGAAGCAATTGAAGAACAGACTCTATGTAAATTAAACTTATTATATGAGGATTATGTGCCAAATTATAATAAAAAAGAAGAAATTGCATAAAAATAGCCATTTTAACACTATATATAATACATAGAAGATAAATAAAATTGTAATAAGGAAATGCAAGGGCAATAGAATCGTAAGAAACTAAAGTCTACTGTAAATCCAAATTACTGTAGTAATACACAAGGTAAGTGGATCGTAAGTGAAACAAACCGAATGGTAATATTACAACCGTATGAGACATAGCCAAAGGGTTAAACTGGAGGAACTAATTGATTACATAGGAAGATTAAATCTTCAAAAGTGCTCGGGCTTTGCAATATAGGTCTTCAAAAGAGCACGGATTTATTCATCCAAGTTTAGAATGATGCTTAGGCATTATCTATTTGGGGTATCCAACAAAGGACTAAGAATGGCAACATTCAAAGTAACCAAGAAGTATACCAAGTAGGATAGAGGAACAGGACACACACTAACGAATGTACCTCTACCCCGCGATCTTTTTATTCGCCGTAAGGGTTTAAGAAGAAGAATTAAAATAAATTAACTTGCTTTTTAAAAGGAGATAATCATGGTAAACAAGCAATTTCGTATCACTTCTGATACACTAAACCCACTATATAGAGCCACAGTCGGATTTGACAGACTATTCAATGAGTTTGAAACTCAAATGAATTCATCTAATAATTCACAAGGCTATCCACCATACAACATAACTAAAGATGCAGATGATCTGTATTCAATTACGTTGGCTATTGCAGGATTTAAAAAGTCCGAGATAGATATTCAGTTAGAAGATGGCAACCTACTTATTACAGGTACAATACTTGATGACGAGTCTGCAAAAGATGAGACAGAGTATTTACATAAAGGTATTGCTGAGAGAAACTTTGTAAGAAGTTTTAAACTTGCTGAGTACGTGGAAGTTAAAAGTGCAAAACTAGAAGACGGTCTTCTAAAAGTCGAACTATTCAGAAACGTTCCTGACGCACTTAAACCACAAAGTATTAAGATTAGTTAAACTTTGTTATAAATATAGGGGAGAGGGGAAATATACTCTCCCCACTTATATATTATGGCAAGCAAAAGTAAAAAAAACGTAATAGTATACATGATACCAGAAGGTGAGTCTAGGGACCATCACACCTATCATTATACAGCAGTGAAAACAAAATCTCTCATTCAAGAGAACAGGAAACTTAAAATGAAAAAATATAATCCTGTAAAAAGAAAGCATGAGATTTTTGTTGAGGCAAAATTACCTAAACATCAAAAGTAATTCTTGACTTTTACAATGTTTGACCGTATAATAATTAAAAAGGTTATTTATGGCAAGATCACAAGCAAAAACTATAGAAAGAACAGAGGTTAGATATCCAGATAGATTTAAAATCATTATGTGGAATGATGATTTTACACCCATGGACTTTGTTGTACAACTACTAGTAGAATTATTTGACAGACCCTTGAATGAGGCTAAGACTATAATGATTGATATACATGAAGATGGCAAGGGTATTGCCGGTGAGTATAATTTTGAAATAGCAGAACAAAAAGTACATGAAGGTTCCACTATATCCAGACACAATGGATACCCATTAAAAATTACAATGGAGAAGATGGTTTGAAGGAATTCGAACAAAATAAATACACAGCAGGTTTTAGCACAGTAACGGATTCAGAGGACTTTGAACCAGGCTTAACAGAAGATATAGTTAAGAAACTAAGTGCATTAAAAAACGAACCTGAATGGGTTACCGAATTTAGATTAAAAGCATTTAGGCATTTACAAACGATTAAAGAACCTACATGGGCACATGTTAATTATGCACCAATAGACTATCAAGCATTAAGTTATTACTCAGCACCTAAGTTTAGAAACAAAGACGATATACCACAAGAGATTTTAGAAACATTTGAGAAGTTAGGCGTGCCATTACATGAACGTGATGCACTACTTGGTATAGAAACAAAAGAAAATAAAGACATTATACCCACAGTAGCAATTGATGTAGTATTTGATAGTGTTAGTATTGCTACAACATTCCAAAAAGAATTAAAGAAACATGGCATTATATTTTGCAGTATGAGTGAAGCCATAACTGATCACCCCGAACTCGTAAAAGAGTATTTAGGTAGTGTTATTCCTGCAAA
>TARA_R110001592_G_C13190615_1_pt1 | contig 17138 bp, 14 predicted proteins | sample TARA_R110001592 | Tara Oceans TARA_R110001592 (sample SAMEA4398387) | marine metagenome | biome: Polar Biome; feature: [SRF] surface water layer (ENVO:00010504); material: water (ENVO:00002006), including particulate matter (ENVO:01000060) such as... | depth 5 m
GCAGATTGAAATTTATGATTATTTGAAATCCCTGGAATCTCAATAACGATTCATTTTACGCGTTTACGATGGAATAGACAGGCTACTGAAGTATTGGTGTCATGAATTCACTGTTCGAACAGCACAAGATTAATCTTCGGAAATAGGATCAAAAGATTGTGGTGAAAATTAGTGTTTACTGTATGAAACGGCCGAAGGTGACCATCTGGTTTTGGCAAGTATGTAAGAAAATATCGGATAGCATGACAATAAGATTTATCACGATGACACCATTGCGGGGCTAACAACATCATTTTGATTGTGTATGTGAGTTAATTGCACCTTTTGCATCAGAATCTCCGATGGATGTAAGTCTAAAAACTCAGTTATGGCAACAGGTTGCAAACGGTATTTCCTTGTTAAGCAACCTCCAAACTCACTTCCGAACAGCCTTGCTAATTAGCTGAGCGTCAAATGGCTTTTCACATGTTGGAAAGCGCGCGTATCCAGGTATCAGGCATCGTCAATGATATTGATACCAAATTCGTACACCAGTGCCGAATGAATATACGCAAATCAAGATCACTGATTACGCTGATGCAGAAAAACCTTCATAAAAAAATTATGGAAAAATCTACAACAAATCCATCCAAACTTTTGTTGACCTGTACTTATTTAAATATCAAAGTATCATTTTTCAAGCCTATGTGGAATTCCATAATATAGTATAAAAAACAACCAATACCTTCCGTTGTCATATTAAGTTCACAATGAATGTATAAGTTTGTCGTTCAATTTTAAACTTTAAGTAGTAGATAAATGAACGTTATAAAGTTTATATACCGATTACCAATATTGCTTTGTATATTAACGATTAGCACTCTTGGCTATGGGGATGAGTTATCAACTTCGGCTGATGAAATCCAGCTCAATCAATACATTATTTCTGCTGGAGATATTTTATCTATCTCAGTTTGGGGCGAACCAGAATTGGTTCGAGAAGTCCTTGTTCTACCAGATCTTACCTTATCATTTCCCTTAGCAGGTGTGTTATCTGCTTCTAATATGACGGTTTCAAGCTTAACCAAAAATTTAGAAGATAAAATTAAACTTTTTATCCCTGACGCATCTGTCCAGATAGCCATCAAACAAATTCGAGGTAGTAAAATCTTTGTTCTAGGTAATGTTAATCGACCTGGTGAATATCCTTTATATGGTGAGTTAACCGTACTTCAAGCACTCAGCATATCAGGTGGTATGTCTACTTTTGCTGACGAAGATAGTATTAAAATAATCAGAAACTCAGAAAAAGGTCAGGCCGCAATTTTGTTTAATTATTCAGATATAGCAAAAGGCAAACATCTAGAACAAAACATACCACTTAGAAGTGGTGATGTTATCTTAGTACCTTAGTACTAGTGTATTCAGATGAACTATTTTGGGTTGTATATAGTTTGGTTAATATTACTAACCTTTGTCACCTCTGCAAACTCTGAAGAAGTTTATTGGACGTTGACAAATGATGTGAGTTCTTCATTTGAGAGTAATTACTCTTTGGTTCGAGATGAGAATAAAGTTGAAAAATTATCAAATAGATTAACTGCCATACTTGGTATAGATAGTACTAAAACAGAAAACTTATTCACTTTACAACATCGTTATTCTCATTTGAGCGATCCGTCCATTTCGAATGGAAACAGTAATTTTTATGTTGATTACAATTTAAGTCATGAGCTAAGTAAAAGAAGTAATGTAAATGCACAGTTCTCATATTCGTTACAAGAAGCAAATGCTGATGAATATTCAGAATTTGGTTCTTTCTTTATTTTAGAAGAGCGCAACAAAGTAAAACAAAGAAATCTATTTAATTCAAAAATCAGCTGGACATATTTTATTAGCCCTTACTGGCAAAATGACATAGCGTTAACGGCATTGAATGTAAGTTATGAAGATGGAGAAAATACAAGTTTAATAGATTATGAGAATTATGGTTTTAATCTAAACCTATATCATTTTCTTTCCCAAAAAATTGATCTGTTTTGGTCGTTATCAGCTTCTAACTTTAAACCAAATCCATCTAATAATTTGATTCAGGAATCAAACTCAATTGAGTCAAATACTGTAAATCTAATGATGGGTTCTCGCTATAAACTTAATGAAGTAACAGAGTTAAGCTTTTCTTTAGGTGAACGTTTTACAGACTATTCTTATAGCTTTGCAGGTGAAAAATCTTCAAATTCTGGTTGGCTATTAACTACTAGTGCTAAAAAACAATTCGAGAGAAGTTCATTAGATATTAATTTTTCAAGAAGTTTAGAGCCTAGTTTTAGTGGAAATACTGTTCTAAGAGATCGGATTGAAGGGGCTTATACTTTTTATTTTCAAGAGAATAAACGTTTAAAAATTTCATACTTATCTGATAAAGAGAAACAAGAAATAAACAAGCTTAATCAAGAAGAAAAGCGTCAGACATTTAATCTTATTTATAGTTATAAATTTAAAAAACAGCATAAATTTTATATCAGTCTCCGACATCGGATCCAGTCTAAAGAAACAAGTAATAATAGCAATGGTATTCATATTGGCTGGCTTTGGTCTACCCAAAAAATTCATTTATAGGTAAGGAGCGAACGTGGAAATAGTGCAATCAGAAAATCAGCAGCCTTTTGATTTAGAAAAGCTTGTTTCTGTAATTTCTCGCAGAAGAAAGGCTTTATTGAGAACTTTATTCACGTGTTTAATCTTCACAATATTAGTTGTTCTTCTTTATCCAGCGAGCTATCGATCGACATCAACTATTTTAATTGAACAACAAGAAATACCTCAAGACCTAGTCCGTTCAACTGTTACCAGTTTTGCAGATCAAAGAATCGAAATTATCAGCCAGCGTGTTATGACCAGTATGAATCTTTGGCAAATTATTGATAAGTATAATTTATATAAAGATGAGCGTGAACGTGAGACACGAGAATCGATCATTAATGATATGCGCAATCATGCAATAAACAGAAACCTTATAAGTGCAGATGTAGTTGATCCCAGAAGTGGTCGCCCTACAGAAGCGACGATTGCCTTTCAGCTCTCCTTTGAATATGAAAATCCAATTTTTGCTCAAAAAGTTGCTAACGAACTGACCACATTATTTTTAAGTGAAAATCTTAGGACTCGAACACAAATGGCTGAACAAACATCTGCTTTTTTGAATTCTGAAGCAGATAAGTTGAAGGAAAAAGTTAACTTTTATGAAAATAGTTTGGCAATTTTTAAAAAAGAAAATTTTGAATCTTTGCCAGAATTATCTGATCTTAATATTCGTTTACTTGATCGAACAGAGCAGGCCTTAAGAGAAAATACCTTAGCAAAAAGTAGTATTCGAGAAAAAATTATTTTTTTGAAATCAGAGCTTGCTCAACTTGAGCCGAATAGAGCATTGCTTTCTGGACAAGGAGTACAAATGTTGTCGTCAGTGGCTCGCTTGAAATACGTAAAACAAGAATTAGATCAAGCAGTTTCGCGGTATTCAGCACAACATCCAAATGTAATTAGACTTCAAACAGAGTTAGAGAGCCTTCTTAATGATGTAGATGATGTCGAAGCGACCCAGATTAAATTAGATATCTATGAACGACAACTTGAAACCTTGATGTCTAAATATAGTGATATTCACCCAGAGGTCGTGATCTTAAATACCAAAATTAAGAAACTTAAAAGTATCAATGCTCTAAATGAAAATGAATACATCAATGCAGACAATCCTGCATTTTTACAGATTAGAGCACAGCTTGAATCTACAGAACTTGAGCTAGAAAGATTGAATAAACAAGAAGTCTTACTTGATGAAGATCTAAAAAAATATGAAAAAAGAATTTCACAAGTGCCTTCAATAGAACAGACCTATCAACAGCTGTCACGAGATTATCAAAGTGCTGTGATTAAATATAATGAAGTAACAGCTAAAAAGCAGGAAGCGAGATTAGGGGAAACGCTAGAGTCGGAACAAAAAGGTGAAAAATTCACCCTGATAGAACCGCCTTTGGTGCCTGAAGAACCCAGTAAACCAAATAGAAAATTATTATTCGTTCTAGGAATAGTTGCTTCATTGCTTATCAGTTGCATGGTTGTGATTCTCCGAGAGAAATTAGATAAGTCCGTTTGGGGGCGTAAATCATTAACTGAAATATTGGGGGAGGCTCCATTAGCTACGATACCAAGAATCGTTACAATTGATGAGTATGCGAAAGTGAAACGTCAACGGATCTGGATTGCTGTGGGCTTGTTCACAAGTTTTATACTAGCACTTTTATTATTTCATATCTTTGTCAAACCGCTAGATGTGACCTGGTATGTTTTGATCAGAAAATTAGGATGGATGTAGGCGGAAATAAATATGGAACAATTACGTAAAGCACTGCTGAATGCAGAAAAAATTCGTTCCAAAGGACGGATAAACGATCATCTTGATACTAAGCATTCTATATCAATTGAACCGAAAATGAAGACTTACATTGCTAATCCAAAAAATGCAGATGTGAGCGATATTGCTTATAAAGAAACTAAAGTGATCACACTCGATCATGCATATCTTGAAAAACAGAAAGTGTTGTCAGGTACAGAGAGTGAAGATATTTCTCAAGCTTATAAACTTCTTAGGACACAAGTGTTGCAAAAATTAAAGTTCAATGATTGGAACTCCCTAGCAATCGTGTCACCAAAATCTGGTAATGGTAAAACATTAACGGCTTTAAATTTAGCTATTAGTCTTTCTCAAGAAGTAAAACATTCGGTTTTATTGGTTGATCTAGACCTAAAAAAACCATCCGTCCATTCGTTATTAGGTCTAACACTTGAATTTGGTATTACTGACTATTTATTGAGAGATGAGCCGCTTAGCAAAATTTTAATTAACCCAAACATAGAAAGATTAGTCATCCTTGGTGGTAGAGAAGTATTAGAGCATTCATCAGAGGCTTTAGGTGCACCTAAATTAATTCGTTTGGTTGAAGAATTAAAAGAACGCTATCCAAATAGAATCATTATTTTTGATTTGCCTCCTATGCTTATTTCAGATGATGCCATTGTTTTTGCTCCTTATGTCGACGCAGTCCTACTTGTTGTGGAAGAAGGAAAAACTACCGCAGAAGAAATTCAACGTTGTAAAGAGTTGCTTGATGGAAAACCTTTAATTGGCTCGGTGTTGAATAAAGGTGAAGAGCATGTATGAATCACATTTTAATTTAATCGTTAAGCCTTTTTCATTGTCACCAGATCCCAAATTTTTGTATTTAGGCAAGCGTCATAGTCAAGCTTATGCCATGTTGGAATATAGCATTAAAGAGCATGTTGGCTTTGCAGTTGTTACTGGGGAAGTCGGCGCGGGTAAAACGACATTAATACGTAAATTATTAACTGAATTTGATGACGCGGATAATGTCGCACTTGTTTCACACACCCATCAGAACCTCACTAAGTTAATACCTTGTGTCTTAGATGCATTTTGTATATTAGCTGATGAGATACCTGAAGATGAATCAAAACAATATCGATTTTTTGTAGATTTTTTGATTACACAATATACAAAGGGTAGGAGAAGCATCCTTATCATTGATGAAGCCCAGAATCTCTGTATTGAAGCACTCGAGCAACTGAGGCTTTTGTCAAACGTCAATGTTGACGGGCACCTGCTCCTTCAAACACTTTTGATTGGTCAACCAGAATTAAGGGACAAATTAAGAAGACCTGAGCTGCATCAATTTGCTCAACGAATATCTGTCGATTTTTTCCTACCGAAACTCAGTCAGAATGAATCAATAGAATATATCGATCATCGACTCATGGTAGCCGGTGGAGAAGCGTGTATTTTTGAAACAAATGCCAAAGTCATCATTGCTCATGCAGCGAAAGGTCTACCCCGAATGATAAATAACCTTTGTGATATGGCGCTTGTTTATGCCTTCGGTGATTCTAAATGCATTGTAGATATCGATGTAGTCTTAGATGTATTAAAAGACAAAGAAGAGACGGGAATCTTTCCACTTGCAAGCATTTCTGAATTAGATGGTATGTTTGAAAAAATAGCGTGTAATTGAAGTAAATATGAAGCAAGTACGAAGAATTATAGACTCGTCTTTATTCAAAAATATTTCATTAATTATTTTTGGTTCTGGATTAAGTCAATTTATCGCTATTCTATCGATCCCGATTTTAACACGCTTATATTCACCCGAATCATTTGGTACTTTTGGGATTGTAATGGCAGTGACCAGCGTCTTGGCAACAATCGTTTCAGGACGATTTAATATCGCTGTCATGTTGCCTCGTCAACACATCAGGGCTCAAGCGATCTTTGATTTAGCAATATTGACAGCATGGTTTACCTCTATTTTATGTATGTTGTTCTTGGTGCTTTCATCAAGCTTTGCAAATTTAAATGCTGTATTTTGGTTATTGCCTTTTTTAATGTTGGTTCTCGGTTTGCAGCAAAGCATTGAAACATGGGTAAGTAGGCATAAGAACTTCAAGTTAATTTCATTTTCTATCATCCTTGGTACCCTTGGGGGAGTGCTTTTTAAGATATTGTTGGGCTTTGTTTTTGTTAAATCGGATATTGATTCTTCATTGTGGGGTGGTTTTGGATTACTTTTCGGAACCCTGTTCACAAGTTTAATCACTGCCTTTTATTTAAAAAAAGGCAGTGATTTAAAATTTATTCCAAAATTTGTTTTTTTTAATCCAAAGCAAAAAGTGCTTTTAAAAAAATATAAACATATGCCGTTATATCGTGCGCCAAAAGATGCGATCAATGCTATTTCTCAAAACTTACCGGCTTTATGTTTAACACTATTTTTCGGAGCAACAGCAACGGGGTTTTATATCGTTGCTGAACGTTTAATGAAAGCACCGGTTTTATTGCTTGGTAACGCACTAAGAAAGGTACTTTTTCAGAAATTCACTGAACTCAATCACCAAGATATATCCCCAATACATCTAGCGATAAAAATGACCCAGGTTTTAATCTTTGTGGCAATCATGCCTTTTATTTTGATCAGTTTTTGGGGTTCAGATTTATTTGAATTTCTGCTAGGAAGTGTCTGGCTAGATGCGGGTAATTACGTTAAATGGCTAGCCTTATGGATGTTTTTTGCACTAATAAATATACCAGCCATGACACTAATACCTATTTACGAATTAGAAGATTTCTTTTTCATCTATGAATTAGTTTCTTTAATGCTACGTTTTGGGGGATTCTTATTTTCATATTATTTGCTCAATTCAGATGAATTGGCCGTTGCCGCTTATTGTTTGATTTCTGCACTTGCTAATGGGGTTTTGATCTTATTGGTTATATTTCTTTCTAAAAAGAGCAGAGGGGTTAATGTGTGAAAAAAGATTATACAAAGGATAAAAACGTAGTTCATCGTATAAGTAATGACCTGACAAATGAGCTTAGCTTACATGGTGACCTAGCCGCAGAAGAACCTATTTACATATTTATAACTAAAGATTGTAAGACGATTTATCATTCAAAGTGCTTGCCAACTATTATTGATGAAGTCTCAAAACTTGAGTGCTTAAGCGTCAGTGCCAAAGGACTATCATATCTTCTGCAGGACGGTGTTATACCAAGTCCTTTATCCATTTATACAAATTTATTCATTTTGTCGGTGGGCGACCAATTCATAGCGACTTCAATGAATGGAGAAAAATGGCAATATCATTTTGAAAATCATTTCCCTTTTATAAGAAACACCAACTTGGCTGAGTCGAAACAATTCACTCTTTGTGATCCAAATAGTGATAGAGAATTATTAAGACGACTAGCACAGTCAATTGATCAAAAAACCAAAGATCGTGAAATACTTAATTTGTTCCATAGTGCCGGAAAGGATTCAAATGTCATAGCGATTGCCCTTGCTGAGGCAGGGAAGAGTAGTACCACTGAATCTCTTACATATAAAGCGCTGGGCGAGAAAGATGAAAGTGAGATAGTCGCGAAGGTCTGTAAAAAATTAGGTTTTAATCACACCGTTATTGATTTGATGTCATTATCTGACATAAACATAAAAGAACGTATAAATCATTATTTCGATCAATTGCTCATGCCATCGATGGATAATGCCGCTTTACTCTATCCTTTGATTTCAGATAGTTTAAACACCAGTTCTACGATAATTGACGGGATGGGTAATGATCTTTATATAGGGCATGTCCCGACAAAACATGAATATAGATTGCAGCAACTTTCGCCTTTTTTACGACAAGCTGAAAAGTTATTATGGTGGGATATTCATCCATTCAGGAGGCAGTCCTTATCTAAGACACGTGCACACATCACAGGTTTAAATGGGTTTTCAGGTTTGGAAGTCAGCGCTATATTTGATAAGCATCAAGATACTTATGATGACTGGAAAGAGAAGAGTAAGCAGTTTTCATCTGAAGATTATTTTCAATTTAGGGCGCGTATCCGTGGTGGCTATATTGATACTGAAAAGTTTGTTAGAAAATTACGTGCAGCAGGTGATGTTTATCAATGGAAAGTATTATTTCCTTGGATGAATGAATCCGTCGCATCTTTAGTTTTTGGTTTAAATGAAGCGGACTGTTTTGATAGAAAACGCTTTAAAAATAAAATTTTCATTCGTGATTTATTAAAAAAATATCTAGATCTAGATAGTGATAAATTAGGTAAGAAGGCTTTTTCATTCGATTATTATAGTGTACTTAATTCTTTGGGTAACGACGTTAAAAATGAAATTTTAAGCTGTCAGGCTTGGAATAAATCTATAGCGCAACATTATGATGTCTTGGCCTTAAATTCATTCAGTTATGGTCCTTATCAATCTCATTGGCAATTAAGACTATATCGGCTTTATTTAATTTCAGCCTGGTTAAATCATCGTGGTTTAAAGGTGTTTTAATGTCGATTAAAAACGTAATGATAATTGATCCTGTTGTCATGCCAAATGATATTTTTACAAAGTCACTCTATTTAATTGCTGCATGCCTATTTTCTGGTATTTTAGTAAGTATTGATTGGGAGGCACTGCGTGGCTATCAGTTTATCGACCGAACTAATTATTATGTTTATTTTAAATTTGAAGAAAATGTCTTAGCGTATACAAAGACCAAAAATTGGTATGACTTTATTACCACAGAATACCTCTGGCAAGTGTCTATTCCATTTATTTTAAAAAATACAAGCGTTCCTATCTCAGTCATTTTCAATGCTATTTCTTTTTTTTGTATTAGTACATTTTCCTGGTTTGTTTTACGTTATGGCAAATGGTGGCTTTTATTTTTATTAATCAACCCTTTACTGATTACATTATCATTTGATCAAATGAGAATGGCCCTTGCTTTTAGCCTTTTACTTTGGGCTTATATGCTTCCTAGAAAGCTATTTATTATAAGTGTATTTTTGTGTGTGATAGCACCATTTTTTCATACTGCCTCTATCATATTTATTCTACTTTTTATTGGCTTAGTATTCCTTTCGACACTTTATAAACGAAATATCTTTAACGCAAATATGGTCTTGCTAACGCTTATTGCTGTTGGTGCATTTATGTCGTTTTTGTTTGGAGATCTATTGCAACAAGTTTTGTCTGTCGTTGGAGATCGTCGAGCAGACCGATATTTAATTGATACATCTTCTGGTATTAAGTACACATCATTTTGGTTCTTGTTTCTATGTGTTTGTTTTTTCCAAGGGCCGAATTTTGTCAAATCACTGCAACATAACTACTGCATTATCATTTTAAGTTTCGTTACATTCAATTTGATTTTCGGCGGGTATAGTTTGCGATTCTTAGCTGTCTCTTTACCGATCATGTTAATCACTTTAACTTCCACAAATCGTAATGTCCGCTACTTACTTGTTACAGCTTATTTAGCTTACACCATGCTACAGTGGTCTTATTGGATACATTAATCATGTCGAAACCTAAAATACTTCATGTCATTACCGGTTTAACTACCGGAGGCGCTGAAATGATGTTGTGGAAGTTAGTGTCACAAAATGATCAGTATGAACATGTGGTTGTTGTTTTAAATGGTGAAGGTAATACTTTAGTTGGAGAAAAACTCAAATCTGAAAATGTAACGTTGCATTTTCTTAAGATAAAAGAAGCCAAATTTAAATTAGCATTTGTACCAGAATTTTTAAGAATCTTAAAAAACGAACGCCCGGATATTATTCAATCCTGGATGTATCATGCAAATTTGATCAGTTTAATTGCAAAAATAGTTAAGCCATCTACCCCTCTTGTTTGGAATGTAAGGCATTCATTACATGACATAAGTAGAGAAAGTCGACGTTTAAAACTGATCCTTAAACTAAGCGCTAAACTATCCAAGATACCAAACGGTATTGTGTACAACAGTTATGCAAGTGAGACTCAGCACCTAGCTTTGGGTTTTTCAGAAACCAACAGCAAGGTGTTGGCAAACGGTTTTGATTTATCCATGTTTTCGCCACAAGAAAGCTTGAAAGCATCTTTAAGAAAATCTCTCGATCTGCCAGAAGATGCATTTGTTTTTATTGTTATTGGACGTTTTCATCCAATGAAAGGACATACGGGTTATATTTCATCCTTTGCAAACACTCTAATTTTACTTGAAACAATTGCTCCTCATATCAAGCTATATTCAATAATGGTTGGTCCAGAGTTAAGCGCTTCTAATAAGGTTCTTACACAACATATCTCTTGTTTAGCTTTAGATGGCATTGTGAAATTACTAGGCGAAAGATCAGATATCTCTGAAATATTAAATGTTGCAGATGCACTAGTCCTACCTTCCTTGTGGGGTGAAGGTTTTTCGAATGTACTGGGTGAAGCGATGTCGCTATCCATACCTGCTATCGCTACAGATGTTGGCGATTCAAGCTGGATTCTTGGTGAGTCAGGAACGATCGTCGCGCCAGGTGATTTAAACGAGCTTTCAAGTGCGATGATAAATTATGCTCAAAAATCGCCTAGTGAGTTAAAAAAACTGGGCAGTTTAGCCAGAAGCCGAATGGAAGAGCATTTTTCCATTGCTTCAATCTGTCAACAGTACAATATTTTTTATCAGGCTATCCTCACTAATTCATCATCATGAGGTTGGGGTTTAAACGATTTTATAGTGTTTTTTTTCTGCTTGTGCTTGCTTTGAATGGTCAAGCTGATAGTAAATATTGGAGTAAGTTTGATAAACCTTTAAATGAATACAGTCATGCTGAGTATAGAGCAATTGGTGACGTCCTTATTCAACTTCAGCGACCTAGCGGCGGGTGGGGCAAGCGTTATAAACCAGAGAAACTAATTAAATCTGGTTTAAACAACTGGATAGAAAGTGAAGCACAAGATGCTAAAACATACGATTCAATTAGCTATGGAAAACATAGCCATCGAAGTGCAAGTTTAGATAATGGGGCAACGCATAGTTATATACGTTTACTTGTAAGGCTAGCCATTGTCACTAAAGAACAAAAATATATTAGCTCTGTATTAAAAGGCATGCATTATCTTTTAGATGCGCAATATTATTCAGGCGGCTGGCCTCAGAACTATCCAAATACCAATCAATATGGCGGGCATATCACCTTGAATGATGGTGCTATGTTAGGCGCTTTGCTGACATTAGAAGATACCCTCAACTTTAAACCTTACTTTATTGATAAGGTACTAAGACAAAAATTAATAAAGGCTTATGAAAAAGGCATAAAATTTCTAATTGATTATCAGGTAACTGTTAAAGGTGTTAAGACAGCTTGGGCTGCTCAATATGATGCTGTTACCCTTAAACCAGCACAAGGAAGAATCTACGAAGCACCTTCAATAGATGCGCGTGAAAGTACATATATCCTCAAATTTTTAATGCGGATTGCACCAGAATATCCTGAGGTAATTCCAAGTGTTGAAGCCTCTGTGAACTGGTTAAATCAAGTTGCTATGAACCATAAACAGATAGCAAAAATTAAACTTGCTGCCAATTTAGACAAACAGTTTATTGAATTCCGAGAAAATCCGGAAGATAACAAACCTAGTCATATAACCTTCATCCCAAAGCATTATGATAAACAAATTATTCATACTGAATCAGACCTCCGTTTATGGGCTCGTTTCTATGATTTGGATACCCTAAATCCAATTTATGTGGATTGGGGGGGTAAAATAATGCATCAATATGATGCCTTACCTATATCAATGAGACTTAGTTACCAGTGGGTAGGTTTATGGCCAGAATATACCTTAGTTAAAGCTTACCCAGTATGGCGAGAAAAATTCTTAACAAAGCATGTATCTAAACGAATAGATAAACAGCTAAATACGCATTGAAGCTTGTGAGCCTTCCCATGAAAATGACGAAACTATTTGATGTACTGATTAAATTTTCAAAAAAATCTTCGCTAAAATTCAATTTAGCTTCGCCATCGCTTTTAGATGTTGGATGTGGCAACGGTGATACCGTTTATGATTGCTTGTCAAAAGGTTATGAAGCTTTCGGTACGGATGTCGAGTTTAAAGAAGGTCCATATAAAGATCATTTAATTGAAGAGGGTCGCGTTAAAAAACTTGGTAGTGATAGCGCATCACGACTAGATACAATAGACAATAATAATCTTATGGAATATGCATGGCCATTTCCAAATGACACCTTCGATGTAGTTTGTTCCAGAGCGACAATTGAACATGTTTTCAATTTAAATGACTTCGTTATCGAAAATAATCGAGTATTAAAAGATTCTGGTATTGCTATTCATTATTTTCCTTCAAAATTTGCATTAATAGAGCCGCATGTTGGTATTCCCTTAGCCGGTTTGTTCAGAGCAAATTTTTATTTAACCTTATGTGTTTATTTAGGCTTATGTTTTAAAAAATATAAAAAATTTACTAAAGCAGAAGCAGTTAAACATATTAAATTATATTTAGATAATTACACTTGTTATAGAAATGAAAAAGAAATAATCCAGAAATTTGAAAGTCATGGTTTTGTTTTAGAAGGGCGATACCCAAACGTCATTCTTCAAGCAACTGAAAAAGACTGGGCAAAATTCATTTCAAAATTCTCACCTTTACGATATTTATTCTCATTATTTAGATCAAAACTGCTTGTATTTTCAAAAGAACAGCGTCTGAATCTAACCTCACTAAAACTAGCTTCAACTTAGTCATATTTATTTAACAGTTCGACTCTACAGTAAGTTCTGTTTTTTATTTAAGAGTGCTTGTTGTTATGTCTGCCACCAGAATAGTCTTGTTTGCAAATACGGCGTGGTATCTATTCAATTTTCGTTTAGATCTAGCAAACCGCTTACGGGATAATGGCTACGAAGTAATTTTAGTCGCACCCGATGATATCTACATCAATAAATTAAGATTGCTGGGTTTTTCGGTTGAAGTACTTCAAATGAATCGACGAGGTGTTAACCCTTGGCAAGAAATCAAAACCATTTTTTCTCTACGTAAAATTCTTTTAGATTTAAATGCCGATATCATTTTTAACTTTACAATTAAGTGTGTGATTCACGGCTCAATTGCAGCCTTACTATCCAATGTCAATGCCCGGGTTAATGCTGTAGCAGGTTTGGGTAGTATTTTTACAAATACAAATATCAAATTCCGTATTCTTAAGCCCTTAATAAAATCACTTTTTAAACTAACAATGCTTGGAAAGCAAGCACGACTAATCGTGCAAAATCGAGAAGATTTTAATGTATTCGTAGCAAATAAAATTATTGATTCGGAAAAAATAAGCTTAATAAAAGGTTCAGGTGTCAGTCAGCAAAAATTTCCGATGAGTGGGCAGACCAGCTCAAATAACACAGTCAAGATTTTGTTTGCCTCTCGTCTTTTATGGGCGAAAGGTATTAGTGAATATGTTGAAGCAGCTCGTCTATTAAAAGAGTCAAAACATATACAGTTCTTGGTTGCCGGTGATGCTGATCCTGGTAACCCTGATTCTGTTGCACAGTCTGATATTGAACGATGGGATAGTGGAAACGTTCATTTCTTGGGTCATGTAGATAGTATGCATGAATTGATTTCTGACTCAGATATAGTTGTTTTGCCGAGTAATTATGGTGAAGGCGTACCAAGGATTCTTGTTGAAGCAGCTGCATGTGGAAAACCACTCATAGCTTACGATATACCTGGTTCTCGAGAGATCATTGTTGATAAAGAAAATGGGGTTTTAATAAAAGAGAAAAATATACCTAAGCTCGTTGAAGCTATTTTACAGCTAGCAAGTTCCAAGTATTTAAGAGTTCAAATGGGTCAACGAAGCCATGCTTTATTTATGTCAGAGTTTGAAGAAAAAAATGTCAATCTTCAGACGATAAAAGTGATTGAGTCGAGCATGATTGATAGTGTAAAAAAGGCAATTAAAGTATGACAGCAATGTTCATACTCGAAAATTTGTCTAATGGTGGTGCTCAGCGAGTAGTTGCATCATTATTTCCTCATTTAGATAACAGACTTAATGCTCAACTCGTTGTGCTCACAAACAAAATTGACTATCAATTTGAAAAAGATAAAAAAATAAATATTCATTACTTAAATGCCAGCAGAATATTATTTTCCTTGCCTAAACTGTCCTTGCATCTGTTCAAGCAAAAACCAAAGATCGTTTTTTCAAGTATCTTTTTTACTGATGTTATTGTTTATTTTCTTACGCGTGTTTTTTCACCAAGATCAAAAATCGTATTGAGATCGTGTAACTTTTATTCAAAAGCGTACCCTAATAAAAAATCACTACTCGCACGACTCGTTCTTTATGTATACAAAAATGCGGATAAGGTTATTTGTTCAACACAGGAAATGAAAGAAGACTTTTTGGACTTGGCGCCTGAACTTAAGGATACAATTTCTGTGATTTATAATCCCGTTAATATTAGCTTGGTTCAACACTGTTCAAAAGTTTTTATACCCCCTGAATTTAGTGATGAAGTTTATCCTTTTACGTTTATAGCCGTTGCTAAGCTTAAAAAACAGAAGAATCTGAGCTTATTAATAAAATCTTTTTCTTTAATTAAGGAAAAACATGCTCGCTTATTGATCTTAGGACAAGGAGAGATGTTAGCTCATCTTAAAGATGAGCTTACTGTCTTAAATCTGACAGAACAGGTCACCTTTTTGGGTTTTCATCCAAACCCTTATCCTTATATTTCTCATGCAGATTGCCTTATCTTAAGCTCCGATTATGAAGGTTTCCCAAACGTTATTATCGAGGCTATGGCTTTAGATACTGCAGTTATTAGTACGCGTTGTTCATCAGGGCCAAGTGAAATTATTCAGCATAATATGAATGGTTTATTGGTGCCTGTGAATAATGAAAAAGAAATGTCAGAGATGATGCAATACTTAATGCAGAATTCAGATCTTTCTAAAAAATTATCATCACAAGCTTTAAAGGGAGTTGAACAATATGATGTGCAAAATATTTCACGAGATGTCAGCCAATGTCTTGTGGATTTCATAGGTATTTCATCAAAGTCATTAAAGTGAAACTTATATAATCTACGCTTCGTAACATATTAATTTTTATGAAGTGCTTATATGTCTTTCGCCTTAGAAAAAAAAATATTCCAAGCTTTTTCACTATTTCATGTGTTTTTGGCAATTACCGCTTTTTTGGTTTTGTATTTATATTCTGACTCCTTAGTTTGGATGTACAAATCGTGGACAACCAAAGAAGAATATTCACACGGTATTATGATTCCCTTTGTGTCACTGTATTTAATTTGGCAGCGTAAACAATATTGTTTTTCCCAATTTAATGATCGTAACTGGATTGGTTTTATCTTACTGATTTTAGGCTTGTTTTCTTTCATTATTGCCGATTTAGCCACTGTTTACGTTGCTGTTATTTTATCCTTCATGTTGACATTCTATGGTTTGGTTTTACTTGTCATTGGTTGGCAGAATTTCAAATCCTTAAGTGGCCCCTTATTTATATTAATGTTCATGGTGCCACTGCCTAACTTCATATATAACAACTTGTCATCACAACTACAGTTATTATCTTCCCAGATTGGTGTTTCCTTTATTCGCTTGTTTGATATTAGTGTTTATCTAGAGGGCAATGTAATTGATTTAGGTACTTATAAATTGCAGGTTGTTGAAGCATGTTCTGGCTTACGTTATTTATTCCCACTAATTGCACTAGGTTTCATTCTTTCATATTTAAGCGATATTAAACGTTGGATGAAAGTCTTGTTATTTATTTCAACGGTACCTATTACGGTAATAATGAATAGTATTCGAATTGGCGCAATTGGTGTCAGTGTTGAATACTGGGGGCCTGAAATGGCTGAAGGCCTGCTCCATGATATCGAAGGCTGGTTTATGTTTATGGCCTCTTTTAGTGTATTGCTTTTAGAGCTACTTATTTTATTAAGAATAACATCCGATAAACGCGCGCTAGCAGATGTCTTTTCCTTGGATGGTCATCATAAACAGTCGGGCCTTATCAAGAAAAACTATATTAATAAAGATGCTTACTTTATTTTAGGCGCCGCATTTTTAAGTATTCTTGTATGTCTCACAATAAGTCTTTCTCAAATAAAAGAACAAGAATATATACCTAAACGTCTTCAGCTTAATCACTTTCCATTAATTATGGGTAAGTGGCAGGGCATACCAGATACACTAGATTCAATTTATATAGACGCCCTAAAATTTGACGATTACCTGATCGCAGATTACCGAAGGGATGAGGATTATATTAATTTTTATATCGCTTACTATGGCTCTCAAAGCAAGGGAGAATCAGCGCATTCACCTAGGAGTTGTATACCTGGGGGAGGGTGGCGGATTCAATCAATAGAGACGGTAAAGTTTGATGATATTCACCTTAACTCACAAGTCTTACAGACTAATCGTGCTGTTATTCAAAAAGGTGACCACCGGCAAATTGTATATTATTGGTTCCAACAACGCGGACGAATTATTACAAATGAGTACCTTGTAAAGTGGTATTTATTTTGGGACTCGCTCAATAAGAATAGAACGGATGGTGCTTTAGTAAGACTTACTATTCCATTAGGAAAAACCGAAAGTATTCAAAAAGCAGACAATTTATTCAGTGAATTTATGCAGGAAGTACAATTCCGGTTAAATGACTTTATACCAAATCCTCGATTTTAGTCATAAGTGCGCCCCTAAAATTCATGCAGCTAA
>TARA_R110001592_G_scaffold146900_1_pt1 | contig 17124 bp, 16 predicted proteins | sample TARA_R110001592 | Tara Oceans TARA_R110001592 (sample SAMEA4398387) | marine metagenome | biome: Polar Biome; feature: [SRF] surface water layer (ENVO:00010504); material: water (ENVO:00002006), including particulate matter (ENVO:01000060) such as... | depth 5 m
GAGCTCCCGCTCAATGGCGTATAGGGAAAACTCCGATTGATCAAAAAGAACCAGAACCCGCGGCTGGTGACGAATGATTTGCCGGCAAAGCTCGGAACCGATGGACCCGCCGGCACCCGTTACCATCACCACTTTTTTATATAGGCTGGCGGCAACCTGAGCGTTAACCGGGCGCACAGGGTCCCGACCTAACAGGTCTTCAAGTTCCAGATCACGGATATCGTTAATCCGGGCCTGCCCTGCAACCAGTTCCGTCATCGAGGGAACCGTCTGAACCGGCAGTTTGAGCACCTCCAACCGCTTTAGAAGCTGCCTGCGATCGACATGCTTCTCGGCATCGAGAGCCAACAGCAAACGTTTTACCCCATGAACGCGAACAGCTTCCTCAAGATTGCTCAAGGCAACCACGGGCACTCCGGCAATAAGGGATTTATGGTTAGACGCCTGCAAACCAATAAACACCACGGGATGGTACTCGGTACCCTGTTGCAACGCTTTGGCCAGATGGGCGCCGGTTTCACCCGCACCTACAATCGCCACCCACTCCTTGCCTTGGTTGGAGGTGTGGTGCACCAGCATGCGTACACTCATTCGGCTGCCGCCGACGAAAATGAATGCAAGGGCCGCGTAGATCACTGGGACGGAGCGTGGAACCTGAACCTGGAGGCTGTAGCCGAGAATAACCAATAACAACGCGGAAATGCCGACGCCCATGATTATGGTCAAAAACGCGCGGTCGCTCATGTAACGGACAACCGCGCGGTAAAGACCAATTCGAACAAAAACGCCGAGAGTGAATATAACGGTAAGCGCTGTCACTAAAAGCTGGCCCTGATTAGGCAACCAAAGGCTCTGTTCCAGGCGCAACGCAAACGATGCCCACAAAGCAAAAGAGAGGGCAACCACATCCACCAGCATTGAAACCATACATTTCTGAATGCGTGACAGTTTTAAAAATGATTTAAACACAGCAACCTCTTGTTACTGTTAAGGTTAAAAATCTAATCACGATCAGGTACTCTATCCCCTGACCCCTTACCGGAAACTGTCATGAAGATGTATTTAAAGTAAGCCGAGATACTCAGGCTAGCCAGCATCTTTGCATCCGTCTCCGCCAACAACCTTGGTGTCGACATATCAATATCGTTTACCTGCGCCAAACCAGTAATACCTGGCCGGGCCCTAAGCACCCCAAGCTGTTCACGCTCCGCAATAAGTTCTTCCTGATTAAACAAACAGGGTCGCGGACCAACCAGGCTCATTTCGCCTTTTAGAACATTCCACAGCTGTGGCAGTTCATCCAGCTTGGTACGACGTAAAAAGTGACCGAATTTGGTAATGGATGCGTTGCTTGCCAGATGGCTGGCAACGGAAGCGGTATCTACCGACATAGTACGGAACTTCACCAAGGTGAACGGCGTTTTAAGCCGCCCGACCCGCTGCTGCTTAAAAACGGGAGACCCTGTGTCAAACAACCCGATAACGCAAAGAACAAACAACACCGGGAAACCGAGCACCAAACCGACCAACGAAAATATAAAATCCAATAAACGAATCACAAAATCAATCCTGGTGATTTGGGAAACAACGCTGAAGACCCTGCTTCACCGTTAAAGGTGGAGTCCAGTTTAAACACTTTTGGGTGTGGCTGATATCAACCTGAAGAGACCCTAATAAACGCTGGGCCATAGCTTTTTTACCAAGGAGTGTCACACCAAATTGCAGTATGCTAGCCGGCACGGGTATGAGTCGCGATGGCTTACCCATGGCGTCAGCCACTCCTTCAAGCAATTGCGTTGTAGAAAGATCCTCGCCATCGCTGACAAGGAATGTCTGATTGGCTGCGCCGGGATGGGCTATGCAGGTGATGATCAAATCAACAAGATTATCCAAGGCTACCAGTGAGCGCTTATTGTGGACAGCACCCAGCGGCAACGGCAAACTTCTACCGATCACTTTTATCATATTGGCAAAGTTGCCTTTCACACCCGGGCCGTAAACAAGTGGGGGCCGAATAATAACGACTTCCATGCCTGTTTCGCGAGCGAGCTTTTGCAAGCCCTGCTCGGCTTCCCATTTTGAGACGCCATAAGGGTCTTCCGGAGCCGGAGCATCGTCCGCCATGAAACATGCGTCCAATGGAGTCTGCTCGCCATTCACTTTGATTGAACTGATAAAAACAAAACGTCCAACACCCGCCGCTGCGGCCTGGCGTGCAAGGTTGAGTGTACCCGTCACATTCACGCTTCGAAACTCGATAAGCGGATCAGCGGCCGTGTCATCCATAATATGGGCGCGGGCGGCTGTGTGAACGACGACACTCTGGCCCTGCAAGGCCTCGGACCAATCCGTATCGCCATTGATCTCGCCCACAGCAATAAGCCCGGGATGATCACCCGCCGGCGTTGCCCGCACGGCGCCCCGAACAGCGATTGATGGCTGATCGGCTAAGCGCCTTATCAGTTGGCCGCCGACGAAACCGGTGGCGCCCGTGACCAGAATCCCCTCAGGCATCCTCCAGTAACTCCTTATAAATCGCCAAGTGCTGTTCCACGATACGGTCGATGGAAAAGACTCGCTCCGCCAGTTCGCGACCGGCCTTGCCCATACGCATCCGCCGTTCGGGTTCTTCAATCAGAGCCTGTAGGGCATCCGCAAGTGACGGTGCGCTTTTCACCGGCACCAGAACGCCAGTGACATCCGGCTCTATGGCATCGCGGCAGCCGGGCACATCCGTCGTCACCACAGCCCGACCGCACGCTGCCGCTTCAACCAGGCCTTTCGGGAGCCCTTCCCGATAGGAAGGTAAACACACAATATTGGCCGCTGCGTACTGCTGTGCGATATCAGAGCGGTAACCTGGCAACTCGACGACACCTTCGGCGGCCCAACCATCCAGCTCTGCCTGCGCGACGCTGGTCGGGTTACCCGGGTCCGGCGCACCGATGAGACGTATCACCACCTTCACACCACGCGATTTTAACAACCGCGCCGCCTCAACAAACTCATAAACGCCCTTGTCCCGCAATAACCGAGCGGCCATCACGACAACCGGCGTGCTTTCCGGCTCTGGCACACATGAATAATTGGCTAGGTCCACGCCGGATCCACGAATCATTCGCACCTGATCTTTGCGGAGTGCCCCAATCTCCAATAGCCCATCACGATCATCCGGATTTTGAAAAATTACCGCAAGACGACGCTGGCTGAACGCCAACCGATAAAGCCCCGAGACCAACGCACGGCGAGCACGGGCAGCCGCTGACTGCGCAACAAAAACGGTTCCCAGACCAGAAACGGCGGCGACCACGGCAGGAATTCCCGCGAATCGGGCGGCTATACCACCATACAGGACCGGTTTTATGGTAATCAGATGCACAACGTCCGGCCTTAATTCCCGGAATAACCGATACAAACCGATAATAGAACCTAATTCTGCAAGTGGGTTTTGTCCACTTCTGGCAATGGCAACGGTGTGGTGTATTAAGTCCAAGCTCCGGATTTCTCGAACGGCGTCTCCGTCCGCCGTTGCAACATGCACCTCATATCCGGCGTCGCGTGCGGCGAGGGCGATCGGCAAACGATGAGACAAAAAGAATTCGGGGGAATTTACCACAAAGAGGATTTTTTTAGGAGTCAATTTACTTCCAACCACGTCTGAAACATCAACACACTCCAAAGATGATACTGCCAGTTCTGCTTGCCACTAAGGTGTTCCGACCACATAGCTCGGATCGGGTCAGGATGAAAGAAGCCTTCCGAGCGGAGTCGGCTTTCATCCAGCAATGCTTATGCCCACTCTCGTAATGGCCCTCGCAACCAGCTGTCCAGCGGAATCCCGAAGCCCATTTTGGGTCGTTCAATCAATTTCCCTGGGCAAATGTTTATAAAGCGCCTGGAGTAACAGCCACTTGCCTTGTCCGACGGCTTACTGATCGAGCTTGCGCGACAAAAAATCGCGTTCCACCGTCAGACGACCAATCTCGCGGTAAAGCTCGTCAGTGCTGGGCAGATCGGATGGCTTGCCAGCCCTCTCGTTGCCTTCGAAGAGGTCCGGAGCGCTCTCCAGCAGTTCACGCTTCCAGGTGCTGACCATGGTGGGGTCGATCTAGAAATGGGCGGCAATTTCGGATGTGGTCTGGTCACCTTCCCCCTCTGTCGAGGTAGTTGGAACCCCACCCGATGTTAGACTCTGTAAAGGAAGTGGGGCGAAGCAGAGGCTTTAGTGAAGTATTCACCGGAACCTCGCGAAGCCATCCTGCGCAAGTTGCTGCCACCCAATAATCGACCTGTTACAGAAGTGGCGGAGGAAGAAGGCATATCAGACGCGACCTTGTACAACTGGCGAAACGAAGCCCGAAAGAATGGGCAGTTGCTGCCAGATCACGGTTCGGATCCAGAAGGCTGCCCTTTGAGGGCGGCCAGAGCGACTTTGGACTTGAATGATGCGCTGTATTGCTTGCGTTTCTTGCTCATGATTCTCCTCCTTGTGGAGATGATGAATCAGAGCTTAGGCACCTGTCCAAATTTCGGGGTCCACTTCAGATAATGCACTGATGCAGATATAGAAGATGCAGTCAGAAGTTGGTTTATTTTAGAAACAACCACTCCCAAAGTAATACAAACAATAATTACAGAATAAAGTGAGTATGATACATGCATTAGATAAGGGCGCTGAAGAAGAAGCAACCCAAAACCAAAGACAACAAAATAACGCCTTCCAAAAAATGGCGCAATAAAAGCAATCAACAATAACAAATAATAAAGCCAAGATTGAAGCAGACCTACTCTCATCAATGGCTCAAAAGGATTAGAATTAAAATGCGATATAGGTGTGGTACAAGATTGATGAGTTAGCAAGCATTCAGGGCCTATGCCCACCAAAATCGATTTCGGATTTTGATGAATAAACTGCAGCGCATTCATGATTAAATTAGAACGATTATCGCCCGCTACTAGACCTTCACCGCCCAAACCAAATCTAACAAATAACATATCGTAAAATATATCACCCATGAAATAAAAAGCTGCCGAAAATATAACAATAAACAAAACGACTGATCGTAAAGAAAAAATTTGCTTTAACCGGGCTTGAGAAATAACATAGAAAAAGAAGAATATTACGTGAGCAAGACTCATCGTAATAAACCCCATTAACAAAATATAAAAAGTAAGCCTCTCATCCTTTCCAAGCAAGACCCTTAAACAACCAAGGGCACTTAAATAAAAACTGAATGCTCCCGGCTCATCAAATATACCAGAAGGCCGAATTAAGTTTCCATAATAAGAATTAGTGAAAGAAAAATAAAAATAATACAGTGGGCGACCATCTCGATTCTCAGCCACATAAACGGGATCAACACCGGCCAGTACCAGTATGAATGCAAAAATAGAAAGTATTAACATCAAAAAAAATACAAGCGACAAAATATCAACAAAAATAGAAAAATCTTTTATCGAACAGAGCATGACGACAAATAGAGATAAAAAAAAAATCCTGAGTACGCTAAATAATATGATTCATTAAAATAAAGCGCCTGCATTAAAGATAAAAAAATTGAAACAAAAAATACCACAAGATACAGCGAGCCTAAAATCCGCCTTCTAACAGTTACCAGAAAAACAATTGCAGCAGCATTAAGAACAACCACAAAATAACCACTCAGCGAAAGAATATTCATGAACACTGAATTAAAAAACAAACCATTTAAAATAAGAATAAAAACTGCAACCAGACTACTGCTAGTATATCTATTTGGAAGGACTCTGCTATTTAATAAAATCATCTATTTATAATTTTCTACCGACAAACCATTTATTTGACATAATACTAAATCTACTTTTCAGCAAGAGGCTAAGAGTTTTAGCAAATTTATGTTCGACTCTTACAAAATTAGAAAAATCAGTTTCTCGTGACTTTCTGGTTTTTAAGGAACCAGCTATAGGTTTCCTGAAGCCCAGATTCCAGAGGAGTACTGGCTTCCCATCCTAGCGCTTTGATACGAGAAACATCCATTAATTTCCGCGGAGCGCCATCTGGCTTGGATGAATCGAACTTAAGGCTACCTCTAAACCCCGTAACCTTAGCGATGGTCGCCGCTAGATCCCGAATAGTGCAATCTTCGCCCGTGCCTACATTAATATGCGACAGCATAGGCTGTGTATGGGCCTGATATATTTGCACATCCAGGTTCAAGACGTGCAAACATGCCGCTGCCATATCGTTCACGTGCAAAAACTCTCGCTTTGGCTTCCCGCTGCCCCAGACAACCACCTCTTCGGCCTGCTCTTGTACAGCCTCATGAAAACGACGCATAAGAGCGGGAATCACATGGGAGTTTTCAGGATGAAAATTATCGTTAGGGCCATATAGGTTGGTGGGCATTACACTGCGGTAATCCCGATCGTACTGGCGATTAAAACTTTCGCAAAGCTTTATACCGGCAATTTTTGCAATCGCATAAGGCTCATTGGTCGGTTCGAGAACACCAGTCAACAGTGCCTCTTCTTTCATTGGTTGTTCCGCAAATTTCGGATAGATACATGAAGACCCCAAAAACAACAACTGCTGAACCCCTGCTTCATGAGCTGCCTGAACAACGTTCGCTTCAATCATCAGATTATCGTAAATGAAATCTGCCGGATAGGTATTGTTGGCGTGTATCCCGCCCACACGGGCAGCCGCCAGATAAACCTGATCAATGGATTCCTCCCGAAAAAACTCTCGCACCCTTGCTTGGTCAGTCAAATCCAATTCATGACTGTTACGGGTAATGATCTCGCAATTCTGCCTTTGCTCAAGCTGGCGAACGATAGCGGAACCCACCATACCACGGTGGCCAGCAACAAATACTCGCAATTGACTCATCGTTTGTCCTGAAAAATATTGAATAATTAATTTTTTACTGGGCAGCTCTCTCAGCCTGACCTTCTGCTCTTAACCAAGCGAAGCAACGGGGAAGGAACCATCAAAATAACTAGCGACATCAGCCCCCAGAAAGTTGATATGCGGATGACTGCTTTCGCGCGCCTGAACCCACCCTTCAGATTACCCTCAAGGGACGAGCCAGCTACATGGAAAATACCAATTCGAATAAGGAATCGCCTTAGACCTTTCACTTGACGCAATTGCTGCTTGTTGCGTCCGAAATAGTCCAGAGGATACGGAACTCCATCCTGCCTGGTAAGGCGTTTTTCATCGTATTCTCTGTATACTGTTACCATTGGCGTTGGGTCACAGGCTACCTTGCCCACCGAAGCCAAACGAATCCAGAGGTAGAGATCTTCTCCTATCCCGACGCCCTCTGGGAAGCCCCCGATTTCTAGAAAGGCTTCCTTGCGGATAGCCACCTTGGAGCTGTTAGCGACGCTGCCATTTGAAGAGGCAGTAAAAAAATTTTCAACATAGCCACGAAAGCCCTCCGGGCAACCATGTTTAGGCTTAAAGGTTTTTCCGGATTCAAATAACAAGTGACCCAAGCAGTAAAGGTGTGCGTCAGGGTATTCAGCTGTTAGCTCCTGCAAGGTTGCCATAAAATGCGGATGCCATGCATCGTCGGCATCCAGTAAGCAGACAATATCGCAGGCTGACTCGGCGACCCCTCGGTTCCGGGCCGCCGAAACGCCCAGATTTTCCTGATGGATAGTCTGTAAATCAAAGCCAGCGGTCGCCCGGAATCGATCAACCAGTTTGACCGAATCATCTGTCGAGCCATCATTCACGACAAAAACCCGGTTCACGGGCTCCGTCTGAGCAGCAATCGAAGCCAGGCACCGCTCAATAGTCGCTGCCTTGTTATACAACGGAATCACGACGTCATACATGGTCTTAACGAATTCGCCGGATGTTCTTGAGAAGGCGTAAAGAAAACACCAGGAAGTTGAGCAACACCTTCCCGGTCAGATCAACATGAATACGAAACGACTCCGTCAATGCCCCCAACACGTCCACACTGCTAACGCCAGCTTCACCGAAGGTACCAGCTACGAAGTCCGCCTGATGGAAGCGTTCACCCGCTAGGTAGGCCTTTTCAAGAAAGTATTGGTCCGCACCAATAGGGTATTTTTTTGGGTAGTAACCGTAGCGATCATGCATCTTTTTCTCAATAAGAACTCCAAGAGAATGTCCTGCAACAAACACCCACTGTTTATTCAGCATAAGCGAGCCACCCTTAGGGCGAACGGTCCGGGAGGCTGACCTTATATTCGCAGCAACAAACGGCGCGTGGGATTCAAGCACAGAGGCGCGGTATTGAGCTACTGCATCCACCTCAAACTGATCATCGCTGCCGGCCACCAGGTAGTGAGTGGCGGAAGTTTCGCGAATCCCTCGATTCAATGCGTCGTATATTCCGAAGTCCGGCTCTGATCGCACGTTAACGTTCATCCCGGCTTCTTGAGCTGCCCGCACAAATTCGACCGTCCTGTCAGAGGATCCACCATCTCTCACTACCCATTCGAAGTTATTGTCGGACTGGGCTTTCAGGCTCTCAATCAGCCCGGACAGCACAGCCTCGGAATTAAAGGTCGCGGTCACAATTGCGATACTCGGAACATCGTGTTGATCAGTCATACCGAGCCCCCTAGCCATTCTCAACGGAAACAGGCAATTCAAGGCCGTGCTTTTTCAACAATGCAAAACGACGAGCAGTTTTCAGATCCTCGGCAACCATTTCCGCACACATTTGCTGCGCCGTAATCTCCGGTATCCATCCAAGTTTGTCTCTCGCCTTAGATGGATCACCCAGCAAAGTTTCAACTTCCGCCGGACGGAAATAACGTGAATCGACCCGAACAATTACATCTCCTGTTTTTAATGATGGTGCCAGCTCCCCGTCCACAGATTCGACAATACCTCTCTCATCGACTCCCTGCCCCTCAAAGCGCAGGACAATACCAAGTTCTTTTGCTGACCAGGTTACGAACTCACGCACTGAATACTGCTTCCCGGTAGCAATGACAAAATCCTCGGGTTCGTCCTGCTGAAGCATCATCCATTGCATACGGACATAGTCTTTAGCGTGCCCCCAGTCCCTCAAAGCGTCCATGTTACCCATGTAAAGGCAATCCTCGAGTCCCTGAGCAATATTAGCCAGGCCACGAGTAACCTTTCGGGTTACGAAAGTCTCACCTCGACGCGGGGATTCGTGATTAAACAAAATACCGTTGCAGGCATACATGCCATAGGCTTCACGATAATTTACCGCAATCCAGTAAGCGTAAAGCTTGGCAACGGCGTAGGGCGAGCGTGGGTGAAAAGGGGTGGTCTCCTTTTGGGGGGTTTCCTGAACGAGTCCGTACAACTCTGACGTTGATGCCTGATAAAAGCGGGTTTTTTTCTCAAGACCCAGAAACCGGATGGCCTCGAGTATTCGTAAAGTACCCATGGCATCAACATCCGCAGTGTACTCCGGCGCCTCAAAACTGACGGCCACGTGGGATTGAGCACCGAGATTGTAAACCTCATCCGGCCGAATTTCCTGGAGAATACGAGTCAGGTTGGATGAATCCGTTAGATCCCCATAATGCAGAATAAACCGTTGGTTCTCTACATGCGGGTCCTGGTAGATATGATCCACTCTCTGCGTATTGAAAAGTGAAGCCCGGCGTTTTATCCCATGCACTTCATAGCCCTTTTCCAGCAGAAATTCAGCCAGATAGGAACCGTCCTGACCAGTGATTCCGGTGATGAGGGCTTTTTTCATTGGTTTAGAATTTCCGTATATAGATTGATGTATTTGCGCGCTACTTCTTTGCTGTCAAAGCGTTCCTGAACCGTTTGAACGCTATGCAAGGACAGCTTCTGCGCCTCCCGATGGTTGAGCACCCAGTTAATGCCTCTGGCAAAGTCTCCAATATCTCCATCCTGTGCCAGGTAGCCGGATAGCTGATGCTCCACCATATCCGGATTGCCCCCAATATTAAAAGCAACGACAGGAGTGCCGCAAGCGAGGGATTCCATGATTGCATTAGAGAGATTTTCCTGGCGGCTTGGCACCACTACAACGTCCACTGCACTGTACAGAGCTCGCAAAGTAGCGTCGTCGTGCAGTTGTCCAAGGTAATGAGCCTTTTGCGGAAATTCCTGGGATTCAGCCGGCCCACTGCTGCCGAAAACGACCAGTTCAACATGATCACCTTCAATCTGCTCAAGTGCCTTGCTCAGTTCCCTGAACCCCTTTCTGGGGTCACTTGTTGCTCCCATTGCGCCGAACAGCACCAGTTTTTTTTCTTCAGGCAGGTTCAACAATTCCCGCCCCATCGCTTGGTCAAACGGCATAAATCGGGAAGTGTCGATAGGATTCGGAAGATTCACCACTTTTCTATCCCGGAACAGCACGCTCTCGGAGGCAGACTCAGCCAACCACTGACTCAGACCGACAACGGTAAGCTGAAATTTACTATCAAGAGCCTTAACCTTTCGATGCAGCACCTGGCGGCTAAGGTCAGCCGTTTTACTGGAGCCAAGTAATGGGCACTGGCCGCAGGAATTGGCATATCGCCCGCAGCCTTCATCGTAGTGACAGCCACCTGTGAAGGCCCACATATCATGAAGGCTCCAGACCACAGGCGCTTGAATTCGCGAAATATCTTCAATCCGCAGCATCCCTCCGTTAACCCAATGCAAATGCACAATGTCGGGGTTCAGCGCATTAATGCGATCTACCGCTGTGCCTGAGGGGGCTTTGGCAGGACTAAAAAGTGATTTGGATCGCTGTGGATAGCAACGAAGAAAAAGGGTATCGACAACTGCGCTCGCGATTGCCCTGATTTTCTGCAACCGCGATGTCGGGCCAACAACCGAAGGAAGGTCCGTGTTCTTATTCTGGACCAACATCTGACTATCAACGCATTCCCCAAGCAACGCCCGATGCAGCCTGAAAGCTGCACGCGCAGCACCACCACTGATGTCAGCTGTATTTACAATCAGAACCTTCAAACCGCGACCTCCGCCGGTCGCGAATCTTGCTCTGTGCTGGCCCGTAGTGCTGTATCTAACAGGTTTTCAAACCGGAGCAGATCATAGTCGAGATTCGGGTGACATTCTGCTTCCAAAGCCTGGCTTAACATTCTCGAAAGTCGGCCGGATTCAAGTTCCCGCATATCCAACATGGGAACATTGTGCTTCTCAGCCAATGACCGCACTTTTCCTCGCCCCATGGTGTAGTCAATCGCCACGCAATTCGCCCCAAGCGCAGTGCCGAACACCAGCGAATGAAACCGCATGGCCAGAACGGCATCTGCTTCCTGGAATGCGCTGACATAATACAACGGCGGTTGCTCTGGCCCAAGCAGCGAGTAATCCAAGTTAACCCCAGTGGCCGCAAGCTCACGAAACAGCCGACGGTAAAACCACCGATCATCACTGCCAAAATGGTTAGTACACATCGGCAAGGGTCGCACCGTCAGGTCCGGGTGTTTTGACATCAGCTCCCGAACAACATCAACCATGACCGTTTCGTAGTTCTGTTTTAACTTCAGAGATTGCTGCTCTGACAGGTCAGATGCATAGTCACGATACGGAAAATCTCTCAATCCTAATAAAAGAACTTTGCCACTCTTCGCTGGGCCATCTCTGGGCGGAACATCCCGCAACCAGGTATACGCAGGGTCTTCGGCAACCGGGTCCTGCTCCGCTGACACTCCCAATTCCAGAGCGTTGCGCCTGGATTTTTCATCCCGGTAGATTCGAACATCACAGAGATCCAGAATTCGACCTATACTCTGGTTCAACCACTTACGCCCCAAAGGCCCAACGCCAACACCGGCGGCAATTGTGGTAACGCCCGCGGCCCTGGCCCGCTCGAAAAGCACCTGCATTGGTGCCAGGGGATCAATCGCCATCATCGGCCCGCCACCAAAGACCACGTAATCCATGGTAGGGCTGATGCTGGCGGCATGATCTAGGCTGGCTACATCGACCTCTTCTAGCTCATGCATCTGATTTCTGGTCATTTCAGTAACATAGGGGTTCAGCGAGGCGATCGTAAATTTCGTTTCAGGCCCAAGATGAGCGCACATTGCCGTTATCACACCAGCGACAATCGCTTTATCACCGAGGGTTTCGGTGCCATACCAGCCACAGATCAGAACTCTTCTGCTCTCGTCCTGACCTTCACCACCAGAATTGGCAAGCCTGATTTGCTGTGGCAGATTCCGGTAGTGGTCGAGCTGCCTCTGAAAACGCCGTTCCTGTCGAGCATTATTGAACAACCCAAAACCCGGTAACCGCTTAATCCTGAACTTGATACCAAACCGATCATCCAGTTTTTGAAAAAACAGCCGTCGATAGTCGGCCTTTCCTGGTACACCCACATAATCATGGTGGCACTGATCACAGTCATTGCGGAGGATAGAATCCAGATGATCCTGATTGCCAAAATAAGCCTCGCTAGGGCTGCCCTCCGCAATGTTCGGGCTGATTACCTTACTCTTGATTGCACAGTAAGCGAGTTCACCACGCGCCGTTATGGTCGCGCCTTTATGTTGCCAGGCACACCCAGCGCGACGGGGCGCATTGAGAATGATCTGATCGATAAGGGATCGGTAGAACAGGCGCTGCAAAGGCGCAGGCTCATAGTATTGAATCAGTCCTTCCAGAAACTCAACAAATTCATACTTTTCCGCAAACGTCAGTGCGTAGGGATCCTTCAGATTCTCGGTATACAGCCGTTGGTGCGGAACGCCCTGCCGGTATTTAATGTAAAGGTCGTTGCGAATACAGAAATCAAGCAGGTCTGGAAGATGGTTCACGTTCTCACGGATCACCGTGCAGCCAATGCGGACACTGTCCACAAGGGGCGATGACGTGATGAAATCAATCACGTGCTGGGCGTTCTCGAAGTTTCCATCCCGCCCCCGCACACGATCATGGACCTCTGCAAATCCATCAAGGGACACCATCACGTCAAATGAAATCCCGCGAGGCTGCAGGATTTTACCCATCGCCTCAATCTGTTCGTTCACCTGGCGATATTTGAACGCATTAGTAATCAGCGATACGCCCTTCAACTGAGGCAGAGATTCCACCACCACCTGAACCAGGTCTGGCAGATCCTTGCGCAGCGTGGGTTCACCGCCATTGAACCCGATAGATTCAACCTCCGAAAACAGCCCGTCACTCAGCCCTATTCGCAGATCTTCCACGGATATATCGACGCTTTGTTTATTTTCCCAGATTCGGCACATCTGGCAACGAGAGTTGCAGATATCGATAACGGGAAACTGCACGGCTTTGGGCTTCTCAAGTGGAAAAGGCCGGTCAGCTGTCAGCAAACGAAGGTGATTTGTGATCGAACGAAAGTTCACTTACGTCCCCTTCAGGATTAAGTCAAAGATGAATGTTTTTTTGCACGTATGACGCCGTAAATACCCAATGTAAAAATCGCCTGGGATTTGATCCTGAACATAAACCGAAGTTTTGGCGACAATAGATCAAACAGATAATACGCGGAAAACGCCGACACCAAGGTTGCGATTGCCGCACCCAGCGCACCATAACGCTCAATCAGAATCACATTAAGCACAATGTTCACTACCAGCCCGAATAAATTACGGTGCAGGTTCCAGATCAGTTTCCGCTCGGCCGCCAGCCAAGACCCGGAAGCCGACCCCATCAGAATGAACACGGCAGTCAGGCAATGCACCTGCAGTATCAAGGCACTTTCAGAGAACTCCGGGCCAAACACAAATCCCACAATCTGGTCGGAAAACAGTAGAAAGAACAAAATGGCAAAAGCCGCAATGCCGACCAGCCCGGAAAACAGAATGACCATCGCATCTTCGTAGCGCTCTGCGACACCGTCCCTTAACTGAATAATTTTAGGAAAGGACGCAGAAATAATAGCCATTGGAAAAAAATACCATGCTTCCGAAATCCGAACCGCCGCAGAGTATATTCCAACGCTCTCCGCACCCTGCATAAACTGCAGCATGATCTGATCCAGCCTCATGAACAGGATACCACCCAGACCGGCAATAACTTCGGGCCAAGACTCCCTGAGAATGGATACCCCTTTGCCCCATTTACAGCGCTTGACGGACAAAAACCCGCGAGCGTTTCTGGTAACAATGAAGACATAGAAGCACCCAGCGACCAGAGCATGCTCAATAAGGACAATAGCAAAAAACCAAATGGCGCTAACCTCCGTGTAGACGAGGCCAATTTTTGTCAAAGACGCCACTATAAAGATGCCAGACCGAATAACTGCAATACCCTTAACCCGGGCAAGACCTTGCTGGTGAAGGTCGATCGCATCAAATGGATTAAAAAGGAGGGTGGCCACGACCAGAAAGAACAGAGTCTGGTTCTGGCTCAAAAAGAAATAACTGTAGGTGAACAGGAGTGCCAGGATAAAAATCGCCGCCGCCAGCCGCAAAAAAAAGGCTGTTGAAACAATTTCCGACCGTATCGATTCATCACCCGCCGCCTCCACAACCTCTCGGGTGACAATCCGATTCATGCCAACGCTTGCGACAACGACAGCGACTGCAAGCACGGCCAGGGAAAAGTTCAGTTGGCCAAAAAGCGCCGTCCCCAAATGACGAGCAACCAGCCCAATTACCAGAATACCCAGAATAAATCGGATGCCTTTCTCTGAGATTATCCACAAAGAATTGGTCACGATAAGTTTGTTAGCTATAATATTGGACACGAAAAATTCTGCCGCTTATCAATGAATTGGGGACCACCGATTTCATTCCAGCGACTAAATTCCTTGCCAATTATTTCCGAATTTTTTTGCCTTGATGCGCGCAAAGTATCTTTAATAAACACTATGAATATACTCAGAATCACGCCAAGCAAAGTCGACACTAAAACTATTAATAAGCGTTTCGGGTCGCCCTTCTCTTGAGGAACCATGGCCGGGTCTACCGTCTCGAAAACGTATTCATCTTGAGCATTGGCCAGCATAACTGTTCGGGTTTCTCTTTCTATCAGCTGGTAAAACACCTGTTGCATTCCGGCGATATTGGTTTCACTGAGCTTTTCTTCCAGGTAAGCGATACGGGCTTCGGCTTCCTTTACATCCTGCAGGCGCATGTGCTCATTAATGTCATTTACCAGTTTTTCAACCCAGTTTTCTGCGGGGGGTGGCGATTTGCTTTTCACGCTCAGAGTGACCATCCCAGTTTCCTCTTTACTGGATAGGCTCAGATGACTTTCTTTGAACTTTTTCACCATGTCCCAGTCGGTCGGCTTGAGGCTTTCGCCTTCTTCATCAGTGAGCCATTCGCCGGTCTCCGGGTTATAAACCTCGCGGTTAATGATCCACTGTTTGTTTTCCATGTCCCAGGCCTTGGTCGCCATAAGTGGGTTGGCGAGTTGATGGCGGTCGATGAAATCTCTCAGGAAAGCATGAGATTGCAGCACAGCTTTAGCCATAACAGTCTGGTTGTTGGCGTCACCACCGAGGCTGATGCCCGCCAGACTGGCCAGGCCGCCGAGCTCACCGCTAATGCCGCTTACGCCGCCTTCGTCCTGGGTAGGAGCAAGAAGCACACTGGCCTGGTAGATATTTGGTTTGCTCAGGGCGTAAAACGCTCCGGCTGCAGCAAACAAGACTGTGGTTGCTCTGATAATCCACTTGCCTCGCCAAAGTGTTGCGAACAACTCGCGCAGGTCTATCTCATCATCCGGATAGTAGCGCTGCTGTGTTGATGGCTGCGCCGGTATGGGTTCGTATTTGGTCATTAGAGATTTCCTACTGCCGCTGTACCGAGTGCCATCTGGTAAACGATCTGGCTAACGTTGCTCCAGAGCTTCAGCTGGTTCAGCCGGCCTTGCCGTAGACAGGCAGGGGCTTGCCTTTCAGGGCATTGAGGATGACCAACGGGATAAGCTTCTCAGGAAAGTGGTAGGGGCCGTAGTTGTTGGAGCAGTTGGTGATCAATACGGGCAGCCCGTACGTCCGGTGCCAGGCGCGGACGAGATGATCTGAACTGGCTTTACTGGCGCTATAGGGGCTTCTTGGGGCATACGGTGTTTGTTCGGTGAAAATTAAGAGTTCATGTTCATTCCCCCTCTCCCCTCTCCCGCGGGGGGAGAGGGGAATTCCGCTAAGTCACCATATACTTCATCGGTAGAGATGTGGTGGAAGCGGAAATTGTTGCGGCGGTGTTCGTCAATGCCTTGCCAGTAATGGCGAGCGGCCTCCAATAAGGTGTAGGTACCGACGATGTTGGTTTCTATGAAATCGACGGGGCCGTCGGTGGAGCGGTCTACGTGGCTTTCTGCGGCCAGGTGCATGGTGGCGTCTGGCTGATGATCTTTCAGCACCCGGTCGACTTCGGTGCGGTTGCAGATATCGACCTGTTCAAAGGCGTAGCGGCTGCTGTCGCTCACCTCGGCCAAGCTTTCCAGGTTACCGGCATAGGTAAGCTTATCGAGATTAACGACCTCATCCTTTGTATTCCGAATCACATGCCGGATAATAGCGGAACCAACAAAACCGGCGCCCCCGGTAATTAGCAGCTTCATACTTTTCCTACGTTCTCAATGTACCAAGGCATCGCTTTTGCGACCCCTTCGTTGATTCGATACTCCGGCGCATAGCCGAGTTTACCAGCTGCCTTACCGATATCGGCCTGGGAGTGGCGAACATCCCCGCCGCGAAAGTCCCGATAAATGGGCTCTTTAGGGTATGGTGCATTTTCGTCTGCCAGAGCGCTCTTCAGAGCATTGAACAAATCGTTCAAGGTTGTTCTATCGCCGACAGCAACGTTATAGACTTCGTTTTTCGCGCAGTCGCCAGCTGTGGCAGCGAGCAAGTTGGCTTGAACGGCATTTTCTATAAAGCAGAAATCCCGGCTGGTTTCGCCATCACCGTTGATAAACACGTCGTCGCCCTGAATCATCCCGGCGGCCCACTTGGGTATAACGGCTGCATAAGCGCCATTCGGGTCCTGTCGTTTCCCAAACACATTGAAGTACCTCAGGCCAACGGCCTTGAAATCATAGGTTCGGGCAAAAACGTCTGCATAGAGCTCGTTGACGTATTTAGTCACCGCGTACGGGGAAAGCGGTTTCCCGATGTTTTCCTCTACCTTGGGCAGCGCCGGGTGGTCACCATAGGTGGAACTGCTGGCCGCATAGGTGAAGCTCTCAACATTGGCGTCTCTGGC
>TARA_R110001592_G_scaffold51221_1_pt1 | contig 17119 bp, 25 predicted proteins | sample TARA_R110001592 | Tara Oceans TARA_R110001592 (sample SAMEA4398387) | marine metagenome | biome: Polar Biome; feature: [SRF] surface water layer (ENVO:00010504); material: water (ENVO:00002006), including particulate matter (ENVO:01000060) such as... | depth 5 m
AGACTACAACAAACCAGAGTAACATTTGGTAATGGAGGTTGGGTTAAGAAATCAAACATCAGTACATTATTACACGGTAAACTAGAAGACTTAGAAGAGTTAGGACTAGATACTATGGCTTCAATACCAGGTAAAATAGTTATCAAAGAGTCATTAGAGCCATTTAGTAAGACTGATCCAGATAGAGATTACAAAAAAGCTGGTGAAACAGGCATTATATGCTGTGTTGATGGACAACCTATATATAGGAAAACATTCTTTGTAGCAGATGCTACAGCGGAGGATGTATTGATTGCACATAATAATGGTCAAGACATTAAAGATGCAAACAGTTCTGATAGCAAAAATGCAGTAGAAGTTAAAGGTTCTGCAGCAGAAGCATTTGGCTTTGAAGATCCAGTAGAAGATGAAGAAAGCAGTGACAGCGAAGTTGTTGCTGAAGAAGTAGCAGAAGAAGTTCTTGAAGAAGAATCTTTTGAACTATAATTAAACTTCTAAAGAATGCGTGAGGTTTCCCAATAGGGAATTAATTACTGATGGGTACAAACAGTAGCCTCTCTCATTTTATATCTTATACTAGTCTTTAAATCTATAAAACCACATACCATATGCTATCTCAAGAACAACTCAATAAATTAAAAACAAAAGAAAGTAAATCTCTACTCTCTCAAAAAATGCAACGTTATCACTATTACGGAATATTGGAAGAATACCAGTTACATCCGGCCTCAATAATTAATTCATTTGAATATAAAAAATTAAACCCTTATCAACACTTCTTGTTTAAAAGAGTGCTGCACGGTCTTAATATTTATACTAAAGATGAAGTTACTAAGTTGCACTGGGATAAGAAGAGAAGAATTTCTAAGGTCTGGAAAAGATCACAAAGAGAAATTAACGCATGGAAACAAATGATAACAAACAAAAGAGTCAACGGTTTCTTTAAAAGAACCTTTACTGGCCCTACTATGGAGTTTATTGTATCAATTCCGTGTGATGAAGTACTAGAAGACTATCATAACAAATTAACTTTTAAAGAGTTAAACATAGAATATGAAGATGTAATACTATTATTTATGTCTAAAGGTCTACTACCTAAAAACTATTTAACATTAAAGCCTAATACTAACCAAAAAAGTTTAATATGAAAATAATACCTATAATTATGCTACTAAGTCTACTATGGTGGACAATAGAAAAGTTAAGAGGAGATGATTAAACCAAAGAGAAAACTATGTAATAATTGCAATACTGAGCAGTTCATTTGGAAAAATGATAAAGGCAGCCGGTATTGCAAAAGTTGCTGGTATAAATCAAAAGAAACTACTAAACCATTGGTTAGAAAGCGTATTAACCCTAAGTCTAAAAAGATGCAGGCGTTAGACTTGGCTTATTCTAAGTTAAGACGTAAATTTATGGAAGAAAAACCTATGTGTGAAGCTGCATTACATTGTTGTAATGGTGCATCAACTGACGTTCACCATAAAAAAGGGCGTGGAGAGTATCATTTAGTAGTTAGTACTTGGCTATCAGTATGTAGACCATGTCACAATTATATAGAGGAACATCCTGAAGAAGCTATTGAACTTGGTTATTCAGAAAAAAGAATTTAATTATGAATCAAAATAAAAAAGATGCTTTGTTAAGAATAGTAACTTACCTAGCAATTATAACAATAACAATAACTCTATGGTACCAAATAATAACATATCTATTTCTAACAGAGAAGTAATACAAGCTGATGCATTATCAATAGCATCACAACATAAAAGATGTGGTTTAGGTATATCTATGGGTGTAGGTAAAACAAGAATTGCTATAAAGCACTTACAAAAAAACTTTCACTCACTATTAGAAGCACTAGTAGTAATACCAAAACATTCAGTTGCACAATCCTGGATAGATGAGTTAGATAAGTTAAACCTGCAGGATTTAATTAAACATATAACATTTACTACCTATTTATCACTAAAAAAACATAACCCAAATAACTATGATATAGTGTATTTAGACGAATGTCATAGTTTATTAGAAAGCCATGAAATATTTCTATCTAAGTTTACAGGTAAAATACTAGGATTAACTGGTACACCACCACAAGATCAGTATTCTGTAAAGGGTAGTATGGTAAATAAGTATTGTCCTATTAGATATAAATTTACTGTAGATCAAGCAACAGATTCTAATATATTAAATAATTATAGGATTATAGTTCATGAATTACGTTTATCCAAGAAACCTACTCTGAAGAAGACTAATAAGAATGGTGGACATTGGTATACTAATGAATTAAAAGATTATAGTTATGTAAGCTTAAGATTGGCTCAAGCACAATCACCTCAGCAAAGACAGTTCGCTGCTATTATGAGGATGAGAGCTTTGATGGAATATAATACTAAAGAATTATATGTCAAGTCGTTAATAGCTAAACTAAAGTCTAAATGTATTATCTTTGCAAATACTCAAAAGCAAGCAGATAAATTGTGTAAACACAGTTATCATTCTGGAAATAAATCATCAGAAGATAACTTAGAATTGTTCTCTGATGGTAGAATAGACCAGTTATCTTGTGTATTACAATTATCAGAAGGTGTTACAATACCTAACTTAAAAGAAGGTATTATTATGCATGCATATGGTAATGAAAGAAAGTCATCACAAAGAATTGGTAGACTTCTAAGGTTAAACCCTTCAGACACTGCAACATGTCATATACTATGCTATAAAGGCACACAGGACGAAGTCTGGGTAGAAAAAGCCCTTAAAGACTTTGATAAAACTAAAATTAAATATTACAACACATGGGAAAAATGAAAGAATTGTTTATAGAACAACAAAATGAATTAGAAGCAAACAACACTTTTTATAAAGGAGTGCATGACTCTATGATTCATAGCTTAGCTAGAACAGCAATAGAAGAATATATAAAAGAAGGTGATACACCTTGTCCAAATTGTAATACACCCTCTTTGTTACGTAATGAATCAAATGCTAAGTGCACTGAATGTGGTCAAGAATTTGTTTATGTTGGATCAGCTTTAAGATTCTTATGAACGGGCTACGTATAGCGCACATGGAATATTGGGGTCATGAAGCAGAAATAGAATACTCTTTTGACCCAGGAGAACCTGAAGTACATACAGAATCTAACGGAGATCCTGGTACACCGGGAACTGGACCATCTGTAGAAGTAGAACGCATTTGGGTAGAACTAGAAAGTAATGAAGGACGTTCAGTAGTGGTAGACATATCTTCCGTATTTTATGAAACATCTATAGAAGAACAAATATTAGAGAAATATCATGATTGATAAAACAAGTAAATGTATTAATAATAGAACTTATGTTTTTATAGATGGTAAGTGGGTTAATGAAAGATCTGATCAAGAATTAGATCCGCATGACCCAGACTATCGTACAGCATGGGATATAAAAATTAAATTATGAAGTATAAAGAAAAAAAACATAGGCAATATAGAAGCAATCAAGGAAGATCTCCAGAAAACATGGAGTCTAAGTATAAAGGTTGTGGTTTAACCCTTATTTTATTTGTAATAACACTAATGATGGGTCTTATATTTAGAGCAATATGAAAGATAATTTATTTATAAAGGCATCAATTAAAGATGGTGAACTACATTTCCCTATAAAAGCCGTAGGTACCAGGTTTAAAAAATTCTTAAATCAATTACCTGATGACTCTAAACTAGAAATATTTATAGGAGTTGGTGGAGATAAAGGCAGTAACCCACAACTAGCTAGAATACATGCTATGATAAGAGAGATAGCACAAGAAATAGGATACACATTTGTAGAAGCTAAACTAGAAGCAAAAAGAGCTGCTGGATTATGCTTTGTAAGGAACAAACAAGAATATTGTAAATCTTTTGCAGATTGTGATAAAGAAGAATTGAATCTAGTAATACAAGCTTGTGTAGAAATAGGAAACTTTAATGGGATGAATCTAAGATAACTATTTAACTATAGTCATTTTAGCATTTATCTCTTTGATTTTTTCTGATACATCAGCACCTTTCTCAATCATCTTAGCAAGATCTGCTAATTCTTGCTTAGTTGCAGTAGTCTCTGTTTTAATATCTAACTTTTGTTCTCTTGCCATATATTTAAATAATTGGATTAAAGAAAACAAAGTATATATATCAGATTCAAACTCATCTAAAAGAATTTGCTCTTGCTCTTCTAAAGGTAATTTAGCTTGAGCAACAATTTTATCAAATTTGGCAAATATGCCTGGCAATTCAGAACCTCTATCACTATTTTCAATAATCATTTTATTAGTGATCCTTTCAAGACCATGTATATATGCAGGATTAATTTCTAAACCTGTAATATTCTTAGTAAAATCGTATGTAACCCTTGATTGTAGTTCTTTATCAGCCATAATAATTAATTTAATAACAAATATACTAAAATATACTAAAAAAAATGGATATAGACATTAATTTATTAAGAGATAATTTAAATAACAAACTGAAAGACAGTGGTTGGGACCGCATGCTTTCACCATATGTGAATGGTTTAAGCTTTGATCATATTATGAATACGTTAATTGATAACGTAGAAAAAGGTAAGCGTTTTACTCCAAAGTTCAGGGATGTATTTAATGGATTTTATGAATGCCCTTATGATGATTTAAAAGTTGTTATAGTAGGACAAGATCCATATCCTCAATTAGGAGTGGCAGACGGTATAGCATTTAGTTGTAGTATTAAAGGCAAAGCAGAAAAATCCCTCCAGTATATAAATAAAGCGGGTGGTACTGATCATGTTGATTTAAGATGTTGGGCTAACCAGGGTATACTATTAATTAATACAGCGTTTACTGTAGAAGTAAATAAAATAGGCTCACACTATGGTATATGGAAAAGCTTTACAGAACATGTCTTTGGTAATATCAATAGACATAACCCAAATACAATATTTATATTAATGGGTAAGAAAGCTGAAGCTTGGCAAACTTTACTTCCTAACTGTGAAATTCTTAAATGTTCTCATCCAGCATCAGCTGCATACAAAGGTGGTGAATGGGATTGCAATGATGTATTTAATAAAGTAAATTCAATATTAAATAAGCAAGATAAAACTTGTATAAACTGGTAATAATGGGTATCTTTGTAACCCAATAAATCTAACTAAATGATTGATAATCAAAAGATTAAACAAACGTCACAGATAGAACGTTTTAAAAAAAAGTTTTACAGAGAACATAACATAGAATTGTATATATTAAGTCCTGCAACTTCTGAAAATGAATTGACGCTGGATAAGTATAAAGAGTTAACCAAGCTTGCATTAGTAGAAGATCATCCTAAGTATAAAAATTATGATTTTAATACTAAATCAAGGGAACGTGATTTTATACAGTATATTCAAGTAATGAGTTTTCTGGCTAATAAAAATGGTTATTCTAAATGTTCTATAGGCAAAGCTATATTTAAAAGTCATGCAACTGTTATCAATTCTTGTAAGATGGTAGAAAATGGAATTGATACTAAAGATAGAGAGTTATGCAAAGTTTTAGAGAGTGTACAACAAAAAATAGATATATATGTGGGAATTGTTACAGAAAATATTGAAAGAAAAAATAACACCAAACCAATGTCTGATCCTATTTGGGATGAAGCAAGGCGTTTCATCAACAGTTAGTAGTAAGTTAGACAAAGATATATTAGTGACTGAAGAGTTTTTAACATATGATAAAGATGTGTATAACCTAACTCCAAAGGCCAAAGCATTTTGTGCTAAGCTTGATAATTACTTTATAAAAGCAAAGAAAAAGACAAACATACAATTAATGGGTAAAGACTTTGCTGATAATATAGATATGTATAGAGAAACATTTCCTAATATCAGACTACCTAGTGGTAAACCTGCAAGAGTTAATGTTAAAATGCTGTCAGAATCATTTAGATGGTTCTTTGAAACATATGATTATACATGGGAAGATGTCATTGAGGCCTCTAGAATGTACGTTAATGAGTACAGAGATGCTGAATACCTGTATATGCAGACAAGTCAATATTTTATATGTAAGCAAGATAAACATAGAGTTAAGCACTCTACATTAGCGGATTATTGTGATATGATTAGAGATGGTATAGACACTGAAGAGAAAACATTTAAAGAAAAAGTAGTATAATGGGTAAAACAAACAAATCATGGGTAGGTCAGCATGCTGCATTTACTGAGGCGTTAAAATATATGAATGCTAGGCAAAAAGGTGAAGAGAAATCTATATATACACCATGGCCTAAATTTAATGATGCTGCTACTGATGGTTTAGAATGGAATACTCTAACTGTAATTGGTGGTAGACCTGGTTCAGGTAAAACGTTAATTAAAGATCAAATAATTAGAGAATCATTTGCTTTAAATCCACATGATGATTTTAGAGTATTGGAATTTCAATTTGAGATGGTTGGTAGAACATCAGCTATCAGGGAGTTTAGCTCTATGACTGGTAAAACATATAAAGAATTGTGTAGTGCCGGTAGTATATTACAACCAGATGTACTAAATCAATGTTTAATGTATGCTAAAGAAAGAGTTAAAAATCCAGTGGACATAATTAGTACACCATTAACTGTAAATCAAATGCGTGAGCAAATTGACATGTATATGGACTTACATAAAGGAAAGAAAACAATAGTTACTTTAGATCATACTATGTTAGTTAAAAGAGCACCATATCAAAATAATACATTAGATATGATGTTTGAACTAGGTGAGTTCTTTACTCAATGTAAGAGAGACTATCCTTGTTTATTTATTGCTTTATCTCAGCTTAATAGGAACATTGATAGCCCTGAAAGGTCAATTGATGGTAAGTATGGTAATTATATATTGGAGTCAGATATTTTTGGTTCAGATGCTATGTTACAGCATGCGGATATGCTTATAGGTATTAACAGACCTGCTAAACAAAAGATTAGATATTATGGTCCGGATAGATATATTATAGAAGATGATAACACATTGATCTTGCATTTTCTAAAAGCAAGAAATGGTGATGCTAGAATGAGTTTCTTTAAAGCTAAATTTGCACAAATGAAGATAGAAGAAATGCTCACCCCACAACAACAAGAAAGAAGATAAAACAATTAAATTTTAAATAATGGCAATATCAACGGCAGAGCGTAAAAAAAGAGTCTCTGAATTAAGAGAAACGCATGAAGCTTACTTTCAAACAGAAGGTAAAGTTAATGCATTATACATACCTAAGATGGCATACAGACCATCTGGAAAAGATGAACTACATGTAAGTTACTTCCCAAGTGAGTTAGAAAAAGAAGAAGATATATATACAGAATTTGTAAGTATAGATTATTTAGCAGAAGATTCTAAAAGAACTTTGTATTTAGTAAAACATAACCCTCACTGGAAATCAGAATATGAATTAGTTACAAGTAACTCAGGCTTCCAAAGACATTTGATTCCAGTAAGTGAATTAAAAGTTGTAAAGGATGTTACAGATGAAAACAATATAGTAGATAAACCAAGTATTAAAAAGGTTAAAATTATAGGTAAGGCTGTAGATGTTTTTAACATAGCTGATCCAGAAGCAACACCATCATCAGATCTAATAGATAAATTAGAAGAGATTAATCAAACATTAATAACACTAACTAAAGTAATCAATAAATTTAATAAATAAATATGGCACAAAGTGTATTAGTCATTGCAGACTCAGGTACAGGAAAGTCTACCTCAATTAGATCCTTAGATCCTAAAGAAACTTTCATTATAAATATTGCAAACAAACCGTTACCTTTTAAAGGATACAAAAAAATGTATGCTCAGATTAGTAAAGATAATCCAAAAGGTAATATGACATCTGCTTCATCAGCAGCAGGTATTATAAAAGCAATTAAACATGTAGATGATAAAATGTCACACATTAAAACTTTAGTGGTTGATGACTGGCAATATATGAGCTCCTTTGAGTATTTTGATAGAGCTAATGAGAAGGGTTATGAAAAGTTTACACAAATAGCAGCTAACTTAGCAGCTGTAGCAAAGCTACCTAAAGATTTAAGAGATGATCTTACTGTTATATTTTTAACACACTCAGAAGATTCAACTGATATAAATGGAAATAGAAAAATTAAAGCTAAAACTATTGGCAAAATGATTGACAATACATTAACTTTGGAAGGCCTATTTTCTATAGTCTTGTTTGGAAAAGTAAATAAAAATGATGATGGTGAACTTGAATACGGTTTTGAAACTCAGAACTCAGGAGAGAACACATGTAAATCACCAATAGGTATGTTTGAGGATTCTTTTATCCCTAATGACCTAGAGTATGTAAAGAAATGCATACAAAAATATGAAGAATAATAAATCAATTAATTAAAAAAGAAAAATTATGTTAAGTACTAGCGGAATGTCTGCCGGAAGCGGCAAAGAAAAACCAGTAATTGGACCAGGTAATCAAGTTGTTAAGATCAACTCAATTACATTTGATGTAACACCATATGCTGCTGATGCATTCAATATTATGTTGCATGTAGAATCAGAACCTATGGAAGGAGAATTCCAAGGATTCTTAGTAGATGCAAATAATGCAAGTGGCCCACGTTACCGAGGTCAGGTTGGAAGAATTAGATTCTCTCAATACGCATATAAAGATGCAATTTTACCAAACGGTAATGAAATTAGTAGAGATACTGAAGTTATGAAAGCAATGATATTTTTATCAGAACAAATTGGTAAGAGAACTGAGTTAGATGCTATCCAAGCAAATACTATTGAAGAATTTATGACTAAGTGTAACACTGTGTTATCAGGTCCAACTTTTATGAATATGTGTTTTGGTACTCGTGAGTGGGAAAATAAAGATGGTTATATAAACAATGATCTTTACCTACCAAAAATGAGTAAGGCCGGAATACCTATAGAAGCTTTAGGTGTAGAAAATTCTAGATTAATTACGTATAATGTAAATGACAAGAATCATTATAGACCTGTAGTACAGAAAGATGTACCAGTAACAAATTCATTTGAACCAGCTCCAACAGCAGGTGATGATTTTGATTTGTAAGTCAATTTAATAATATTAAAAGGGGATGATCTAGGTTGTCCCCTTTTTTTTATTTAATTTTAGTTTTTATGTTTAACACAAAAAATTTAGTACTAGAAGAACAAGATATACCAAGCTATTGGGTATTTCAGTATTATTTAAATTTATCTGAACCTTTAACAGGTCAGGATATAAAGCTAACATCTATATTTAATCCTCTTGAGAAGACACCTAGCTTTTGTATTTATGTAGACAAAAGAATAAGACAGTATAAGTTCAAAGACTTTTCAACTGGAAAGAATGGTAATAAAGTGGATTTAGTAAAAATGTTATTTAACATAGAATACCCGGAAGCAGCTAGAAAGATAGTAAAAGACTACAACTTACATGTAAAAACTAATGGTTTTGAAAAAGTAGATTTTAAACCAGAAGCAAAATGGAAAGTAGACTTTATCAAGACAAGGCCCTGGAATGAAACTGATAGTAAGTATTGGTTATCATTTAGAATAGGCATGTCTATCTTATTAGAATATAATGTAAAACCCATTCAGTATTATAACTTAGTTAAAATAAATGATGACAAGGTGGAGTCTATTACCATTAAAAATAATAGTCTTTATGGATATTTTGATAAGACAGGTGAGGTATATAAAGTATACCAACCTACTAGCAGTAAACATAAATTTCACAAAGTGAAACAATATCTTCAAGGTTATGATCAACTAAAGTTTGATAAACCTTATTTAGTAATATGTTCTTCTCTTAAAGATGCATTATGCTTAAAGAGTATAGGATATAATATAGAAGTATTAGCTCCAGATAGTGAGAATACAATGATTAAAGGTTATGTAATAGAGCACTTAAAGAAAAAGTATAAAAAAGTAATAACTATTTTTGATAATGATGATGCAGGTAAAACTGCTGTTAAAAAATATTCTGATATTTATAAATTAGATGGAATGGTTTTTCCAACAGCTAAAGATATATCTGATGCTATGAAAGAAAATGGTTTTGATTATGTACATACTATTTTGCAACCATTATTAAAAAAAATCTTAAATAAATAATTTATGAAAAAAACCAAGAGGTGGTTTATACCAGGATCAGTGCCTTCTAGTAAGAACGGAAGAAGATGGACAGGTAAATACTTTATAGCTAGTAAAACTGTAATGAATTATAGAAAAGTAGCCAAAGACTACTATGCTAAGTATGCAGATGATTTTAAAGCTGAGCTTGCTAAGCATTCATTACCTGCAACAATATCTTTTACATTTGTTAGAGGAACTCGTCACAAGTTTGATTATATAAATCCTGCACAAACAGTGCAAGATGATATGGTCAAAGCAGGATGGATAGAAGATGACAATGCAGAATTTATTTTACCAGTTTTTGTACAGTATACATATAATAAAGAGAAACCCGGTGTTTATATTGAAATACTAAAAAATGAAAAAGATAACAATTAATGAATTCTTCTCAATCAGTTGTTTACTAAAAGGTTCTGATGAAGATTATCAAATTGCTATTTCTAATTTAAACAACTTAAATCTTAGTGATACATATATATTGGATCTATTGTTTGCTAAATCTTTGTCTCTAGAAAAGAGAAACAGGTATACGAAGTTTAATATTTATGTCCAAAAAAATGATAAGTTATTAATAGGTAAAAATCTTTTTAATTATATTACAACTAACGGTAATAGTAAAATATATAAGCATATACTTTATAAAATAATGAATACTTAGAAACATGAACAACATACAAGACTTAGTTGCTAAAACAACTAAAGAATTAATTTTGACAGAGCCTTTTTATGGGCTCTTTTTAATTGGTATCAATAAGAAGTACAGTTTACAACTTCCTACAGCAGGAGTTAGTAAGCACGGTATTGGTATGCAATTGACTATAAATCCTGAGTTTTATATAAACTTAAGTTTTTTACACCGTGTTGGTTTAATTAAACATGAGTTATTACATATAGCTTTTGGCCATTTAATTATGAGAGATCTATATAGTAATCACAAGCTATTTAATATAGCAGCGGATCTAGAGATAAATCAATATATTGATAGTAATATGTTACCAGAAGGAGGTTTACTACTAACAAGTTTTCCAGAATTAAATCTTCCTACTAAAGCAGGTACAAAAGTTTATTATAATCTTTTAGAACAAGCTAAAGACGACGGAACATCTCCTTCATTAGATAATTTAATGGATCAAATGGATGGTGAATCACAATACTGTCATAACACTTGGAATGAATTTGACAACTTATCTGAACCAGATAAAAAGTTAATGGAAAAACAAGTAGAACATCAGTTAAAACAAGCTGCAGAAACTACAATTAAAAAAAGTGGTAATATACCAGGTGAATTTAAAGAAATAATTGATAGGTTATTTAACATAGAACCAGCTAAGTTTGATTGGAAATCTTATTTGAAAAGATTTGTTGGTAACTCTAGTGTAGTATATACTAAAAAGCTAAGACGTAAATATAATAAACGTTATACAAGTAGCCCCGGTCTTAAGATTAAGTTTAAGAATCATATCCTTGTTGGTGTTGACACAAGTGGATCTGTAAATAATGATGAACTAAAAGAATTTTTTAGTGAGCTTGCACATATGTGTAAGACAGGTCATAAAATTTCAGTTGCACAGTGTGATACTAGATTAAGAACTGTAGAAGAATTTAATCCAAAGAAGGATTGGGAAATACATGGTCGTGGTGGGACAGATTTTCAACCAGTAATAGATCATTATAATGAAAAAGGGTCATACACGGCACTTATATATTTAACAGACGGTGAAGCATTTTCTCCAGATAACTGTCCTAAAAACACATTGTGGTGTTTAAGCAGTATTTCTGAAATGAATGATCAGTTACCAGGACAAGTAATAAAATTAAACTAATAAAAAATGGCACAAGTAAATTTAAATGTAACAGAATTAAAAGGATTTGTAAATCATATAATTACAAACAATAGATACTTGCAGGATAATAATAAAAGCCCTGTATCTATAGAAGTAGTAGGTGAATCAGGAATTGGCAAAACTTCAACTATAGTAGAAATAGCTGAAGAAAACAAATTAAAATTTGTAAAACTGAATCTTGCACAGATAGAAGAGTTAGGTGACCTTGTAGGTTTTCCTGTAAGACAATTCCAAATGTACAAAGAGAAAACAGTAACTACCATAAAGCCAACTAATGATTTAAACTATACAGCAGCACAGAGATCCGCTGCATCAGCAGATTTAGCTAAGATGACACCTGTAACTAAGAAAATAGGTATGTGGGTAGACGAACTTGCAGTACAAGAATATCTAAAGAATGGATACAAGATGACAGGTAAGAATAGAATGTCTTATTGTGCTCCTGAGTGGATTGCTGATGCAAAAGAAGGTGGTATCTTATTACTAGATGACTGGAATCGTGCAGATACTAGGTTTATTCAAGCAGTTATGGAATTGATAGATAGACAAACTTATATTTCATGGACACTACCAAAAGATTGGCATATAATGTTAACAGCTAACCCAGACAATGGTGATTATATGGTTAACAGTGTAGATAGTGCACAGAAGACTAGGTATGTAACTGCAAATCTTAAGTTTGATGTAAATGTATGGGCTCAATGGGCAGAAAGTGCAGGAATAGATACTAGATGTATCAACTTTCTATTACTTCACCCTGAACTAGTAACTCAAGAAACAAATGCAAGATCAATAACAACATTCTTTAATTCAATATCAAGTTTTGATAATTTTGAAGATAACTTATCATTAATACAAATGATTGGCGAAGGTTCAGTTGGAGATGCATTTGCTTCTATGTTTACTACGTTTATTAATAACAAACTAGATAAGCTTGTAACACCTAAAGACTTACTGACTCATGAGAATGAATCATATATTCTAGGAGAGCTTAGAAGTTGTATTGGACAAGATGATTCATATCGTGCAGATATTGCATCAACGCTAGCAACACGTTTAGCTAACTTTTCTGTAGTATATTCAAAAGAAAAGACAATTAATCAAAAAATTACTGATAGATTAATAAGTCTTTGCACTAAAGATTATTTTACTAATGATCTTAAGTATTTAATTGTACGTACTATATTTAATGGTAATAAACAAAAGTTTAACAAAATGATGATGAATCCAGATATCATTAAAATGACAATGAAATAATATGGCAAATAAATCAGTTTATCAAAATTTTGAAACTGATGCATTAAACCACTTTGATTTAGCCTCAGCTCCTTTATACGGAGTTGTTGCTGGATCTGGTGCATCTAGTAAAATAGAAAATGTATTAGTTACTCAAGATGTAACCACATATGAAAAAATAAAACGCTTATTATCTGTACCTAATGAATCAGATTTAACTTTTAAGACTAAAAAGAAAGCTTTTATATTACCTAAATGTAATGTATCACAAGATAGATTAAAAGCAGCGCTTAAAGAACATGATATAACTTTAACTAATGACTACGAATTAGCAGATTTAATTGTAGGACATGATAGTATATCTGAAGACTATTCAAATGGTGAAAATATATTAAGCACTTTAATGCTAGCTAAACTTTGGAATTATGAGCTTACAAGTGATCCTGGAAAAACAGGTGCAACTTGGATAGCAGATCTTATAAATAACCACAGTGAATCAGTTATAGTTACAACAAGAATTACTGACGCTATACGTTATTATAATTTAACAATAGATTGTAATCTTTATGACTCTTGGATGATAACAGGAATGGCATTAAATCTAGCATATAGAATTGAATCTGGTTTAGTTGGAGTTATAGATACAGAAACAGTGCTCCATAGTTCTGCAACTAAGATGATTCTTGATGAAGAGCTCCTTGTTGATCTTAAAAGTCAACTTAGTGCATATAGTGAAGATAAAGCATTAGCACTTAAAATTATTCCTACTATTTGTTATAAAACAAACTATCATTTATTGTGGCAGCTTTCACAAGACTGTGCTTCACTTACATATGAAAATAATAGAGATAAGGATTTGCAGTATTGGCTAGATGTTTCTGATTTTGAAAGGTTTGGTAGAAGAAGTGCTCAAGATATGATACATTGGTTAGAACAAAAAGAAATGCTTTGTAGAACAACGTTTAGATATCTAGAACCTATTGTAAGAAGAGAAATAAGTATTAACAACAGAGATCTTTATACATTTAAAGTTTCTGTTAAAAAAGAATATCAAAAATATTTAAAAGATGAAGAAAAAATATATAATTGAAATTAACATTCAAGAAGACAATATAGATAAAGATGGTAAACTTACAGCTAACGCAATTACTTGGAAAGATAGCGGAAGCTTTCTGTTGTATCGTAGTAGGAGTTGGGTTGTAGAAAAAAAATATCTAAATAAATTGGGTATTTCATTACTAAAGAAAACTGTAGATTTACAAGATAAAAAAGTATATAGGTTTCCTAAGTTAGATTTACCTAGACAAAAAGTAGATTTACTTAAAGATAAATTTAATTGTAAAGTTATTCGTAATTCTAATTTAGCAGATATACAAATTGTATCTATGAAGTTTTTTGAGAATTTAATTACTAGAGAGTGGGGATCTTCTATGAGTTATACAAAGAATTATAATATGTTTAAGTATTTCAAAGAGCAAAATTTGCTAGCTGAATGTGCATTATCTGTTGTAAGAGACTTTCTAGATAATACGGACACTGATTCTTGTGTTACTTTTAAGTATCATAAAGACTGGAGAGGTACTGTTAATGGAGATCCTATATATGATATAATAGAAAAATATCTAATGGCTAATGATGTAGTCCATAATCGTGGTGGATATGGTTCTGAACATGATTTTGTTATTGAGAATCAAAATATTTCAGCTTACAATAATATTTTAAATTCTAATTCAGAATTAATTCTTGATACGGATATTTGTAATATAATAGATGAAGACTTAGCTGTTTTGGATAGTGGTCAATTTTCTGATATACAAAAAATGGTTACTAGCACGGATATTGAAAACAGAAGTTTAGCTTTAGAAATGTTAGCTAATTGTAATATAGAAAAATCTTTTGATGTAGTATCAGGAATTTATTTTTGGAATTGGGAATGGTTAAAATCAACAAGTAATTGGAATACAGTAAATGTTAAATCTTTTAAAAAAAGAATGGATAAATATAGTGGTACACACGGTACTAATACCATTCATTCTTTTAATAATTATTTAAATTTATTGAAAGAAGATGATAAATTGACTAAATTTGCTATAGATAAAACAAGAGAGTTATTATACAGTACATTACTAAGCACATTACTGGGTAAAGATGCTGATGTTTTTAGTGTAGATATAGAGTCAGTTAAGTTAAAACCAAGATTATTAGAAAATATCACCAATGAGTAAAAAAGAAGACAAAAGAATGTTATTAGATACTATATTGTTGTATAAACAAAAGATAGAACAAACTCCTGAGATTAAGAAGTTTATTCAAAAACTACAACAAAGATTAGATAAATTAAATAAATCTAAATGATTAGAAATAAAGAAAAAGAAGATAAGTTCTATGCAAAAAAAGATTTTTGCTTTAGCTATTCTTCTTTAAATAAATTATTGTTTTCACCATCCTTATTTTATAAGGAATATATATTGTTTGATCGTGAGATTAAAACTGATAAACATTTAGTAGAAGGTAAACTTGTACATTGTTTATTGTTTGAACCTGAGAATGTAGAAGAGAAGTTTAGTGTTGTACCTGGTAAAAGCCCAAGTGATAATATTAGAAAAGTATTAAAAGATATGTCTTTGCATACAGAAGCGGCAACGTTGGTATCGGTACCAGACTCTGTTATACTAGATTCTCTAAAACAATTAAACTTGTATCAATCACTTAAGAAAGATGAAGCACGTATTGCTAAGATTAGAACATTAGATAATGAGCCTTATTGGAAATTTTTATCTAATACTAATATAGATGTTGTTGATCAAGACACTTTACTAAAATGTCAAGACAAAGTAGAGGCTATTAAAGAAAACAAAGACGTTGTTAATTTATTTGAGCAACAGACAAGTGATTTTGAATTAGATCCTATAGAAACTCATGCAGAACGCTATTTAAAATCTGATCTAAAAGACAAAAGTTTTGGTCTGCATGGTTATATAGATTTTTATAAGGTAGATCATGAAAAGTTTGAGGTTACAATCTGTGACCTTAAAACAACAGGTAAAAGTATATCAGACTTTAAAGAAACAGTTGACTTTTATAACTACTGGTTACAAGCTGCTATTTATATGAAATTAGTTTATGATACACTTGGAGAAAATGCAGAGAAGTATACTATAGTATTTAAGTTTGTTGTAATTGACACATACAAACAAGTATATGTATTTGATATAACTCAAGAGACTATGTCTTCTTGGGCTTCAGGACTAGAAGGTGTTATAAAAGTTGCTGCATATCATTATGATAAAAGAAATTATCAGTTACCATATGATTTCTTAACAAGAAACATTAAATTGTAGTATGGATGATGTATATACAGATTATTTCCAAAAGAGTAAAGTATTTCTTTACCCTCTGTTAAAATTAAGAAAAGGTCTTAAATATGTTCCTATACAAACTTACATTTGTTGGGAGCATGTTTATACTTCTGGAGAATACAAATTATTATGTGAATACAATGCTAAATCAGGAAAGAAGTTTGAAGAGTTTTGTGATAGATATTTAAACTCTCATGAGCTTTTTGAAAAAGAGTTAGATATTAATGAAAACAAACACGTTTTTATATTTAACTTAACACCACACAAGAATGATTTTATTAGGTTTTTACAAGGTAAGTATTCTCAATTTAGTCTTGACACTAAAATAACTATATTAGATTTTTTTAGTTCATCTGGTAAAATGTTGAGCTTTATAGAATCTTTTTTATCTCCTGACCGTGCACATGAAGATTATGCTAAAGCATTGGGTGTAGATAAAGAAGTAATTGAAGAAATCTATGAGGTTTGTAGTAAACCAGATATAGAAAAAGAAACATTTCATGAAGATAATGAAATATTAAATTGTCTATTAACAAAGAACTCCATATAT
>TARA_R110001592_G_scaffold252395_2_pt1 | contig 17106 bp, 12 predicted proteins | sample TARA_R110001592 | Tara Oceans TARA_R110001592 (sample SAMEA4398387) | marine metagenome | biome: Polar Biome; feature: [SRF] surface water layer (ENVO:00010504); material: water (ENVO:00002006), including particulate matter (ENVO:01000060) such as... | depth 5 m
CATTTCGATCGGCATTGCCTTGTTCTCTACAGTTTGGATCTACTCATCACAAGATGAGGTAAGAACCGATGATGTGATCCCTACTAATTCAGCTCATCCATTAGTAAATCAAATCCCTACTCAAGACACTTCAATAACTACAAACGCTACAAATCAAACGACAGAAATGCCGTCTCCTGAAGACCTCGAATCTTCAGAAATGGTTTCAGCACAGGTAGAAGATGCGCTAATGCAATTTGATGAAATTAGTAAGTACCCGCCAACGTCTCAACCAATACTAAGCGAAGCACACGTAAATTCTTTTATGAATACAAGCTTGCCTCAGGCCTCCTTACCCTTTCCTTTTGACGATCTCGAAACGTCTATTCAAGTTTCAATCGAATTAGATCAAAGCAATTATTTCTTTGGTGATCAAATAAAGGCCAAAGTTAATGTCAGCGATGCACCAGAGGACTCTACTATTTCAACGCGCTCGGTATTAATGAGTATTGATGGTAAGACACTTGCAGAGTCTGGCTATCAAGAAACCAAAGACAACACCACATTCATCATTTTTGACACGCAAGCTTATTCAACAGATAGCTGGCCCATTGAGATGAACGTCGGCGCCTACATTGATGTAAATGGACACAGCATCTTCATTACGGCCCCTTTTAAAATAAATGATCTAACTGCCTCTTTAGACTCAATTGGTTTTAGTGAACCCGTCGCAGAAAACTTGGTTATTCCTGTTAATTTAAACGTATCACTACCAGGTTATTATTATGTCGCAGGCATACTTTATAGTGCTAAATCTCAACAACCATTAATCCATTTAGAGACAGAAGGTCATCTAGCTGAAGGCATCGGCAGTTTGAATTTGAATGCGCATATCCAAGCCCTAAAAAAAGGCGGCGATGAAGGTCCTTACTACCTAGATAAGATTCGTATCGAACGCTGGTCAGATGATTTAATTCCACGAGACATCGCAGGCAAGGCTGATCAAAACGAATACTCAGTTGATGGCTATTCCTTTAACGATTACGAAGACAAACCCTACCTAGACCCTTTAGCAGAAGAACGTAAACGTCTTCTACAGGGTTTAAGTTCGAGACTCTAAACTAAATAACTTGAGCTCGAACAAAAAGCTATCGTTTATAAAATTAATAAAAAAACTGGAAGCTGTAAAGCTGTAAAGCAGGACGCTGAAAAAAATAAGCCTCAGGCAAACAATAAAAAGAAACAGGAGCAAATCCCGATGTTAAAAAAACTAACCATAACCCTCGCAGGTATTGTGTTATCTGCCGCAGCTATGACGTCTCATGCATCATTAGATGGCATGAAAGTTGTACTTGTACATGGGTTCCAAGCCGAAGATTTAAATGACAGCAATCGTTCTCAAAAAGCCAATCAATATGGTTCTTATGAAAACTATATGAAGCACCGTGCAAGTAATGTTTACTGGAGCGGCCCTTGGCAATCAAAAGCTGATGCAACCATTTGGTGGGACAGTAAAGAACGCATCACTGGCGGCATTGCGACAGATGTTAAAAACCAACTAACAGCTTTATCCAATAACAGTAATTTCAAAGGCAAACCTATTCTCTTAGTGACTCACTCAACGGGTGATTTAGTGGCTCGTCATGCCTTAAAAAGACTAAGCAGCTGGGGAATCAGCAGCAATAACTTAAAGGTATTGGCAGTAATGGATTTTGCTGGTGCCGGTGGCGGTACTGAAATTGCGGATATTGCTAACGATATCGCTAATGGCAGCGGCTTAATTAATGCTGCACAAAAAGCCGCAATTAACGCCTTCATGGGCTTTACACCTTCTGCTGGCAATCTTGGTGTTCTTACTGACTTACGCCCTTCAAATGCTCGCGGCATTGATTCGGGTTCAAGTGCTTACCCTCGCTTTCGCTTTACCGGCACTGGCTGGGCTAATGGCGGCTTAACCAAACCTTTCCTAAGAGGCATGGATGACAGTGTTGTTCCAATGCATAGTGCTTGTATGGCATCGTCTATTGAGAGCATTGATTCATGCTCAAACGGCATTGCCAACAATGGTGTTATTAAGTCAGTTAACGGCCCAAACAATGGTGTTTGGAGTAACTATTACCCAATCCTTATGGGTGAGAAAACTAATCACGGAGGCACAATTGGTGGCCAGACAGGCAGTCAAATGGCGACAGTGAACAGCTCAAATTCCATTACCAAGAACAACGTAAACTTAAGCTTCGCTACCACAACTAAAAAGTACTGGTGGAGCTGGGGCAAAAATGTTCGTTGGGTAAACAGTGGTTCAGGCAAAAAGATGTCTGATGTAGTAATTTCAGCAACAAATTACTGAGCTTAATAGATACATTTCGACAGGCTCAGGGGGCGAGAATAATATCGCGCCCTGAGCCTGTCGAAGGGTCGAGAAGGGTTCCAAAATTTAATGATGCGAATGCATAGGCATTTGCATTAATTTACTCATCAACTCTAAATTGATATCCGAAAATCTTAATAGATAGCCACCCTGCTTTTTCTGAAAGTTCTGAGCTGACACTTCCGTTTTGAAAGATGCAATCGTTGGTCCCATTGCCCCCTGTAAATCATGCTCAGCTACATACCATGCTTGGTCAGCTTCAATCATCTTTTCATCTTGCGGTGATGACCACTCCACTTCACTCATATCATGCACATAAATTTTTTGAATATTATGCTGATTCTCTGGCTGTAAGACATAAGAAAAAAAATCATTTGTAGAGCAGAATTTACGTATTGCTCCTGGATGCTTTTCTTCTAATAAGCCTTTTGGGCCAGCAAACTGCTGAATCACCATACCGCATAAGTGGCACTCATCCGATTTATTAATATGTAAGCTGGAGATGCTACCATCATGGCCATTTTGAACATGATCAGGGCTGTGCTGATCAGATCCATGATGATGTACATCTGATTCAGAATTACCACAAGCGACCAACAATACACTCATTAATAAACAAGCCAAAAAACGATACAAAACTAAGGTGAATACATGCATAAATAACTTAACCTTCTCTCCGTTGAAATAATAAACCTGACAAAGCTAAAGGGAATATGATCCAAGCAATCAATACCAAAAATAAGCTCGGCAAGCTGATCGAGCTCTCTTGCATCACCTGAAGCACCCCTGTTAATTCACCTGTTTGTATAATTTGATAATTGATTAAACGAAATACATCCGTAGGATTTAACATCAGTAAAAACGTCATCAACTCACTACTTAAATCACCTTTAGTGCCTATCAATAAAGCTAAAAGTGACAGATCAAAAACCAGTACAAAGAAAAACCATATAACGAGTGCAAGACCAGCTGCCCGAGATTTTTCAGACACACTTAAACTGATGGTATAAGCGATCGCAATGAACACCCAGCCTAATAAGGTTGCTGACAGAATAAACCAAGAAAAGGCTATCAAAACCTCAGCCACGGGTAGCTCGCTACTAAAGGAAATAGCAAATGCTGCAACACCAAAACCCAACAAGGATGAAATAGCCAATATCGTTCCTTGCCCAACAAACTTACCCAGAATCATTTGAACTTTACCAAGAGGATAAGTTTGTAAGAGAAGCATCGTTCCCTGTTCATACTCTCCAACAAAGGAGTGATACGCGATCATTAATGCGATTAAGGGAATGAGTATCACGGCTAAACTGGATAGACTTACCATGGTCGATGACAAGGATGAGAAGCCAAGAATACCCGACGCCGCAGAGCCAAAATACGCTAGACCAAGCGAGCAAATTGCAAAAATCAAGGTAATAGCAATCATCCAACGGTTACGGAAACCATCTTTAAATTCTTTAACCGCGACCACCCATATCTTATCCATGACTCATCTCCTTTACGCTAGACTCACCATGCATGCTCTGTATACTCGATCGAGTATAATGGCTGTATAAGGCCTGCAATGAAGCTTCTTTAATTTCAATATCACGCAAATTTGGCTGAGTCGTAAGCTCGCGCAAAACGGTCATCTTATGGTCAATACTCACCCATAAAGTATGCTCATTATTATTTTGAGCTGTTTTGACTTCTTCCATACGACAGAGTTTCAAAAGGCTTTCAGGTAAATCGTTTGCAGCGATTCCATAAATTTTTATTTCGATTGGCAACTGACTTTCTTGCCTCAAGTCTTCAAGTTTCCCCAAGGCCAGCTGCTTTCCATCGCCCATGATCATCGCCCGATCGATATGTTTTTCAACACCAGGCAAGACATGCGAACATAGAATCACCGCACAGCCTTGGCTTTTTAAACGATCTACCGTGTTATAAAAATCATAAGTTGCAATGGGATCTAAGCCGACCGTAGGTTCATCTAATATAAGTAGTTTAGGCTTTCCCAATAGGGCTTGTGCCAAGCCTAAGCGCTGACGCATCCCTTTTGAATAGGTTTTAACTGTACGGTTTGCCGCTTCTCGCAAGCCAACTTCCTCTAATAAGCGATCTGCATCTTGCTTTGTGTATCCCTTGAGTTTCGCAAAATAAATCAAGACTTCACGGCCTGTTAAGTGATCATAAAAGCTAACATTTTCAGGCAAGTAACCAAACTGCTGGCGATAATGATGTGATCCCATCGAACGAGGATTATGCCCCAGAGTCAATATTTCACCCGAGCTTGGCGAAATAATACCAAGAATCAATTTCATTAATGTGCTTTTACCAGCACCATTATGACCAAATAATCCCAGCACTTCTCCGGGCATCAGAGAAATAGATATATTCGATAAGGCCTTAACTGTGCCGTAATGTTTGCTCACATTATTTAACTGAACAACTTGGTTAATATTATTCACTAACATCCGTTTTTCTCATCCATTAACACGTGGGTTCATTAAGGGAAAACTATCTCGAACACCCGGAGATTTCAAAACAGGAAACTGCCGTTGAATAGCACGCAGCAACCATACAGCAGGGCTATCCATTAAGATTTTCGTTTGAGGAAACATCCAAAGAAGCTTATCGACACTGTCATTTGGCTCAAAAAAATTATCACCGATATTGTCATTATTCATGTCCCAGCCTAGATAATTACTCCAATAATTCCCTTGCCCATTTTCACTCCATTCCTGAGTTCGGTTAGCGACATATTTTACTTGGGTTTGATTATGAATGAAGTTATTGCCCGAAAGTATATTTCCTTCAGAACCTGCGGTTAAATGAATACCAATTTCAGCATTTGCTACGACATTATTTCTGAGCGAATTACCCACTGAATTATAAATAAAAAAACCTTTCCCATCTGCACCATCAACGTTGCGCGCCTCACTTTGTCTGACGCCATCTATATGATTATTTTCCAAGGTAGATTTGGTAATAAAGTTCAGAAGAATACCGTAATCTTCACTATCAACGGATACATTCTCTGTGACCGTTAAAAGTCGAGATTGCATTAATGCATAGCCTGCACGGGTATGTCGCGTTTCATTCTTACTAACGGTATTACTATGAGAATACATATAATGCACACCATAACGAAGATCATGCAGTAAATTTTCCGTTAAGATATTGTGCTGACTTGAGATAATATAAATGCCATCACGAGTATGCCAAACCTCGTTACCCCTCACCTCGGCTTCAGTTGCATTCGAGAGATGAATGCCATTGCCTCTATCGGTAGAGCGCATCGTAATATTTCCTTGAATACGGTTATTGACAATCTTTGCGCCTTTATTCTTATCGATCCAAATCCCTGTAGTATCACCTTTCATATCATTGTTAATTATGCTGACATTATCTGCATCTTTCTCAACAAATATTCCCGCATTCATCGCGGTAAGGTCATCCCCCCAATTGCGAATACTTAAGGAGTTAATAAGCACATCATTTGCACTTACCCTAATCACATCATGCTGACCTTGAGCATCAAGAGTCGCACCTTCTTCGCCGATTAAACTAACAGGCTGTTTAAGAAAGAAATTACCTTGGTATAGTCCTGCCGATAAAATAAAGGTAGTGTTTACCTCAGCTTGATCTAACAAAGTTTGTAAATTCTGATCTTCATGAATTCGGATCGTTGTTTCAGAAAAACTGACACAAGACCATAGAACTACAGAAATAAGCAGAAAAAAAGAAATGAAGCTAGGTCTTTTCATATAAGAATCAAACATAATTTAGGAAAAAAATTCGCATAGAATCTGACCAAAATGAGACACGCTATAAATAAGTTTTAGCAATAAGATAACACGAAAAGTTAGCCAAGCCCCTTCCGACTCAGCGATTAGCTAATAATTGATGATAACAAATGAATAAACAAATAGTGAAGAAGTGCAGATCTTAAGAAAAGCCTACCCAGACGCTGAGCCTGGATAGGCTAATTTACTAAGCAGCTTATGCTTCGACTAACATTCGGCCACGCATTTCCATATGAAGCGCATGACAGAACCAATGACAATAGAACCACTGCACACCGACTTTATCGGCAGTGAAGGTGAATGAAGAGGTTTGCTGAGGACCGATCTCCATACTCACACCATGATTAATCATACAAAATCCATGGGTTACGTCTTCCACAGAGTCAAGGTTAGTCACGATTACCGTTACTTCATCGCCTTTCTTCACGGTGAACTCGTTTAAGCCATAGCTAGGTGCAACAGATATCATATAGACGCGAACTTTATTACCATCTCGAATCACTTTGCTGTCAGATTCTAAAGTAATGCCATCCTTCTTAGCCATTGCAACCGTGTCAGCAAAGAATGGATCATCACGCTTCCAAACTTTAAGCGGCTTCACTTTGCTTCGGTGAACCATCATACAGTCATGTGGTTCTGCGAAAGCTGGGCCGTCATGAATTAGTTTCATGGTGTCACCCGAAATGTCGATCAATTGATCATTTTCAGGGCGAAGCGGGCCGGTAGGTAAGAAACGGTCTTTAGAGAACTTGCATAAACAAACCAGATATTTACCATCTGCATCGCGGGTTTCACCCATCGTCGTATGCAAATGACCTGGCTGATAATGCACGTCTAGCTTCTGACGAATATAATTTACCTTCTCGCCTTTATAGGCTTTTATCGCATCCTCAACATTCCACTTAACAACCTGACTATCAATAAATACCGTTGTATAAGCATTACCACGGCCATCAAATGCGGTATGCAAAGGCCCTAAACCTAATTCAGGTTCTGCAACAATAGTGTCACGCGGCTTGATTTTATCCTTAAATAAATCAGGTAGTTTCTTAATCGAAATAACAGATACGGTTGGCGATAATTTACCATTCGCACAAAAATACTCGCCATTAGGAGAGGTATTCAAACCATGCGGGCTCTTAGGTACGGGAATATAACGGGTATATTTGGAGCCTTTACGACCATTAACCACCGGTACTTTAGAGTCACCAATTGTTTTGAAATCACCGACTGAAACGGCTTTCTCTAATGCAGGAATATCAAATACCACAACGTGATCACGCTCAGCTGAAATCATCTCACCTAAATTTGTACCATGTTCTGAGTTATAACAAGTTGACGCGGCAAAACGACCATCATAATCAGCATCAGTATTATCTAAGTTACCATCCACAACAACTTGGAAAGCCACTTCCATTTTCTCGGCATCAATTACACTAAACATCGAGAAATATTTGCTCGGATCATTCAGGTCACGGCCATCATTTGGTAAGGGAATTTCATATTCGCTATTGCAAAAAACGTACTTAGTAAACGGGACTTTTTGAACGCGTAAACCATGAATAGCCTGCACATTTGGCAAGGTGATCATCTTATCTGTTTTCATGATATCGCAACGAATACGAGCTACACGGGTATTGGCTTTATCATTGATGAATACATATTTTCCATCATAGCGGCCATCTTGCATACTCATATGCGGATGGTGAGCATCACCGTTAAAGAACTTCGAAGATTCACCCATAATTCGCTTGCTTTCGTTGGTTTGCCCCCAACCTGTCGCGCTATCATGATTGAAAACTGGAATACGCATTAATTCACGCATTGAGGGTAAACCTAATATACGAACTTCACCTGACTGACCCCCACTCCAAAAGCCATAGTATTCATCTAACTCTCCAGGTGCCACATGTGTATCTAGGGCCATTTTTTCAGCAGTTTTTGATCGAGCAAGATCAGAAAACATGGTTGCTGACATGGTGGCAGCAACTACGCCTGCAGTTCCCGCTAAGGTTGTTGTACCGAGGAAGCTTCTTCGGCTCATCCCTTTCTTTTCAGTTGGTTCTTCTTGCTTACTGTCTTGATGGATTTGGTCATCACTCATGACATTCTCCTTAGTGGTGTATAAATAATAGTTACTTAAAGTTGAACCTTTTTAGGTTCTTTATGGGTTTTTACTAATTCAAACTACGTACTTCTTGAACTTATTACTTCTTGAACTTATTACTTCTTGAACTTATTACTTTTTAAACGTTTACCTGTTTAATCTTTACTACTTAAATCTTTATTACTTGAATCCTTATTAATCAATCAGCCGCATGACTCAAATGATGATTAATGTCTTTATATGATGATCAGCCTTTGGCAATAATTTTTTGTGCAGCAAGCGGTGCTGCTTTTGTATGTACTCTGTATTTTTTTGCCAGCGGAGGGCACTTCACTTTATCGTGATAGGTCATCTGACAATCCAGACAGTAATGACACTCTCGCATATTGATTTCGCCCGTTGGCATGATCGCGCCAATCTCACATTCTTTCGCACAAACCTGGCAAGGTTTCCCACACTCTTTGCGGCGCTTCAGCCAGTCGAACAGGCGAACAGCTGAGGGTACAGCGATAGCGGCACCTAGAGGGCAGATGTAACGGCAATAGGCTTTTCTATTGAATAATGAAACAACTAGTAGCCCTACAGCGTAAAGTATAAAAGGCCAATCTCTATCGAAACGGAGTAAGAAGGTTGTTTTGAAAGGTTCTACTTCTGCGTAATGCTCTGCGACAGAAAGCGACTCCAAAGATAAGCCGAATAGTGCCAATAAAATTAGATATTTAATTGCCCAAAGCCGTTCATGCACAACATGTGGAATAGTTAGCTGAGGAATTTTTAGCTTCATGGCGATTTCACCCAAAATTTCTTGCAAGGCGCCAAATGGACATAACCAACCACAATAGACACCTCTACCCCAGAGTAGGATAGCGACAGCCACAAAACACCAAAGCACAAAGATAATCGGATCTAAGAGAAATATTTCCCAGTTGAAGTCCTTCATTAAAGATTGAACAAAGGTTAAAACATTGACGACTGATAGTTGCCCCTTACATACCCAACCAATAAAGACCACGGTGAACAGCAAGAACGCCACACGAAAACGATGCATAAATACTGGAAATTTCACTAACCAGTCCTGCAGAAACAAAACCGCCATCAGAATCAAAATACTCGCAATCACAATCGCTGTTTCTATACTTCGTTCTTGCCAAACTTCCTCCCACAAACTTAATTCAACGACTTCAACAGGCGGTGGAGGCAAAATTAAATATTTTTCCAAGGGTGCATAGTCGGCTTTAAAACTAGTAAAGACACCTTCAATCGGTCCTGTTTGTCTTCGAACCAGTAATTCTAATTGCCAATCTTGGCCAGGATTAAACTCATAATCATCTCTAACAATGAACAATGACATTTCACTAAAGTGCGGTGTATTTTCAGAAAACAAATCATTAATTCGATATTGATCGACATCCCGGAAGCTAAATTCCAAATCGCCTTGATGAATGATGACTCGATCAAAAATACCTCCACGCACATAACCTGAGCCTTTGAATGAATAACCATTACCCATTAAGCCAATCACATGTTCACCTGGCTTAAGTTGCTCCATCATCCAAGTATATTCGCTCTCACCTAGCAGGTTTTTTCCAACAGTCGGTATATCTAATAAGGTGTAATAAATGTCGGTGAACATTTCTGCTTTTTCTTCGGCCGTGCTTGCTGATTGATATTCAGCATCCGTTCCAACAAATGCGTCATCTATTTCTGAGTTGGTTAATTTGAGCCGTCTGATCAAGCCATTTCCTGTAAGCCCCAACCAGTCGGAAGCTTCAAAAACATCTTGATTAACTTTGGCATGAGGCATTGAAGCTTGTTCATTTGCTTCAATAATTCCGTGAGCAATTGCAACCTTGGTTGCCGCACGCATAACCCCCATATTCACGACCATTACGGTCACTGTCGCTCCTGACACACCATCTAAATAGGTGATATCAGGTTTATGGCCAGCACCAACTTTAACCTGAGAGCCAACCTGAATTTCATTGTATTGATCAGTAAAATCATAAAGCGTTTGCTCAGGAATACCGACAAGTAAAATTGGCTCATGATGTTCAAGCACATTCGCGCTGACAATGACGCCATTGGTATCCATGCTAACGAGGGTATTAACAGGTTCGCCTGAGTATGCAGGAATTCGAGCAACATCATCCGTTTCAAAGGCATAACCCAGCAGTGTCTCACCTTGGTAAATCATGCGAATCAATGGCTCGCCAGCTTTCTCAGTTATGCGATCAGCATTAGGAAAAGAAGCTTCAATAAAAGGCATTGCGGCTTTAGGCGGGCTGATAATCAAACCACCTGAATAGACTGAACAAGAAATAACTATGAGTGATATGAAGGCAAGCAATCGAAGGCTTAAAAACGCTTGAATTAAAGAATTTAATCCAAGTGAAGAATTGTATCGTTGGCAGATAGATGCGCTTACTTTCATAGCAATATTCAATCTTATGATGTGAATTGGACTATTAAACTAAAGCTTCATCTTATACGGAAAGAATTGTGTATCTAGGCAGTTCAAAACACAAATTGACTTACATCAAGCAGCTACCCAGAAAGAAGAACTTTATTACCTGGAAATAGGTAGACAAAAGAAAGGGGAGGAAGGTAGTTTTATGCTTAGAATAAAGAATAGCTGATAGATAAAATCACAGCCATTCTCATTAAACCCAAGAATTAACGATATACTTTATCTAAGCCTTCTGGGCGAGTTTTAAATCGCTTATGCAACCACAAATATTGATCTGGATGTTTACGGACAGCTTCTTCAAGATAAGCATTCCAAACAAGCGCATCGGCTTGATCGTCTTCACCAAAGTTCTCTAAAATAGGTGAGAACGCTATTTCGTATTGACCATTTGGATGCCTGAATTGGCTCACTACCAATGCTGTTGCACCGGATTCCCTCGTAATCCAACTCGGTGCTGAAATACAACCCGCTTGGACACCAAAAAAAGGTGCAAAGACATCACATTTATTACCAAAGTCCTGATCTACTGCATACCAAACCTGGCCACCATCATGAATAAAAGCGAACATATCTTTTAAGCTTTTCTTATCAAAAGCCTGAATACCATAATGACGTCTTCTGCCCTTTTCAATTGTTCTATCTATCACAGGATTATCATTAGGCCGATACATATAACCTGGCTTATCCAGTTTCGAGGCAAAGAATGGTAAAGCTAAGTCAAAAATACTGAAATGCCCCCCAATTAACAACAAACCACCCGGTCGTTTTTTTGCTTCTATAAAGTGCTCTTCACCTGTGACGATTAAGTTATCGACATAGGGTTGAACATCACCCCACCAAGCATGAGTTGTTTCCATCAAGCCTTGAGTACAAGCAATAAAGGTATCTTCAACCATTTTTTCTTGATCAGTTTCACTCAACCCAGGAAAACACAATTGAACATTCTGGCGCGCAATTTTTGCACGCTGAGGAAGTTTTCGATAGAAGAGTCTACCTAAACGCTTTCCCACGCTTTGCTTTCTAGGCATTGATAACAATGAAAAACAATAAAGAATGAACACAACAAACCAGGAAAGGAAAAGTGCAGGATGCCATAACGGCCTTTGAGTATGTTTTTTAGCCATGCAGGGTTCCATATAACAAAATAAGCTAAGGAAAAAGTTGCGCAATCTTACTCGAATAGGCAGCAGAAAGCGCTTTTATCTGCCACAATTATTTATTTAAGAAGTCAATAAGTTTACTAACTTAACATCAAATAAATACCACTCGGAAGAGCTTAATAATGGAACCATTCTCTACTGATAAAGTAAATCAAAAAATAAAGGTTGGCTTAAGTGCCTGCCTAGCTGGCCATGAAGTCCGTTATAACGGCGGCCATTGTCAGTCTCGCTTATGCTTGGATGAGTTGAGCCAGTATTTTGAATACGTGACATTTTGCCCTGAGGTAGCAGCAGGCTTTGGTACGCCTCGTCCAACCATGCGTTTAATTGGTAAACCTGAACAGCCCACACTGGCCTACACCCAAGATGTAAAACGAGATCAAATTGATTTAACTAGCCAACTAGTCGATAGTTTTAAAGATAAGCTTGCCGACTTTGCCGAACTTGATGGTTATATTCTGATGAAAAACTCACCAAGCTGCGGCATGAGGCGAATAAAAATCTATCAGGAAAACGGCCATCCTCATGAACAGCGTGGACAAGGTATTTTTACGGCGGCACTTCAAAAGTACTACCCTAACCTTCCTGTTGAAGAAGAAGGCTGCCTGAACGATGACAAACTGTATGAAAATTTTGTACTCAGGGTCTATGCCTACCATAACTTTCGACAAGAGGTTCTAGCTGAACCGACTATCCACAAACTCATCCAATTTCATAGTAGCTACAAGTATGTGCTGATGGCACATAATCAAACCCAATATAAAGCGTTAGGCAAACATTTAGCAAACTTAGACAAAAGCCAATTAGATCAAATATTGATCGACTATCAAGCCGATTTTATGGACGCATTGAGCAATAGTGCCAGCCGTGAAAACCATACCAACACCTTAATGCATATACTAGGTTATTTAAAAAAGACTGTCTCAGCTGAAGCAAGGCAAGACATTCATGAGCTTATCCTGAAATATCATAGCGGTGAAATCCCCCTGAGCACAACTCTGACACTGTTAAAGCATTATATTAAACAAGGTGGCAGTGAGTATATTCAAGCTCAGCGTTACCTTGAGCCCTACCCTCAGCGTTTAGGTTTAGCCAATCATATATGAATTATTTAAATATTTGCTCTACACTCATTTGGAATGTGGAAAAAGTGTAAGGAAAAGCACTTTGCTTTTTTAAAAGATCGCTAGCTATAATCAGAACGCGATCACCGCATCAATTCAATAACAACTTCAAGGAATTGCTATGAAAAAATTACTACTGAGTGCATTTATCGTTTCGGCTCCATTTATGACTATGACTATGACTGCATCAGCAGCAGGTGGACATGGCCCAGCAGGCTGTGGTTTAGGTACAGAAGTGATTTTTAGAAATGCAGATGAATGGCACGAGCATGTTCTAGCTGCATCTACAAACGGCACCTCAGGCAACCAAACTTTTGGTATGACTTCAGGTACTTTAGGCTGTCAAGATGCTGGCGGCCCTTTAGCGTCTGGTGTTGATCTATTCCTAGACAACAATATGGAGCAGTTAGCTGCAGAAACAGCGACTGGCCAAGGTGAAACCTTAGCAGCACTATCTGAGCTAATCGGCGTCAATGCCGCTGATGCTAGCGCATTCAATGCGGCACTTAAAGCAAACTTTGATCAAATCTTCACGTCAGCTGAAGTTACCTCTGGTCAAGCATATGATGCTTTAGTATCTGTAATGAAACAGGATATCGTTCTTTCTAAGTATGTTAATCAAGCATAATTCTGTTAGATTAAGTACTAGCTAATCAAGGGGGCAATTGCCTCCTTGATTGCTTTTAAACCACTCATTATAAGCTTTTATCTGACATGTTAAGACCTTTTAAATCGCCTCTAATCTTTACGCTAATTTTGTGTGCTGGTGTGAGCCTTCAATTACACGCATCTACTTTAAGCAAGCAAGATAATCCAATTGTAGATCTACAAACAGCCTCCGACTTAAGTAAAGATAAAGAGTGGTTAGACTTACTCCACTATCATAAAATCGGCCTGACTAGCAGCTTTGAAAGCCAAGCTGATGACCCTGCATTTTTTTTTGCTGACACTGGAAAAGCAGATCCAAAAGCAGAATTAAACGCCACGATTGCAGCTTTTGATAACAGTGATCTTTCCGAAAAATCTGCAATTTGCCGCTTCCCTGCTCGTTTGCACTGGTTAAAATCAAAAGGCCTATTAAGTTCAAAGGATAACAGCACTTGTTCAGAATTCACCGAATGGTTTAAAAAAATTGACGCTAAAAGCCTAACCTTAGCTTTTCCGGCTGCTTATTTAAATAGCCCTTCCTCAATGTATGGCCACACTTTTATTCGCATCAACAGGAAAAGTGGCAGCAACCCACTACTCGACTACAGCATCAATTATGCAGCCAATGCCGACCCGGATGATAATGAGCTGGTATTCAGCTATAAAGGCTTAAGTGGTGGCTATCCAGGTGTTTTTAGCGTGTTACCTTATTATCAAAAAGTAAATGAATATAGCTTTCTTGAAGCAAGAGATGTTTGGGAATATGAATTAGACCTGACTCAGGAAGAAGTTGAACAGTTCGTCAGACATGCCTGGGAAATCCAGAATACCTTCTTTCAATATTTCTTCTTTGATGAAAACTGTTCCTATCATTTACTGACCCTGCTTGATGCAGCGAGCGCCCGACTTAACTTGTCAGATACATTCTCATTAAGCGCCGCTCCTGCAGATACTGTTCGGGCGATTAATGATGCAGGACTGATTGCTAAAACAGAGTTTCGCCCCTCGACGATGAGCCTGATGTCACATATGCTGAATGAAACAAATGACCGGCTTCAAGAAAAAGCCAAAACACTTGTTGAAACGAATGCCACTATTGGCTCACTCACGAATGATTTAACGAGTACTGAACAAGCCAAAATGCTTGATCTAGCCTATCAATACAGCCGTTATTTATCAGTCAGAAAAAAGCAAGATCAAAAGCGGCAGGGAAAAAAAGCGATAGCCTTTTTGTCTGCTCGCAGCAAAGTTGATGATGTTAAAGTTTTCTCTGATTACCCAACACCCAAATATCGCGATGATGAAGGCCATGACTCAAAACGCTTAGAAGCCTCTTTTGGTCAGTTCGATGAACAGAACTTTACTCAATTAGGCATGCGCATGGCCTATCACGATAGACTGGATAATCTTCCTGGCTATTTAAATGGTGCGAAACTTGAAATGTTCCACCTCAAAATACGTCATACCGACATGGATAATGGTGAGGATACAACATCAATTGAAGCACTTAGCTTGATTGATATCGCGTCCTATAGCCCCAGAAATAATTTCCTTACACCGATATCGTGGGAAGTATCTACTGGCTTAAAACGACCAGTAGCGCAACATGATGAACTTGTCAGCTATTTAACTGCTGGCTGGGGCGCTAGCTATCTATTCGGAAATCAACAATTTTATGCCTTAGGCTTTTTTGATTTTAATTTAGATGATGATATTGATAAAGGCTATCACTTTTCTAGTGGCCCAAAACTTGGCTGGCTGAGTCAACACGAAGACTGGAATTTGAATCTGGAATTCAGACAAAATTTCGATATCAGTGGTACTGAATATCGCGTAAGAAGTATTGAACTAGGCGTTTCCAGAAACTTAGCTAAACATTGGCAGCTTCGTTTTAATGGTCAATATCTGAGCCATGCAAATAATGAAACAAAGCAAGACTATTCAAAGTCATTTACATTGAGCCTCATGCATTATTTTTAAGGTGTACTTTTCGCTCATTGAGCTTGTCGAAATGTGTTCAAGGGGACTCGGCGTTTAATTTGAAAGACCCTTCGACGAGGCTCAGGGAGCGGAAACTCCGGCTCATTGAGCGAATTCTAAATCTATTTTTATCATATAAACGAGTAAACTGATGTCATACAATCCGCTAGATATCGACCGTAACCACATTTGGCATCCCTACAGTGCGATTGGTAAGCAACAGACCTTATTCCATGTCGATTCCGCCGAAGCTTGCACACTCACGCTAAAAGATGGAACAACGTTGATCGATGGCATGTCTTCTTGGTGGAGTGTCATTCATGGCTATAATCACCCGATATTGAATGAAGCCCTTAAGAATCAAATTGATAAAATGTCTCATGTGATGTTCGGTGGCTTAACGCATGACCCAGCCATTCATTTAACAAAACTCTTAGTGGATATCACGCCAACAGACTTACAAACTGTATTCTTTGCTGACTCGGGCTCAGTTACTGTGGAAGTCGCTATGAAAATGGCGATTCAGTATTGGACCAGCCAAGGCAATATGAACAAGCAAGGCTTTATCGCCCTAGAGCATGGTTACCATGGTGATACCTTTGCTGCGATGTCTGTGTGCGATCCAATCAACGGCATGCACAGCCTGTTTGCAAATGCCATTATGAAGCAACATTTTGTGCCTGCCCCGATATCTGGATTTGGTAAGCCTTGCGAACAACAAGATGTTATCGCTCTACGCGAATGTTTAGAACAACATCACGAAACAGTTGCTGCCATTATTCTTGAACCTGTTGTTCAAGGTGCTGGCGGTATGCGCTTCTATTCAGCTGAGTATCTTACTCAAGCAAGAAGCTTGGCGGATGAATTTGGTGTGCTACTCATATTCGATGAAATCGCTACTGGCTTTGGCAGAACAGGTAAGCTCTTTGCTTGCGAGCATGCCAATGTTACCCCTGATATTCTTTGTTTAGGTAAAGCCCTAACGGGCGGTTACATGACCTTGGCAGCAACACTCACGACTGAAAAAGTCAGCCAATGCATTAGCCAAGGTAATCCGGGGGTCTTTATGCATGGCCCGACTTTTATGGGAAACCCACTTGCCTGCTCGGCTGCGTTGGCAAGCACACAACTTTTGCTTGCTTCCCCATGGCAAGAAAACATAAGCCGCATTGAACAAAAACTCAAAACTAACTTAGCAGTCTGTCGAACACTTGAAAGTGTTGCCGATGTTAGAGTTCTGGGTGCTATTGGCGTGGTTGAGCTGAAACACGCTGTCGACATGTCAGTCATTCAGCAATGCTTTGTCGATCAGGGAGTCTGGATACGACCTTTTGGGAAATTGGTCTATGTCATGCCGCCGTTCATCATGACTGACGTAGAATTAGATAAATTATGTGGCGCTATCTATACAGTAATCAAAGATCATCACAAACCTAACTAGTGCCCATCCAGAAACACTGTAATTATATTTTTTGTCAT
>TARA_R110001592_G_scaffold62450_3_pt1 | contig 17091 bp, 29 predicted proteins | sample TARA_R110001592 | Tara Oceans TARA_R110001592 (sample SAMEA4398387) | marine metagenome | biome: Polar Biome; feature: [SRF] surface water layer (ENVO:00010504); material: water (ENVO:00002006), including particulate matter (ENVO:01000060) such as... | depth 5 m
GGAATTACTTGAACAAGATGAAACTCGCCAAGAGGTTACTGTTCAACTTGCATACGCTATTGGCTATAATCAACCTTTACAGGCTACTGCCGTTATTGACGGTGAATCTTGTAACATCGAAGGATATGATTTATCACCTACAGGAATTATTGACTTTTTGCAATTGCGAACTCCTGGGTTCTCCAAGTGTGCTGAGTTTGGTCACATGGGTGCAGGATTCACTTGGAGATAAGCAGCCATACCTTTATATTCGTAATAACGGGAATTGATTAGTATGTTTAAGCGAGCCTACACTTTCGACGACGTTCTATTGCAACCTCAATTTTCCAGTTTAACCAGTCGTCGTCATGTCGATACTAGTTCCGAATTAGTCGCGGGTTTAAGTTTGAAAACTCCGATTGTAGCGAGTAATATGGACACCGTATGTGAATCTGACATGGCAATTAGAATGGCTGAACTCGGAGGAATTGGAATTATCCATCGATACTTAAGTGTTGAAGACCAAGTAGCCGAAGTAACTCGAGTTAAAACTCACTTAAACTTCATTTTGTCTAATCCTTATCAAATTAAACTGACGGAAAGTTTAGACTCTGCCGTTGACATTATGGTGGAGAAAAATGTTTCTTCATTACTTGTTGTCGATGAAACCGAAACCTTTTGCGGAATCTTAGGTCTCAAAGATGCGACCTATGTAGCAGGCGCTTTAAGCCGTTACCAAGTCGCTGATGTTATGGTCGGCTTAACTGATGTCATCACTACTACACCTAGTGTAACGAAGTCTGAAGCCTTAGACTTGATGCAGAATCAACGCATTGGCAAATTACCTGTCCTCAATGAAGCGGGCAAAATCTACGGACTCATCACTCGAAAGACACTAAACCGAGAGGAGTTGCACTTGGATGCGACGAAGGACGCTAAAGGGCGGTTGGCCGTTGGGGCTGCAGTAGGCGTCACTGGAGATTATCTCACAAGGGTAAAGTATCTAATCCGTGCAGGTGTCGATGTTGTAGTCTTAGACATTGCTCACGGTCATTCTATTATGTCTATCAAGGCTATTAAGGCCATCAAGGCCGAGTTTGACATTCCTGTTATTGCAGGCAATGTAGCCACTGCCGCAGGGGCTAAAGCATTAGCCGACGCTGGAGCGGATGGTATTAAAGTTGGAGTTGGTCCTGGTAGTATTTGTACTACTCGTATTGTCACAGGCCATGGAGTTCCTCAACTTACGGCTATCATAGAGGCTTGTTCAGCCGTTGACGTTCCTGTAATTGCAGATGGAGGAATCCGTAAATCGGGCGATGTCGTTAAGGCATTGGCCGCAGGTGCTTCTACCGTAATGTTAGGAAGTCTTTTGGCAGGAACTGACGAGGCTCCAGGTGGAGTTATTACTCGTGACGGTTCACGTTATAAGATGATTCGTGGAATGGCTTCTTACGGTGCGGCATTGGGTCGTTCTAAGCGAGCAGGAGATGAAGTAAGTGAGGCCACACCTGAAGGTGTCGAAGCCTTGATTCCTTATCGAGGTTCAGTTGGAGAGATTATTACGAGTATTATTGGAGGAGTTCGAAGCGGATTTTCCTATTCGGGTGCTACTTGTCTTGCTGAATTATGGCAAACAGCAGAGTTTGTTGAGATTAGTCCTGCAGGATTGATTGAATCACGGCATCACGATGTGAAGGCTCTTTGATTTTAATCACTTTCTTAGATATTTACGTATTGTCTCAATTGTGTTAGGGTGCATAATATCCATTGTGGCTTTTTAGATACTTAAAGATTAGGATAATTAAGTGCTATAATTTTTGCATCTCCAATAGGAATCAATTGCTTAAATTTTTTAACGAACTCAGATTCATTTATGGCAACCGTTACACCGAGATATAAAGAAATTGGAAAACTACAAATTTGAAGATTAAAGGAATATCCCTTGTGATGATTTGGTGTAGATGTATAAGCCCAATAAGCGGGCCACGTTAGGGCGATTATTTCCTTTTCAGGTTCTTCACGAGGAGTTACTAATGATTTAGCACGACGATAATTTTTCGCTTCCTCTTTGGTTAAAATGTAAATAATGTCCAGGGCTCCTGCGTATTTATAATTTGGCATACTATTCCAGATATCCCAGTCTTTGGAATGAGTCAAGTAAAATCTCCCCCTTATCAGAGGGCGTATTTGGGTGGTTATGATTGATTTTGGGTATTCGAAATGGACAATTTCTTTAATTGGGCGAAGATTAGGCTGCAATGGATGATTACTACGGGGTCTAGGATTACCTTTCTCATCAATGATGTGGTTAATTATTTTAAAAGTAAAAATATCCTCTATTTCGATTCTACTTTGGATTAATTCATTAAATTCTTTGATAATTTCCACCTTATCTTTGTTCCACTCCTTTTCTCGCTCTCTTTTTCTCAAAGCCTCACTCCCCTTGGATAATTTAAACTTATTAAAATACCCGAAGCGAACGTACTGGGAGTCAACCACAAGATATTTTCAATATCTTGCCACCCTGCAATGCTTTTTTTCTTGGTATTTAGCCTTTGGATGGCATCATTTAGGGCTCTTAAGTATTTTTGACGCTCCGTAGTTGTTAACTGCGAATTATCATATTTAAAAGTGACATAAGATTGTAAAACTTCACGAGGTGAAGGACCATTCATCCATATTTGTTTATCTCGTGGCAATAGCATTAGGCCAGAAATTTCTCTACCTAACGATAAAAAATGGGCTAAGGGTTCTTCAAATCCTAACTTCATTAACCATTTTTTTGTTCCTGAACTCACATATAGTCCTTGCATACTTTCGTGATATTCATCACTCATCCACTCACTCCATGAAAAGTCTCCATCCCAATCCATACTCTAAACTCCTCTTAAAAGCCTCTTGATTCGATTGAGTTTACTTTGCAACCTTTTATTATCTCGTTGCAGTTTAAACACTTTTCGCTCTAATTCTTTTTTAGACGACATGAGGTTCCATCACCTTTCTTAGTCCCTTGATAAAGGCTTCGAAAGCGCAGTAAACGACTACTAATATTAAAGCATTATCGGCTAACTTTCTCGCTTGACTATCTGGAAATCGGTCTCTAAGGATTCCTGTAACTACAAATGTTACAATGGCAACTCCGAGAGTGATGGCTGATAAAAACATACTTCTAAGTAAGTGTTTTTGTTACTTAAAGGCTTGTATAATTAATCAAAAATAGCAAACGATGGGTCAGAATTATAATTGGCTACAAACGCTGTCCAAAGCAGGAACGCTCCGATGAATACAAACATAGTGCCTAAAGATTTTACTGCTTGATTCGAACTCGCAAACTTCACCGTCGTGACTAATCCAATGACTATTAATCCAATACCAATGATATTAGTTTTCAACATACTAAGTCGTTAGTTGTTTTGTTACTTAAAGGCTTAGGCTTATATACGTAGTATAAGTGTGATAATATTCATGACTTTGAGCATGATAGAATTTTTCGGAGGAATTGGTGCTCCTCGGAGAGCATTGGAAAGATTAGATTTAGATTTCAAAGTTTTGGATTATGTCGAAATAGATAAATTTGCAGTCAAATCTTACAACGCGATTTATGGAGAAAATTACAAACCGCAAGACATTAGAGATTGGGACAAAGACCTCAATGCCGACATCATATTTCATGGAAGTCCTTGTCAAGATTTTTCCCAAGCAGGTCGAGGTGCTGGAGGCGAAAAACAAAGCCTAACTCGAAGTAGTCTTTTATGGGAGACAGTCAGGATTGTTGAAAAGGTCATGCCAAAATTAATCATTTGGGAAAATGTTGCCAGTGTATTAGGGAAGAATCATAAACCTGTCGTAGATGCTTACCTAGAGACTTTAGAAAATCTAGGATACTCTTCTCAAGTCTTGAAACTTAATGCTAAGGATTATGGCATTCCTCAAAATAGGAAGAGAGTTTTCATTGTAAGTAAACTTAATGGTTCGTTAAATCTTGACTTACCGACTCGTAATTTAGATAAAACTTTGCAGGATTTTTTAGAATCAAATGTAGATGAAAAGTTTAATTTAACCAGTAAGTTAAAGCAATACATTAATTCTCAACAGGCTGGTAATTACGTAGTTTCACCTAATAGATTAGTTTTAAACCGCCCCATTGCATCTACTATTTCAACTCGAACAGGGCGTAATAGAGCAGATTGTTCAGATTATATTTCAAATGATTTTGCCATCAATGAAAACGTTGCAGGTGTAGACCTAGTTCCCTATGTAATTAGAAGATTAACTCCTCGAGAATGTTGGAGACTCCAAGGATTCGACGATGCATCATTTAATCGTGCTGAGCAGGTTTGTAGTAATAGTCAATTGTATAAACAAGCAGGGAATAGTATTGTAGTAGATGTATTATGTCACGTATTCAAGGCTCTTGAGTTAAACAATTCACCGAACTACTTATATAGGGACACTCCCTCGCCATAAACATGCAAACTACTACTAAACAGTTAGCCAATGGTTTAATGTTCATTTCTAGTTGGACTCCGCCGTATCGTGTGGAGAACCTTCGTAAGTTGTTTAAGCGTGTTAAGCGTGTGGCTGATAAGCGAGCCATTGTATTCGAATCTGAAATCGGCAAGCCTGTCAAGGTTGTTGTTTCCAAGCGTTCAGCAGGAGCATTTCGAGATTACACTATGTCCAAAGAATCGGGTACTGATACTTTTGTGCGTTATCAATGTCCTGTCACTCTTACTCATGGACCTTTGACTGAATCTGGATGGCATCCTTTGGCCGTATTACACCCTGTGCAACACGGTGTGAAGGATTCACCAGTAATTATCAATAAAATGCCTGATGCTGATGAAGGAGACTTGCTTAAGCATGTTCCTCATACTTGGAATGGCTACTGTGACCATTGCGAAACTACACGTCGTCGGAAGCAAACAGTTTTAGTTCGCTCCGATGATGGAGAAGTCCGTCAAGTCGGTTCAAACTGTTTGTTTGAATACACAGGTATAGACCCTGAAATATTAGTTCGATTTTACAACTATTATGCTATGGCGCAGTGCGATTCTGATGAAGAATACTCTAGTCGTGGTTCGGGTTGGGCACCTACTCGAGAGTATCCACTTTATGATTTCCTTGTCTTGCTTGGTCGTTGGCTATGTGTTAAAAACCAGTATCCTCGTGGCGCAGGTAAGTCTTTGTTCAACTCGTATATTTCCGACGACAATACGAAATTAGTTTCAAATAATATTGACCACACAGGCAAGCCTGTTTGGACTCATGAGTTGGCTGATGAATCTGTAGGTCAACTTTTTGCTGAAGAAGCACTTAACATGTTGGAAATGGTCAAACCTCTTAATTCTTTTGATTACAATCTCAAGACAGTTTTCGATACAGGTATCGTCGTTAAAAAGACGGCAGGCTACGCAGGCGCTATTTGGATGAAGTGGTTTAATCTCACTGAAAAAGGCGTCTTAGACACTGTCTTTGAACGCAATCTGCCCGTTACTACAGATACCGAAGAACCGCACCCTAGCGAGCATTTGGGAGAAGTGGGCGAGCGTATCGAGTTTGAAGCCACAGTTCTTCGAACTAAGCAAATGCCAGGAGGTGTGTGGGGACCTACGACACTAGTCACTATGGTAGACACCGACGAAAATCAAATTATTACTTGGACAACAGGCAAAGTTCCACGCACACACTCTCGAATTACGGCTCGAGGGACGGTTAAAAAGCACGGTGAGTATCAAAAGGTTAAGCAAACTCAAGTCGGACGTCTTTGGTTTAAGCCATTAGATGAGTAATCATTAAGTAGTAAGCCGATAGTAGATTACTCATGGTCACCTGGGCTAATCTAAGTCGCAAGTCTCGATTAGATTACCAATGTAATCTCTTTTTATCCGAGATGATGACTTATATGCAAGGTGGTATTGAAACTTATGAGCAAGCGGAGAATGCTAGACCAGAAGTGCCTCCACAGAGACATAGATACAGTAATTGGATTTGGCGACAATTAACCACTAAAACTCCTACATTTGAAACTGGGGGTGGAGAATATACTAGACCGACCATAGATACTCCAACTAATCCTTCCTTAGGAGCATACTTCAATTCTTTCGACTTGTCTTCGAGTAGTACTTTTTTAGATACGGGTGAAATGATAGTTATGATGCCCTCGCGATATCCAAGTGATAGGGGCTATTATTCATATGGTAATTCAGACCCTAGTATAGAAATCGTAGTTACGACGCCTACTGGTGAGGTTTCCGTTGATTTTGGAAATCAATCTCTGTATGTGTTTACCATAATTCAGTATTACGAACCTGATGACTTAGATTCCGAAGATAATTTGTATCTACAGTATTGTAATCGACGTAGTGGAGATTTTATTCTCGATATCTCAACAGGCGAAATCAAGGAATTAGGATGGATTTATGATTATGCACCTGGACAGATATTTTCGGCTGAATATCGCACTAAGGCTCAGTCAGTTCAGGCTAGTTCACCCCTGTTACGTACTGGTCAATTTTCTTGGGATGCTAGACTTATTATATTGCAAGGGATTTCATATGTTGCTTTGAATTACCCATCAGGAATGCCTTTGTAGGTTTTATATAGGAGTGTATAATTACTCTTATCTATGCCCTATGTTAAAAAAGTTGACCGTAGCCGATATGAATCTGCCATTGCCGAGATTGTACTTAATTTAAATAATCAAGGGCAGGATGGATTATATCCTGTTGGCGACTTGAATTACTTGATTTCTGCCATTATTGACCAAACTTTGACTCGTCAAGGAGTTCGGTATCAAAACTTAAACGCTATTATTGGTGCTTTAGAGTGTGCCAAACTTGAATTGTATCGTCGAGTGGCTGCACCTTATGAAGATGTTAAAATAGCGGAAAATGGCGATGTTTACACGCAGTAATGGTGATTCAAATGGTTTTTCACACAGTTCACTGGATAGATTCTGCTCAAGACGTTTTATTTTTAGTTGAAGAGTCTTCGGTGGTTAGAATTCATTGGATTACTCACCCTTTCGTAGTAGGTCAATTAGTTTCTAAAAACTTCAATGTCGTAGTAGCCAAAGCGAGTTCGCAGACTTATACAGGGCAACAAGTGCTAAATATGGTGGTAAATGTTCCTTTGCAAGACTTTTCTCGTATCGAGATGCCGAAACACTCATAAGGGTATTCCACCTATGAATCACTATGAGAGCGAAAACTGTTACGCATGTTGAGTATGAAATATTCATGCATATTTTAAAGCAAATTGATGTTTCCGAAGTTAAGGCTGAACTAGTCCCTTCTGGAGACGACGTAGCCGAAAAGAGATTTACACAAGGTGTAGAATCTGCTTCTAAACTAATTCATAATCTGTGTGTTCGTAGGCAGCATCGACTTCCCGAAGACCATGTTGACTACTTAGTCAAGGAGTGAGATGTGTGGCGTGGAAAGGTATTCCGAAGTTTATGCACCAACGTCCTAAAGGACAACATGACTCACCCACATACATCTGTGGCATCACATTTCAATCCTGGTCTTCTAAATGGATGGGGGCTCACTCAGATACTGCAGAGGTCGATGGCGAAACTGTGTTTCGATTCACCGTTGGCAAAGAAGTAGCGCACTTACCTTTGTGCCCTAAATGTTGGGCACCTGATGCCTATATAGCACCTACTCCAACTCCCGAATTTACTCAAACTCCTATTAGTGAACCTGAGTTCGTGGAACTATTGGAAGAATTAGAAGAGACATGTGGTGAAGCCATTTACCTGTGGGATTATATTAAATAGTTGAACCGACCAGGTAATTAACATGGATTGTGGAACTTGTGAGAGTGCACCTACAGTAATTGTAGAACGACCGAAAGTAGTTACAGTAGAGTTAACCATCACTGATAAAGCCCAAGTAATGCTTAAAGAAGCATTCGGAGACGATGAAGACATGGCACTCCTTGTAGGAGTTTCATCTGGGGGTTGTTCAGGTTACATGTATGACCTTCAAATTGTAGAAGGTGCTGACGATTGTCAAGGCTTGAAATTCGAAGGTGTAAGGGTCTTAGTTCCTAATGCAGTAAGTCATTTACTCAATGGGGTTGAGATTGACTACGTAGATAAATTAATGGGCGGTGGATTTAAAATTAACAACCCTAATACGGCTAGTTCCTGTGGTTGTGGAGAATCATTTGCTTGATTTTCTAACCTTTATATAGGTATTAACATTGTGTTTAGATTATGTCTGATAAAAAGAAGACTCAAAAACAGTTAATCGAAGACCTAACCATTGCGATGGAAAAATTAAACCGTCGTATTGAGAGTTTAGAAAGAAATACCAACCCATACGAGTGGAATCCCAAACCACGTACAAGAACTAAAGATTGTTCACATTGTAATGGCACAGGAAAGGTAGAAGTGAATCATCCATTCCAACCATACTACAGTAACGATAATTACAATGGTTCTTCTTGGGGTGTTTGAAGTGTCTAAATTGGCAGATTTCGAAGCGGAGATTTCAAGTTGGACGATTAAGTTTGACTCAGTGAGAGATTGGAAAGCCGAGCGCACTCGCCTTCCCCTCATGAGAGGACATTACGAAACTATGTTGGCTGAGACAGGTCTACCACCTAATCTACAAGCGTTTGCCGATTCTTTTTGGCAAGTATGTCTTGCAGCCAATGTCAATCAAGACATCGAAGCAGGTGTCAAGGCCAGGGCTAAGCGTTCTTTGCCTTCGTTTGTGCGAGAAACTCACTTGAACTTACTATTACATAACGTTTTCCAAGATATCGCTACTGTAGATAATTCCGTAGAAACCGATACTCAAAAGAAAACTGATTTTTTAATTGAATCTTGTAATCATCCTGTCGTGGTAAGGTTGCACACCTATACCAACACTAGGCGAGCGCATAAGTTTGCTGCGATGGAGAAAAAGACACCTTTGGCCGAAGAAGGGTCTGGTAAGTTCATTTCAGACTATCGATTGACGATTGACAGAAAGACTGGTCGCACTTTGCCTAATGACTTTTGGGTTTACAGTGCTACTCAAGTTCAAGAAGTTGTTGACTACTTCCAAGAATGCGAAGATTCATATACGTGTGAACTCACAGCATAGAATAATAGGAGAGATAGAAGTGTCGAAAATTACCTTAAAACATGGAGACGTAGTCGAGCAACTTAAACTAATTGCAGATAATTCAGTGGATGCTATCGTTACCGACCCTCCGTATAACTTATCCTTTATGGGTAAAAAATGGGATACCTTTGGTGCACCTATTGAATTTCAAAATTGGTGTACTGCTTGGTCGAGAGAATGTTTGCGAGTGCTTAAGCCAGGAGGTTATTTTTTGAGTTTCGGTGGAACTCGAACATTCCACAGGACTGCCGCAGGTATAGAAGACGCAGGATTCGTTATCAAAGATTGCTTATCTTGGAACTATGGTAGCGGTTTTCCTAAGAGTCATAACATCAGTAAAGCGATTGATAAGAAGGCAGGTGCAGAAAGAAAAGTGATAGGTATGAAAAAATCACCTTACACTTCAACATCAAGAAATGATAGTGAGTCAATCGGGAAGCACAATGTCATGGTGGGAGATGACGGGTATGAAATGCACCCAATTACTGCACCTGCTACTTCCGAAGCCGAACAATGGGATGGTTATGGAACTGCTTTGAAACCTGCTTGGGAACCAATTATTCTCGCACAAAAACCTTTCAAAGGAACCATTGTGAACAATGTGCTTACGCATGGTGTCGGTGGTATGAACATAGATGCTACTCGGATTGGTTCGGAATTAGTTGAAGCAGGCCGTAATGGGAGAACGGAATGTAAGAGCGAATCTTATGGAGAAAAACTACTAAGCGGTGGAGGGGGAGCCTCAGTTGGCCGATTCCCTGCGAATGCTATATTCGATGAAGAAGCAGGGGCAATTCTTAATGAACAAAGCGGCGATTGTAAAACAGGCTCTATCAAACCCTATATGTCGGATGGTTCAAAATCGGCTTTTATCGCTGATGAATCATTCCGTAATTTTTCTCAACCTGCCTCAAGTGGTGGTGCGGCGAGATTCTTTTATTGCCCTAAAACTCCAAAGAAGGAAAAAACCTGTATGGGTTTTGTTGATAACAAACACCCGACGGTAAAACCAATTAAACTTATGGAATATTTAATCAAACTCGTTTGCCCTACGGCCGAGGCTATGGGTCGTCAACCTGTGATACTGGATTGTTTTGTCGGTAGTGGTTCAACTACTCTCGCTGCAAATCGATTAGGTGTTGATTGTATTGGCATTGATGCTGATGAAGAATCTCTTGTCACTGCCAACTTACGTCTTTTGAATGATTGGAGATTAGTTGCTAGTCATGCGCCTGAAATTGTTGGCTATGTCGTGGAACGAGCGACGGAAAAACAACTTACATTCATTAAAAAATTAGGCGGGGACATTTCTAAAGAAATGACTAAATCCTTGGCCAGTTCTACTATTGAGACCTTGCTGGCACCAACTACGGAGGTTGAATAATATGAGTTGGGAAGAATTAGTTTACTTTTGTAGCGGATTAGTTATCATTGCCATTACAGCACACATTATGTGGGGTGACCAGTGATGAATAGAGTTCGAAAATTTATTGGCCGTATTACGTCTCCTATTTTTGTTCCTCTTCGAAGATTCGTCGTTTGGGGAGATACTAGATTTGGCACTTGCGATATGAAATTGACTTTAGAACCACGTTGGAATCACGCTTTAGACGGATTTGCTGATATGGACGAGTCTGTTAACATTAAACCCTTGGAGGAAGATGAATGAAACCTGAATGGAATTGGATGCAAACATCTCAAATTAAGTCACGAGGACAATCATTTCCACCTCAAGCAGTCATAGACTACTTGAAAAATACTAAAGTGAAAAGATTAGATAATTTCTTAGATACTCTCGAGTATGCAGGACATTCTGATTCATCAGAGGATTTGAAATAATGACTGAATGTGATGGTGATTGGAACTCTCATCGATGGGAGATAAATCAACGTGAATCTCTTTTATTTTGTAATCAATGTGGTTGTGAGATAGGATTGGAAATTAAAGGTAGTAAACATAGTTGGGAAATTGAATCTGTGAATGAAGAGGCAAATACGGTTTCATTATACTGTGTCGGTTGCCTTAAAGAAACGATAGAATGCACAGTGACTTGGGCAACTGCATGAGAGGATTTAAATGAATACTGTAGACTCTTTTGCTTTTTACACCATAATAGGTATTTTCGCCATTATTTTTGGCAATTTGATTTATGAAAGTTTGCGCCCCACCAGGGCTAGTTCAATTCCTAAGAAATGCCCTGCACCTTGTTGTGATTTGGAAGAGGAATAATTAAATAGGTGTGTCCAGTCATAGATATCAGAGGCGAACGGAATGTCTGAGTATACTATGGCTATCATCGTCAATTCTTCTTTGAAGATGTCGGCAGGTAAAACTGCGGCTCAATCTGCTCATGGAGCAGTTACGGCTGCTTTGACCGCCTCCGAGATTCGTTTAGAAGTCTTGGAAGCATGGCTTGCTCAAGGGCAACGTAAGATTTGCTTACGAGGTCGAGATGAATCTGTATTACTCTCATTAGAAAATAAATGCGGTAAGAAACGCATTCAATACACTGAAATTCGAGATGCAGGACTCACTGAAATTCCTGCAAACTCTTTGACTGTAGTCGTTTTAGGTCCTGGGTCTAAATCTAAGATTGAATCATTGACTAGTCAACTTCATCTTTACTGATGCCTTTATAAGGGTATCTAAAGTTAATCTTTATTATGAAGAACGATGAGTTTATAGAAGACATTATAACAGACATGTCTAAAAAAACCCCTAAGAAGTTGAATAAATTGAATGGTTTGCGCTTCTATTTAGCAGGTCCTATTGATGCTGCTAAAGATGATGGCGTCGGTTGGCGTCGTGCTTTGAAGCCATGGCTTAAGCGTCGAAAGGTACAACCTCTCGACCCTTGCGATAAACCTATTGCTTACTCCGCCTATAAAGAAATTGAAGGAGAGAAACAAAAGATGATGGAACTGAAAGAATCTGGTCGTTACTTTGAATTGACACAACAAATGCGAAACATCGTCCATGTTGATTTGCGTATGGTTGATGTATCTGATGTAGTTATCGTTTACTTAGATACTTCGATATCTATGTGTGGCACGTATCATGAATTGATTAATGCCTTACAACAACGTAAGCCGACTTTAGTCGTCATTGAAGGTGGTAAGGCCAAAGCACCTAATTGGTTGTTTGGAATTATGAACTTCAACTTCATGTTTGATTCTTTCGATGACCTCAAGACATTTTTGAAGCAAATCGATGAAGGTGTCATCACTGCCGACTTGTCTCGATGGGTCTTTTTTACTCATAATTGATACAAGTAACCAAACCACTTATATAGGATTGGCGTTTACGACGTAACATGACGAATTGGAGACGAGTTATGATTGCCCTCGCAGGAATGTTGTTTTTGTTTGGACTGCTACAGTTTTATGATATGACTTTGGCATTCTCAACCGACAATTACCTTCGTGCCGTAATTGAATGCCTTGGAGGAGGTCTAGTTATGTTTGCTTCCTTTATTATTTGGGGAGTTGATTTAGAATGAATCCTGAAGATTATTGGAATGTTAAGATGGCGCAATACGTCAAGCGATTTACTACTTTTAGAACTATGCTAACTCAAGCCACAGGAATCACTGATGATGAGGCTATTCAAGAGCATTGGGAACTCTTCGCTGACAATTTTTGCGGTTGCGAATCTTGTGCTGACGAAGATGAAGATGACACGATTGAAATCAATGTTCCTTTAGACTACTCTGCAGACACTGCAGATGATAAAGATTGGGATGATGAAACACCCACCTGGAGATGATACTTACCACACCCACCTCGAGTCAGCCCTTTTTCTGTTCATTTCAGGGCTGATTCTAAACCTGAGCATGTTGAAAAAAGGCTCACCCTTATATAGGTATGAAACAGGATAGATAATTATGGGTCTAATAACTACATTCGATGGCGTAACACATGATAAACAAGAATTGCTTGAGCAAATGCTTGACGATGATTTTTACTATGGTTACTTAGGTAAGCAAGCCCTTAGCAGTAGTAATCTAAAGTTGCTACTTACTTCGGTAAAGCAATACGCTAAGCGTTTAGAAGGTGAGAGTGAATCTACTCAAGCCTTGCGTGATGGAAAGTTATTCCATTGGAGAATTTTAGAACCCGATAAGTTTGATGACTTAAACATTGTCGAAGTAGCGTCCAAGAACACGAAAACTTATCGAGCAGCCGTAGAAGAACTTGGAGAAGTTTACACCAGGCCTGAAATTACTAAGGCAGTAGAATTGGCAGATGTTTTATTAGCCAATATCGAGGCTGCTTCTTACTTAGAAGGTGCTGACTTTGAAGTTCCTGCCATTGCCATGATTGATGGATTAGCCTTTAGAGGCAAGGCAGACATTAAGCGAGGCAAGCAAATTATTGATATCAAAACCACCTTAGACATTGGTAAGTTCGCTTATTCAGCACGGAAATACTCTTATGATTTACAAGCCGCTTTGTATTTGGAACTGTTTCCCGATGCTGAAGAATTCATCTTTTTGTGCATCGATAAGAAAACTCAAGACCTTGCCGTTTTCGAGTGTTCTCCTGAGTTTTTAGAAGCAGGTCGTGAAAAGTTAACCAAAGGCATTGAAAAGTATAAATTTTTCTATCATGGTGATGTTGAAGTCGACCAATACGTTCATTACGGAACGCTATGACCAGAAACATTAAGTAATCGAGCGGAGTAATGATACTTATGGTAAAAATCAAAAACATACTGAGTTTGTTTGATGGTATGTCGGGAGGTCAACTCGCACTCAATCGAGCAGGTATTCCGTTCGAGAATTACTATGCTAGCGAAATCAAACCTCATGCCATTGCCGTCACGCAACATAATTTCCCCGATACTATTCAAGTTGGAGATGTTACGAAACTTACTAAAGCAAACTTACCTGAAATAGATTTGTTGATTGGAGGTTCACCTTGTCAAGATTTGACTATACTTGGCAAAAGTCGAGAAGGCTTAGAAGGTTCAAAAAGCATCTTATTCTTTGAATACGTTCGCTTACTCAAAGAATTGAAGCCGAAATATTTCTTACTTGAAAATGTGGCTAGTATGAGGAATGCAGACCGAGACCTCATCACCAAGATTCTCGGAGTAGAACCGATTTTGATTAATTCAGACATTTTGTCGGCTCAACATCGTCGTCGCTACTACTGGACGAATATTCCTGGAGTTGAACAACCTGAAGACTTAAAAATCATGTTGGATGACGTGGTTGACCGCACTGCCAAGAGAGAAGAAAACATGTCGGAAAAGAAACAAGCCTTCATCGATAAAAAGCGAGACGGCTCTATGTGGGTACGAGTAGATGGTGATAAATCTATGCCGATTACGGCTCGAGGTTATGCGGCTTGGAACACTCAATTCATCACAAATACAGACGGTACAATCCGAGACTTAACTTTGGATGAGTACAAGCGTCTTCAAACAATTCCTGATTGGTATGAGTTTCCCGTTATCAAGTCGAAAGCGACTGACTTGATTGGAGATGGTTGGACTATCGACGTCATTGCTCACATCTTTCAGGGGTTGAAGTCATGAGACCTATAACTGTTTTAAGTCTTTTCGACGGCATTTCTTGTGGTCAAATAGCCCTTGCACGGGCAGGAATTACAGTAAAGCAATACTTTGCCTCCGAGATTGATAAACACGCCATTAAGGTCACTCAGTCGCAATATCCCGATACCGTTCAATTAGGAGATATTTTAGATTTAGACGTTTCAATTTTGCCTGAAATAGACTTGCTTATTGGAGGAAGTCCTTGTCAAAGTTTCAGTGTGGCTGGAGATGGTACGGGATTCGATGGTAAAAGTAAATTGTTTTGGGAATTTGTTCGCATACTAAAGCAACTCAAGCCGAAGTATTTCTTATTAGAGAATGTGAAAATGAAATCTTCATGGAGAGACATCATCACTGAAACTGTAGGTGTAGAACCAATTGAAATCAATTCTGCATTAGTGTCGGGTCAACATCGTCGACGATATTATTGGACAAACATTCCCAGTTTGGAACAGCCCGAAGATTTAGAAATTTCTTTAGCATCTATTTTAGAATCTGTTGAAGAGGAATGTGACCGAGAATATGGTGACCGCTTAGCCCCTAATGGAAAAACTATTCGATTAGAAGGTGATGACGTTCCATATACATTTTACGAGGCTCGCACCGAAGAAGGCAAAGCAGAACGTCGCAGGTTGCGTAAATTACTTGGTCGAGACACTACGCCTCGAGGTGCTAAGTATAAGATTTACTTACCTCTTCGAACTTCAAAATCAAATTGTATTGTGGCGACTCCGTCGCAATTAGATTGGGTGGTTGATAACCAAGGTTGCTATCGAAAATTAACTTTGACTGAATTAGAAAGATTACAAACTTTACCTGCTAACTACACCGAAGTAATCAGTGCAGCCCAACGACGCAAAGCCATTGGTAATGGATGGACTGTTGATGTGATTACTCACATTTTCAATGGAATCAAACCTTAGTAACTCTTATAAGTGGAACACGGTTACGAGTACCATGGTCCGTAATCACTTAGGCTACGCTTGCATTAATCAAACGCTATCTGATACTGAACAGGTTTGTACTAATCGAACCTTACGACTCAAGACTTTGAAGGAGCAAGGCTTAGAGTATCTGTCAGAATTGATTACAGGTAATCTTGACGCTTTGCGACAGGTCTTAGAGTGGAATTATGAACATGATTTCAAACTTTATCGGATGAGTAGTGAGATGTTTCCATTTTACTCTCATCTTGAGCATGGTTACAGGATTGAAGATTTACCGCAATCTGACTTGATTTTATCTCAACTGCGTAGTTTAGGAGAATACGCTCGCTCGACCGAGCAACGCTTGACTTTCCACCCAGGGCCTTTCAATGTTTTGGCTTCTCCGAATCCTGAAGTTGTTAAGAAGGCAGTGAATGAATTGAATTGTCATTCACATATCTTTGATTTAATGGGCTTTGAGCCGTCGTGGGAGAACAAGATTAACATCCATGTAGGTGGAGCATATGGAGACCGTGAGAGTGCCTTAAAACGCTTCTGTGAGAGTTTTGCATTACTTGATGAAGGAACGAAGAAACGTTTGACGGTAGAGAATGACGACCGTGCGAATCTTTATTCAGTCAAAGATTTGTATGATGGTGTTTACAAGGTGATTGGAATTCCAATCGTGTTTGATTATCATCATTACTGTTTTAACACTGGTGACATGACTGAGCAAGAAGCATTAGCATTGGCTCATTCTACATGGCCAAAGAACGTAGTTCCTGTCTTCCATTACTCCGAGAGTAAAGTTATTGAACAAGGTGGCGATAAAATGACGCCTGCTCACTCAGATTACATTTCGGGTTCTATTGACACGTATGGTTATGCTTTCGACCTTGTGTTCGAGGCTAAGCGAAAAGAGCAAGCCGTTTACTCATTTTTAGATTGCAATCCTGAATGGACGTTACAGAGTAAGATATCGAAAACTGAATCTAAATTGATAGGTCATATGGCATTTTAGTAGATATCTTTAAATACTTTGCTTTACTATACGTTATCATGGTTATCTGCGCTCGTTGTCAAGAAGATAAAGATTCAGTCATTCACTCTCGACTAAGCCCCGATTCTTACTTACGGCACGACCGTGAAACTGGTTATTCAGTATATCATTACTGTGAGCCTTGTCATTTAGCCTTATTGACGGCAGTTTGGACTAGATTACGAACTACAGAACGGTCAGGCGATAATCCTGCCCCAACTGCAATTTGACCGAGACTTTATATAGCGAAAGCCCCCAATAGTAAATTATGAGTCAAGACTGGAGACAGATTGCACTAGGGTCAGGTATTAAAATCGGAACTATGGTTCGTTCATATGACTTTGCATTTGACAATGCAAATTATGTCGAAGGTCGAGTAGTGGCTATTACACCTTGGGAGGATTGCCCTTGTGGGAATGACCACATTCATATTCAAGTCGTAAGGCAATTTATGGGTTGTAAC
>TARA_R110001592_G_scaffold44371_3_pt1 | contig 17085 bp, 12 predicted proteins | sample TARA_R110001592 | Tara Oceans TARA_R110001592 (sample SAMEA4398387) | marine metagenome | biome: Polar Biome; feature: [SRF] surface water layer (ENVO:00010504); material: water (ENVO:00002006), including particulate matter (ENVO:01000060) such as... | depth 5 m
AATTAAGATGGCATCTATAGTACAACGTTTAACCACAGGAGGAGCTAACACAGGAGATGGTGGTTTATTATCAACTGAAGAAATGGATCAATTAATGGATGTAGCTGAAGAAATAGCTAAAACTGTTGAAAAACCAAAACAATTAGAAGAACCAACAAATGGTATATAAAAAAGATTTTGGTAATTCCTCTACAAGTATGGGGACAAATGGCTCTAAACTACTATCAGTAAGAGTTTTAGATATAATTCTAGATATAGAACACCCCCAAGCTATAAAGTATGGAGTACATGATGCTATAGGAACTATTGCTTATACATACTTAGATGATAATTTACCATTAGAGAGAGCTTGGAAAAATAATAATGTTGCACTTCCTTTATTATCTAATATTAAAAACTATCCCTTAAGAAACGAAATAGTTTTAATAGTATCAACTCATGATAAAAACACATACAAAAGATCTTCTAGATCTGATTATTATATACCTAGCACAAATATATGGAACCATCCTCACCATAATGCTCTTCCTACAATCCAAGACTCAAAAAACCCAAATGTATTAGATGACTACCAAAACGCTGAAAATGGACAAACATCCAGACAAGTAACAGATGGAAGTACTGATATAAATTTAGGAAATTATTTCTCAGAAAAACTACAAATTAAACCTTTATTACCTTATGAGGGAGATATGATTTTAGAAGGTAGATTTGGAAATTCTATAAGATTAGGATCTACTGTAAAAGCAGAAAGTTTAATGGGAGATAAATTACTTCCTGAAGCTAATAAAAATAAATGGAGTGACGCGGGATTTATTGGTGATCCAATTATGATTATAAAAAATGGACAAAGAACACAAGAAATAAACGATAAGGGATGGGAACACACAGTAGAAGATCTAAATTTAGATGATTCAAGTATATACTTAACATCTAACCAACGAATGACAGGTTTTATCCCCGCTTCTGATAATGAAGATTCTTATTCTGCTGGCAAACCATTATTTTAAAAACAATGGCTAAAAAAGAAAATATAATAATTCAATCTGAAATAGAAGATATCCCTTTTACTGAAGACATAATAGAAGATGTAATATTATCATCTCCTAAAATCCCTACTCTTATTGAACAGGTATTAGAATCAGAATTACCTTTTAATATTACTGAAAATACATCTTATATAATAGAAAGAAAAACAGACACTCAATTTATAAAACCCCTAGATGATATAATATTAAATGCTAACACAAAACCAACAGAAACTACCCCAGAATTATATTCATTATCATTAGGAGGTATATCTGAAATATATAATCCTTTAGAACAAGAAATAGGAAAGTATTTTAAATTAAAACATTTAATATCTTACGATTATAATAATCCTCTATACTATGAGGTAAATAATTATCCAGGGATAGATGTAGAATATAATGGAGAAGAAATAGCCAAAAACCTAAAAAATCTAGTAGAAAACTGTATTGATAAAATAATAGATAATTATTCGAACTTTACTTTAATATCTGCATATAGAAGTTTAACATTAAACAGAATGGTAGGAGGATCTCATGATAATAGTAGTCATATAAAAGGATGTGCTATTGATTTTAAAATACCTGAAGAACATACATCATATGTATTTAATTGGTGTATTAATAATTTACCAGAATTCCATGAACTAATGTGGGCTTATCCAGAAAGAGGGAATAAATCCTGGATCCATATATCTTTTGCAAAAGGAGATAATATTAGAAGAACAACATTAGCTTCAGAAAGAGAAGATATCCATGAAGCCTATGGGGGATATAGAAGGGGATATAAAAAAGAATACCAAGAGGGAATAATAAACGCAATACAAAACTTAGTATAATATGATAGGACCTTATATACCAAAAGCAGTAAACACATATCAAGGAAAACAAGTACTTATAAATTCAGACAGATTAGTATTTAATGCAAAAAGTGATTCAATATTATTATATTCAGATAAGGCTATAGGATTTAGTACTAATGGTAGTTTTCATTTCGATACAACAAATATAGGCAAAAACAAATTTGTGGTAAATGCCCCTAATATTTATTTAGGGTTAGGAGCTGATGGATCTTTACCAGAAGAACCTGCTATTTTAGGGGATGAATTAGGAGAATTTTTGGGGGGAGAAATAGGGGTATTAGAACTATTTAATGATATGATAGATGTTATTTGTGATGGTCTTCAATATCAATGTCCAGCAGCGGGAAAAGGAAAATTAACAACAGGAAATTGGCAAAATGAAGGAATGTTTTCAGTTATAAGACAAAGAATAGATTTTCTAAAAAAGGATGCCATGGCCTTAGGAGGAATAAGTTCAATTAAAAGTGGTACAACTAAAATAGCATAATATGTCAACACAACAAATAAGTCTTTTAATGAATCGTCAAGTAGGAGGAGTAATGATGAAAGCTAAAGAAAAAATAATTAATGAGGGTAAAAAAATGATAAAACAAAAAATACTATCTGAATTACCCTCTAAAGATGAAATTATAGAAAAACTAATATCAGCAGCTTGTAGTATATCTGCCCAAAAGAAAATGGAGAAGATATATAATAAACTTCATGGTCTTATAGAAAAACTAGAAAATATATTATTAAAAGCCAAAGGAAAATTAGATGCTATAAATGCAAAAATAAAAAAAATAACAGATGGGATACTACCAAAAATAGCTGTAATATTTGGTATATTAGCAGTTATAATAACAGTAGTTGAAATAATAATGATAATAGCTAAATTATCAATGAATCTTTTAGTAGCTATGTTTTCCCATGGTGGTTTACAACAAAAATTAGCAGTATTAATTGCTAGAGCTTTTGGAGTAGTAGGAGAATTTGGAGGAGCAATAAAATCAGGAAATAAAGCAGCAAAAAAATATTTAAAAATGGCTATGGGTATAGTAGCTAGTATAGTAGGAGCGGTTTTATTAATTCAACCAATATTAACTTTTGTCCAAAAGATAAAAGCATTTATAGAATATTTATACTTAATGTATATTTCAATGTGTAATACAAGTGATACATCCGTCATGGACAGTGAGGGAAATATCAATGAATCCCTATTAAAATCAGAAATACTAAAAAATGACCCTACAGGAATATACCCTACCCCAGATATAAAACAATTTGTAAACGACTTAGGAATAGGAGAAGGAACAGGAGTAGACGGAACAGGTACAGGAACAGGAACAAACACAGGAACAGGCACGGGGAATGGTATGAACATAGGAGGTGGATGGAATACAGGAGGAGGTTTAGAAACAGGTAATGGTATAGGTGCTAATGGAAACCAAGGACTTCCTACATATGGAGGTACAGGTACAGGTGTAAATGGACTAGAAGGAAATAATTCTAATTTACTTAGTATTTCAGAACAATTAACATTAATATATAAAGATCTTATATTAGAATTAGAAGGACAAGGTAAAAAAGAAATAGTAGAACACCTTAATAATCTTGATTTTGGATTCCAAACACGATTTGAAAGAAAAATAGTACCTATAACACCAACAAACTAAAACAATTTATATTTATAACAAACAACAACAACAATGAAGGCAAAAACATTTGAAAATTTAATTAGAAAAGTAGTTAGAGAAGAAATAGACTATTCTCTACGTAGAGAAATTAAAACACTTAAGGAAGATTTACGTAGTGAATTTAAACCAACAATAGTAGAACACACAGAAAAACAGGTGGAAGTACCTACTCTATCATCACCACCAGCAAAAAACTCATTAAGAGAAAAAATTATGGGTTCAAATCCAATATCTAATAAACCTTTTGTAAAACATAATTTTACCTCAAATACCTCTATAAATGATTTACTAAATGAAACAGCTAAAGGGAATACAAATTTAGAATCAGGAAACGCCCCAGTAAGTTTATCCCAACCTTTTTCAACGGCAGCTCCTTTACCAACAGATACACAAGGTATGCCCTCAACAGTAGCAGAAGCAGTAACAAGAGATTATAGTGAGTTAATGGGTGCAATATTAAAGAAAAAAGGAAGATAACAAATGGCTATAATTCAAGGAATGAAAAGAAAAAACCCACTAGATATTAACAAAAATGTTACTATTGGGGTAGCTTTTCCTTTGGATGAAACAAATATGTTTGTAGGAACACCAACAACAAGAGAACAAGTAAAAAGTAATTTACTTAATCTTTTATTAACAAAAAAAGGAGAAAGAGTAAATCATCCAGGATATGGTATAGGGTTACAACAATATTTATTTGAACAAAATATAGATGATATGTCAGTAAATGAAACAATTCATCAACAAATTGAATTCTATATTCCTGAAATAACCTTATCTAATTCTTTAATAGATTTTAACCCTGATGAACATACTTTAACTATAAAAATAACATATCAATTTAATTTAGATGGCACTAAAGACGCTATCACAATTACTATTTAATAATGGCATATTCAAAAGTATCAAATAAAACACAAGATAAAGATGTTAAGTATCTAAATAAAGATTATAATGGTTTTAAAAATCAATTAATGGAATTTGCGGAAATATATTTCCCCAATAATTTTAATGATTTTAGTGAGGGTAATCCGGGAATGATGTTCTTAGAAATGGCAGCTTATGTGGGTGATGTTCTTTCTTTTTACACAGACACACAATTAAGAGAATCTTTTTTAACTTTAGCTCAAGATGATGAAAACCTATATAATTTAGCTTATAATATGGGGTATAAACCAAAAGTCACATCCGCAGCTAGTACTATGTTAGATGTATATCAATTAGTTCCTTCTATCCAAAATATAGGAGATAGCACATATTACCCCGATTACACATATGCTTTAAATGTGAATGCTAATTCATCTTTTAAAACACCAGACGATATAAAATTTTTTATAACTGATCCTGTTAGATTTGATTATTCATCATCGATAGATCCTACAAATACTAGTGTTTATCAATTTGATACATCAGATAACCCAGAATATTTTTTATTAAAGAAAACAGTAAAAGCAATTTCTGCAGAAAGAATCTCAACTAAATTTACTATAGGAGCAGTTGAAAGATTTAAAACACTAAATATATTTAATAAAAATATAATTTCAATAGAATCAGCAACAGACGATGAAGGAAATACATGGACAGAAGTCCCATTCTTAGCTCAAGACACAGTTTTTGAGGAAATAGAAAATACGGGGGCACATGATCCTACACTACAAGGATATAACCAACAAACACCATATCTTTTAAAATTAAAAAAAGTACCAAAAAGATTTGTAACTCGTTTTAAATCAAATGGAGAATTAGAAATCCAGTTTGGCCCCGGTTCAACTGATAATGCTGATCCTTTAATTACTCCTGATCCTAATAATATAGGTTTAGGAATTAAGGATGGAAGAAATAAAATAGATACGGCATATGATCCATCTAATTTTATGTATACAAAATCTTATGGTCAATCTCCCGCTAATACTATATTAACATTTAATTATTTAGTAGGTGGGGGTTTAAAATCAAACGTAAGTGCAAACACAATTACCCAAATAGATAATATAATATTAACACCAAAACCTAATCTATCTGGAAATATGTCTTCTTTTATAAAAGGATCAATAGCGGTAAATAACCCCGAATCAGCTCGAGGGGGAGGAACAGGAGATACTAGTGAGGAAATAAAAATGAACGCAATGGCTAATTTCTCCACACAACAAAGAACAGTAACAAAAGATGATTATATAATTAGAACATTATCTATGCCCTCTCGATTAGGTGCTATTACAAAAGCTTATATAACACAGGACGATCAAATATCTCCTATGACAAATGAACCTAATCGTATTCCTAATCCCTTAGCTTTAAATTTATATACTTTAGGATATGATGCAGAAAAAAAACTAACTACTTTAAATCAAGCCACAAAAACAAATTTAGCAACTTATTTAGAACAATTTAGAATGCTAACAGATGCTATTAATATTAAAGATGCATTTATAATTAATTTGGGTCTTGAATTTGAAATAACAGCTTTTAAGAATTACAATAACCAAGAAGTACTTTTAAAATGCATAACTGAATTAAAAGATTATTTTTTAATAGATAAATGGCAAGTAAATCAACCAATTATAATATCAGAAGTAGAAAATTTACTAGCAGGGGTACAAGGAGTACAAACATTAGAATCCTTAACATTTGCAAATAAATCAGGAACTTCATTAGGGTATTCTCAATACAAATATGATTTTAAAGGGGCAACTAAAAAGAAAGTTATCTATCCCTCATTAGATCCAAGTGTATTTGAATTAAAATACCCAGACATAGATATTAAAGGACGTATAATAACATATTAAAATGGCATATTATTTTTTATTCCCAGAAATAGACACAACACTATACAGTCATCCTGATAGACTACACTTAAATACAGGAAGAGATGAAATATTAGAGATTGTAAAAGAAATAGGAAGCACAGATAGAAAACACTATCCTTCAAGGATCCTTATAAAATTCCCAACAAAGGATGTTACAAATATAATTAGGGATACTATAGGATCTGAGAAATTTAATGCTGGGGCCTCGTGTAGTATACAATTATATTCTACTGAACAGAAAAATTTAACACAAATATTAAATGTTCAAGCCTATCCTTTATCTCAATCATGGGATGAAGGATCAGGAAGATATTCAAATCTACCTACAGGTTCAGATGGGGCTAGTTGGATACACAGACATGATAGTGATTTTGGAAATAAATGGATAAATTTCCAAGCAGGAGGAGTAGATTATTCAGAAATATATTATCCTGGTGTAGACCCAGCAAATGGAGTTAATGGAACAAATGGGGGTTTTATAATAGATGGTTATAATACATATTCACACTTATTAGGGGGAACAGCAAATTACACAACATTTGCAAATAACACTACAGGATCTGTAAGTAGTTCAGCTATATCTCACGGTGGAGGAACATGGTATGAGGATGAGGGAGTAACACAACAGTTTTTACAAGGAAATAGTTTAGATATAGATTTAAATATAACACCTCAATTAAAATTACAAAGTGCAAGTTTTTTTGAGGGGAAGAATTATCCCTTAGGACTGCCAAATTATGGTTTTGTATTAAAACAACCAGATTCAGTCGAAGCTGATACAACAAGCAGTTTTGGTGAATTACAGTATTTTTCAGTAGATACTAAAACAATATATCCCCCAAGATTAACTTTTAGATGGGATGATAGTGTACATAATAAACAAGGATCAGCTAAACAAGGTGGAGAATTAAATTTAAATTTATACGGAAATAAAGAGGAATATAATCAAAATGATGAAACTACTTTTAGAATACACGTAAGAGATAAATACCCAACAAGAGAATTTTCAACTACTTCAAATTATTTAAATGTAGGATACCTTACAACATCCTCCTACTATAGTATAAGAGATGCCCATTCAGAACAAGAAATTATTCCTTTTGATGATAATTTTACTAAAATAAGTGCCGATAAGGATGGGATGTATTTTAAATTTTATATGAAGGGATTACAACCAGAAAGATATTATCGTATATTATTTAAACATAAAAATAATGAGGGTATTACTATATATGATAATGATTATTATTTTAAGGTAATTAGATAATGTCTTCAAATAATCAAAAATTAAGTAAAAAAGTATACAATAATAAAGAATTCACAGATATTATTGATAGGGATTTTTCTAGTCTTATAAAAACACAAAATCCTATTAATGTAAAAAGATTTTTTGGATTATATAGAGAATTATTTTATAAAATAGATAAATATGAAACATCAAAATCACATTATAAACTTATATTAGAAAGTCAAGATTATCTTAATAACTATATTGATTGGAGAGATCAAGTAATAAGTGATTTAATAGATAAAATAGGAGAATTACAACAAATTCTAATAGACAAACAAACAATGGAACATCAATCTCACCCAATGTATCCAGAGGGTACATTTTTGAGATCCCCAGCTAGGAATTCAAATGGTCTACCTCTTTGGATTATGCAAAAAGGAGTTAAAAGAGAAATAAAAAACTACAATACTTATCAATCTTTAAAAAGAGCAGCAGGAAATCAATATGAAGACAATGATGATGATGTTTGTAGAAAATTAGAAATATCAGCACTAGATGATATATTAGATGGACCCCCAATACTTGATGATAATGATATTAATTCAAAAAATTGGGAATCAACAGATTTAGATATAACACTTCAAGGAATAACAGATTATGTTGAAGCTGAATTAACTTGTTTTGAAGGATCAGACGATCCAAACAATATGGCCCCTTTTAATACAACCCAATACCAATCAAGATATAGTTCTTGTAAAGTAGAATATGAATCTTTAGATATAAATGCACCTGGATCTACAAAATACATAACAGAAAATATTTTTCCTGGAGACTCAAAAACAATAAAATATAGAAATAATAATATAACATTTCAAAGTTCATTAAACGTAATAGAAGGATTTACTCAAGAAAAAATAATAAAAGACACAGGAATAGCTATAGGAGCCCCTACTAGTCAAGATCCTTATGGAAATTGGAAAGATGAGAATGGAAACTTCGCATATAGATATTATGATCTTCCGGGTGTTCCTTATAGTTTTAAAAAATATAGAGATTCTTCTTATGGTACTAAACAAATCCAACCAAACTCAAGAAACACAGATGCTTCTTGGTGGTTACCTTATAAAGACCATGCATGGATGGATGCTGATGAACAAATGATACAAGATAGATTATGGGAAGAAGTATTTAATGATCCCACTAATGTTTATTATAATACTAGTGCAACTTGGAACGGGTGGGCGGGCCCATTAGGGGGATTATATGGAGAACCTATATATTACCTTTCAAGCCCTTTAGGAGAATTAGAGGGACATAATAATATGTTCGTAGTAAAAGCAGGAACTAATCTTGAATCACTTGATGATACCTTTAACGGAAATTTATTATACCAGACTCAATATTACGTTATATTAAATAAAGATTTTGAACCTTTTAATCAATTAAATAGAATAAAATCTTCATTAGATTATCAATTTGGTAGTAGCTTACAAAATTTAGTTGGAAATGCTGAGTATCTTAGCACACTATCAACATCTGAATACAACCAAATAGCTACAAACTATCAACTTCCTATCTCAATCTTTACAAATAATTGGTGGTTAACTATGAGTAATCCTACCAGAAGTAATCAAAAAGAAGCATATCCTGGATTTAATAGATTATAATGAGAAAGATAAAATTAAATAAAAAGATATTTGGAACTAAAGAAGCTCGTGATTATTTAGATGAAGAATTCACTGAATTAAAAATAAAAAACTACACCCCAGCAGAATTTTTTACTTTATATGATGAATTATTTTATGATATAGAAAAAGAGGGAAAATTCTCCCATTCTACTATAGTATATAAAAGCACAGAATATGTTGGAACTCCTTATAACCCAAAAGACCAAGAAATATTAGATTTCCAAGAACAAGTAATAGACACCCAGTATGAAATAGATTCTATAGAACAAGAACATCCTTTCTTACCTAATTTATCTGTCCTTCAAGTTAGAAGTGAACCTTCACTTAAATATTATATGCAATCAGGAAGAAGAAGACAAATTAAAAGCGATAATATTCTTCAATTAATAAAACAACAAACAAGAACAGAAGACGGAACCCCCGATGAGATTTTTTGTGTATTATTAAACGCAGAGGCTATATTAAGTATATTACCAGGACCAGATATAGAAGTAGAATCAGATTTAACTACGGATACAGCACTAATTAATAGATATAACCAAGGAGGAAGTTTAAATGATCCATTAGCTGATATAAAAGTAAAAATTGCAAAACCAGATCTAAAAAACACAACAATAGTACCCGAAATAGGTACGTATAACCCTATGGCTAATATAGAAGAACCTCCAATGCCTCCAGATGGTTTAATTTTTGTTTCAACTAATACAGATTCATTTAACAATAATCAATTATCATTGAATAATTGGAGAAACCAAAACACAGATTTTAATACTAGAGGAAAAGGAACAGATTCAGTGATTTAATAACAAAAAAATGGCATCAAAAATAATAAATATAGAAAAGGATATTTTATTTAATCCTAAACAAGGATCTATAGATTCCCAAAACATATCAAAAACCTTTGGTAGAGGAGAAGACCATATAGAAGTTCATATTTATGATCTTAAAAATAATTTACTTCAATCTATTCTTAATTATGATGGTTATACTTTTTCAAATCCTTTTACACCTCCCTCAACACCCCTTTCTCCTACAGATGTAGAACCCCTAATGATTGAAGGATTAGAGGGAGCAGGAGAAAGAGACCATATAACACCCGGACCAAATGAAGCAAAATCAGGATATTGGTTTAATACAGGACAAGAAAAAATATGGATATCTAACATACCTCTTAGCGCAAATACGGATTTAAAATTATCAAACGAAATAAATTTAGATCCAGAATCTATATTAAAAAAACAAGGATATACCACAGGAAAATATAAAGTAAAGGTTAATATAAAAAGAAAAAAAATCTTTAATACAAATGGATCTCCTTTTAATATTAAAGAAATATCTCCTAATCGTAGAGAAATAAGAGTAACCACCCCTAAAATACCAAATAATACCCTTAGTGCGGGGGTTGGGGCTTTTATATCTGAAATAGAAAGTTCAATTTATTTTAAAGATTTTCATTTATCTTTTGGAGAAGATATAAACATTTTGGGAATAAATATCTTATTAAATAAAAATACTTCTAAATATGAGGTATTTATAAAAACATTAGATCCCCTACCTACTTTTATATCTAATCAAAATAGTTTCTCAATATGTGAGTATATAGTAGACCCTGTAAAATACACAGTTGATTTAGGATATCCTGAAACTGAAGATAATTCTATACCTTTAAGGGGTCCAAATACAAAAATAGATATAAGATTACATAATAGTATACCATCAAAACTTAAAAACCATAACCAAATATTAGAATATGGAGTATCTTCATCATATTACCATTTAATAAATAAATTAGAAAACGAAGAAATACCAGAAGTAGATTATGATTTTATTCCTATGGTATCTGAAAGTAGATATGAATCTTCTTATCACTTTGAAAATTTTATTCATTTTGGGAGTGCAACGGAGCGTTTAAAAAACTTTGAATATAAAATAGATTTAATAGAAACATATAATTCCCAATCAGGTAATTTAGATAAAGTACCTTTAAGTACATCTTCTTCTATTCGTATTAAAAATAATAAAGAGGAAATAGAAGCTAAAAAAGGAAAAATACTAAAAGGATTTGATGGGTATGAACAATTTTTATATTATAATTCGGGATCATTTGCTTCTTGGCCAAAATCTAACGTAGATAAACCTTATAAACTACACTCAGTAACTTCATCAGCAGTTAAAACATGGTTAGGACATGAAGTAGATACCTATGGGGACTATGGGGGACAATTATTATCTGCTTCTTTATTTGACAGTCAAAATAATAATGCTTTAAAACAACTAATACCTAACCATATTTTAACAAATTCTGATAATAATTTTTATCTTAAATTTGTTAATATGGTGGGTCAACATTTTGATCAAATATGGCTTCATATAAAACATCTTACAAAAATACATGATACTCACCATACAAGAGGTATATCAAAAGACTTAGTTTATTTTACTTTAAAAAGTTTAGGTTTAGAAACTTTTGATCAATTTGAAAATGCTAATTTAATAGAATATATTTTAGGAGAGGGAACACAAGACCATAGAGTAGGTGAATTAATAGTAGGAGATTATTTAGTGGGGGGGACAACAAATCAATTTTTTGACACACAAGAAGGAATAAAACATTATGTATCAGCTTCAAATGAAGGATCTCTTCCTAAGGGACAAATAACAAGAGAAATATGGAAACGTTTATACCACAATGCACCTTATCTTTTAAAAACAAAAGGAACAGAAAGAGGTTTAAGAGCATTAATGAATTGTTATGGAGTTCCATCTTCAATGTTAAATGTTAAAGAATATGGAGGACCTACAAAAGACAAATCTACGTACAAAACTTTTACATATGATAAGTCCTCTTTAGCTTTAAAGGGGGACTCAGGAACAGAAGGATATTTCTTAAAAACAGATTGGAGTTCAAACTTAACAAACGCTCTATCTTCATCAGCTAAAACAGTAGAATTTAGAATTAAACCTAAAAGGTCAGATTCTACATACCATCTATTTAGTTTATCAGGCAGTAATGCAGCAACAGATCCTCACTTAGTATTATCCCCCTATGGAGGAAATGATATATCCTCATCAGGAGATTCTCCCCAGTATGGAAAATTAGACTTATATATAAACGGTGCTATAACAGCATCTACTAATAATTTCCCTATTTATAATGGTAGTTTTTGGAATATCCATATAGGAACAAACGGAACCTCAGGATCAGGAGGAGATATACATTTTGGGGCTTACCAATCAAATTGGTTAAAAAACACATCATACTATAAAGCATCCGTTGGTATAGAAACAGAATTTATAAGAGCTTCAGTTTGGGGGGATCCTCATTATGGGGGTATAGGGAATTCATCAATATATGATGGTACTAATAATGATGATGGTGTAGTAGGAGGATTTCAAATAGAATCATATTCAGGATCGCAGGGGGGAGCAGCAAATATTTATATTGGGGGGATAGAACCTAATATAAATTCAGAATATAACCTAATAGATGGTTTACGCTATTCAGGTTCCCTTCAAGAAGTAAGATACCATTTTGGGGAATTACTTACACATGATACTCTTGTAAAACACTCACTAGGACCTTTTATTTATGGAGGAAATCAAATATCATCTTCTTACGAAACAGTAGTAGCAAGGTTTCCTTTAGGAAGTAATTTACATAAAGATAGTTCAAGTTTTCACCCTAATATAGAACAAAATTATTTAAAAACAAATAAGGGTCCCGAACAAATAACAAATCCCACTTTTAATAATTTCCAACAGAATGGTACAACCTACACTGTCCCTGGGTGGAATATTCAAGATTATTTAGGAGGTAATCACTTTTCCTCAATACCTAATGGTATTAGGTTGCACAGAAATATAAATACAGGAGCTAGTTGGCAATTAAGGATATTTCAAGATCTTCAAAAAGTACTAAAAATAGGAAATACATATACTTTATCTTTTGAAGCTAGAAGTACTTCACAAATAGCAGGATTTATAGGAAAAGGCTCAAGTACCTTTGTACAAACAGGAGGGACTACTGGGGGAACCATGTGGAGTGGCTATAATTCCCATACTTTTACTACCTTCACCTCTACTTTTTTATGTAAATATAATGATTCAGATCAAAAACTTTGGTTTTGGATAAATAGTGTAAATCCCGGAGATTTTTTAGAAATTAGAAACGTTTCCTTATTTGAATCTATAACATCTAAAAGTAGCATGACTACTCAATTATGGGAAGAATTAGATGAAATACATCATCTACCTACCCCAGACACAGGAATAGCAACTACAAGTGAAAAGGTTAGAATAGATACAGGAATAATAGATGATGACATATTATCTCATAATGTAAGATCTGAAACTTCTACCCTAGATAGACAACCTCAAGATTTTGAAGACTTGGGAGTATTTTTCTCACCTTCAACTGAAATAAACGAAGATATAATATATACATTAGGTCCCTTTAGATTAGATGATTACATAGGTAATCCATTACCTTCGGCACAAACCTCTTCTATATATAATGAATTAAAAGAATTAAAAGAATATTATTTCAAAAAAATAGATAATAAATTTAATTTTTGGGATTATTTAAAAATGATCCAATACACAGATCATACTTTATTTAAGTTAATAGAACAATGGGTTCCTTTCAAAACAAACTTAAAAACGGGACTAGTAATTGAACCTCATTATTTAGAAAGAAGCAAAGTAAAAAGAGTACTACCTGTTTTTGATGATGCCCAAACGGCGGTTCCAGGATCTTATAATACTTTTGATTTAGAATTTACAACACATTCGGGATCAACAGACAAATTTAAAGGTTCTAAATTATTTAAAATAGATTCTGATGTAGGAGGAGGGAGTATGGTAACTACAATGGATTTTAAAAGAACATTAGATGGTTTCGGAAGTGGGAGTAAAGAAGTACAAAATAATAAAGGACGAAGAGTAGAACAAGGAACTAATGCCACCTTAGATATAACTTCTTTATATGGTTTTGATGATGATATCGCACAAGCCCCTATCAAACCCTACTCAGGTTCTCAACCCCAAGGATATAAAAAACATACTTCAAACACTTTAATGGGGAATGTACAAAAAGGAAGAAAATCAAATAGGTATTACTATAGTTTAGCAATTGGAAACCAAAACGATATATTATAAAAAATAAGTTATGCCAGCACCAATCATAAGAAATATACCAGGATTAGAAAAAAGACATGTTGGACTAATTTCAGGTACAAGTACCCCCACGGGATTTGGTTGGGGGAATGCAGTACAAAACATTACTAAAAATCTACCAGAGGGTGTAGGAGTTCTACAAGTAGGACATGATTTTAAAGTTTCTACATCTAATTCAGGTGGAAAACAAAATCTACAAAAACTATTCGATGGTAATAGTGCAACAAGTATAACAATAAAACATAACCACCCTGCATCCGGTCCTGCAAACATGAAAAACTGGATAGTATTTGATTTAGGAAAACAAAGAAAATTAGATAGAACTACCATAACAAATGCAGCAGGTAATAGTGGAACTAATCCTAACGTAAGTACTAAATGGTATTTTTGGACAAAAGACCAAAACCCACAAACAGACATAGCTACAGCTTATAGTGATTTAGGTAACATAAACCATTCATCTGTTGTAAAAACAACAGACAATTTAGCACCTTATGATCCAAATACTAGTAAAGGTCTTCAATATGTGTCTGATGATAGTGCTTATCCACTTACAAGTTTCCAATATGTTGCTCTTAAATTAGAACCAGAAGCTAATTTTAATAATGGTGGGCATCTTATTTATGATAACATTGAAATATATGAATCTTTTGACACTAGAGATTATAGTGTTGAATTTAATGATTCTGTTTTAGATATGCAAAGTTGGGCAGGTCCTAGATATAAAGGATGTAAAACAACAGGTAAAAAAATAAATGAATATCATCCGTCATCTTCAATTTATTCAGGAGATGTGACTTTTGGTAAATCCCCAAATGTAGAAAATAAAACAACGGCTCTTTACATTACACATACAATAATAGGAGGTACTGAAGAAGAGGACACATATGCAAGAATAAAAAACCATTCATACATTGGTATAGATACAATATTAATAATAAACTTAAATGATGATACTGTTAAAATCTTAAATAAAGAAACATCAGATTTTACTCCTTACCACAGATTTATAACATCTGATTTCCCCACAGGAGGAAAATTTACTTTAAAAGTTTTAGATAATGCTATTGAAAGTACTGTAAAAAATGAATATAACGTAAAAATGAATAAAGGATGGCTATTAAGGTCTTTTTCATATAATGCAACAGATGGTCCCCTACCAGGAATGGATGAAGATAATACAGAATTATCTGGTTTTGGTGAGAATAATCAGGATTCTAATATAAATTTTACTATAGCAAACCCTTTATCATTATATGATGCTGTTTCAGGTTCAATTCAATACCCAACTCAAATATATGGATACAATGAACAATTAGAAGAAGATAATGGTGTGGGTTTATATGGATGTACAGATGATCCAGGAGGGACGTTTGGTGATGGATTGACTGATAAACCATGTGCTGGAGTAGACTCAGCCAGTGTTGCAGCTGCTATAACTGACCTTTATAAGGTTTTTTCATATGGTCCTTTATATGGTTCTATAAATGACTCAAACTTAGCTTCAACCCAACCTCGTAAAGAAGGGAATCAAATTTATGATTCAACTTACACCCAACATGCTGGAGGGAGTCTTAATTTTAGATTTGGTGTAACTGAAAAAATAGACAATCAATCTCCCGCTACAGGACCTAGAGCTAGTTTTTACCCTTTTTACTCAGGAGACAATACAACATTTACAGATAATAAATTTACTAGACAATTTATAAATCAAGATAATAATTCACAAACGGCAGTAAAGAATTTTAATTTTCCTACAATACAAAATATAAAAAATACTGCAGTAGGTCTTACTTATGGGGGATCTAATGGAATATTAAAATCAAACACATTAAACCCTTCAGTAACAGCAAGTATATTTATTGGTCAATGTGTTCAATATTTAAATAATAATACTCAAGACACAGATGATAAATTAGGAACAGAATTACATTTAACCTTATTTGAAGGGACTAAAGACTTTTCGGGAAAAAATGATGAATTAAGTATAAGTACCTTTGAGGTAGATAGAAACGTAAATCCAGGATACTTAGATTTTGCAGATAATGAAGGAAAATTATACAACACTGTGGGTCCAAGAGCTAAATATTTAAAATTAAAAAACTCTCCACAATTTAAACCTTCAATACCTATACCTAGTAAAGGCGAAAATAGATATGTGTTTGATCTTATAGAAACATCTGATTATCAAACTCTAACAGAAGAAAGACAAAACTCATTTGTATTTGGTCCAGGAACCCCACATACAGATTTACATATTAATGGGGCAAGAAGTTGGACTAGTGCGGCTAACCAAGTAGTAAATCATTATGATAATTCCCCTCTTAATTCAGATAATTTCTCAGGATCCTTCCAATATGAACTTTCTTTTTTAGACAAAGATCATACACTTATAGCTGACATAGATAAAAATTCTGAATTATCAAATGGTATAGGAATATTAGGGGCAGTACTTATACCTGAACATACTCATAGGGCGGTAAAAGCAAACCTACTTTACTACTTAGAAAAAGCAGGTGTAGGAAATAGAACAACTAAAAAGAAAATAATTGACCCTAGTTAATATTTTTAAAACAATTTATATTTATAACAAACAACAACAACAATGGGATATTTA
>TARA_R110001592_G_scaffold16881_22_pt1 | contig 17077 bp, 13 predicted proteins | sample TARA_R110001592 | Tara Oceans TARA_R110001592 (sample SAMEA4398387) | marine metagenome | biome: Polar Biome; feature: [SRF] surface water layer (ENVO:00010504); material: water (ENVO:00002006), including particulate matter (ENVO:01000060) such as... | depth 5 m
GAGCTCTTCAGACTTACCTGATTTGCGCAAGCCTTTCATAAACAGAGTCACGTGGAATAGAGCGCCCTGCCCCGTGAATAGTATCCACTTCCAATGCTTTTTCGTAATATTGTACGGCTTGTTTTTCATCACCGCCACGATCAGCAATCACCGCCATATTAAACATGTGATTAGCATTATTCGGCTCCATACTCGCGGCCATACCCAAATACTTTAACGCGGATTCCATGTCGCCAATATTGGCGTAGGAAATTGCAATTTGTGCGATTAGCCCGACATGACTACGGTTTTTTTCTTGTAAATCAAGCAGGCGGCGCAACGCCACAGAAGGATAGCGCGTCGCAAGCAGGCCAAGCATATTAACCTGCGCGTCGACATTATCAGGCTCTACCTTCTCCAATTTTTCATACATGCCCATCGCCTCATCAAAACGACCAAGCTTTTGCAACACAACAGCGCGCCCCATTAAGACACGCGAATCTTTTTCGTTCGCCGCATATAAATCATCAAATAATTGCAATGACGAATCATAGCGCCCCAGCTTCATGGCACGCTCAGCGGAAACCAACTGCGCCGTTTTAGACCCTGCATCATAATTTTTTTGCACGACAATATATTTAGAGGCCGGCTGCGTCGAAGGGTCGACCCTAATCGGCCCGTCATGCGACATTTCACCTTGCGGAACAAGGTCGTTCGCATCAAAAAAATCATCATTATTCATTTCAGGTGATAACGCTGAGGGTGCCGATATTGTGCGTGTGGAGGCTGACCCTGCCTTTTTCAAACGGTCTTCATTAACGGTATTAAGCTCCCCCGTATCGGGAACGGCAACAGTAGAGCTATCAACTATTTGCGGCACTTGTTCATCTTGTGCATGAACCGAAGCTGAAAGCCCCACAGTGCCAAGGCAAGTCATACATAGCAAAAAACCAGAGAATCGTAACACAGACATTATCATTTATCTTTCAAAGAAATTGTGAGAATTCACAAAAAGAATGGCGGCGAATCAAACGCCTGAAGAATACAAAAATTCTATCACAATCAGTTCTTATCCTCAATAAATTCAAGAAAAGCTTGTTCAAGATTATCTGTATTAGTTTCTTCCTTCAGCTGCTTAGGCGTGCCGACATAGCGAATTCTACCATCGTGCAAAACAGCCACGCGATCACATATCTCATCCATATCAGCCAAGATATGCGAGCTTAAGAAAATTGTACGTTCTTTATTTTTGATATCAGCAATCATTTTTTTGACCAATGCACGTGCGCGCGGATCAAGGCCGCTCATCGGTTCATCGAGGATAAACAGCGAGCATTCTGTTAACAAAGTCCCCATCAAACCTAGCTTTTGTCGCATCCCTTTGGAATAAGTATTCATGCGTCGCCCGAGAGCATCTGTGTCAAGCGCCAGCTTTTCCGCAGCCTCCACAACGGCCGCCTTATCAAAGGAACGTTTGTAAAGTTGAAGCGAGAATTTCATGAACTCCATGCCCGTTAGAAACCATGGCGGCTCGAATTTCTCAGGTAAATAGGACAATCTGGATTTACTGCTTGGGTCAGACTTATCCTTGCCGTAAATTAAGATATCACCGGCGCTTTGCTCGCGCAGGCCAAGGATGGATTTTATCAATGTGGTTTTACCCGCACCGTTCAGCCCCATCAGACCAAAAATCTCGCCCGCATGCAGATCAAGATTAATATCCTCGATAACAGCCTTATCCGTATAAGCAACAGACACATCTTTTATTGATAGAGAAATTGTATTCGGACTCATATCACGTACTGACTTATTTCATGTTAGCCGGGAAGGAAAATGCGTTGATCCAGATTAAAGCGTTGATGTGCGCGCAAACGCAAAGGGAAAATCTGGTTGGTTAAATTATCAATCCACTTCACCTCGATATAATCTTTATAAACCCGCAAATCGAGTACTTCTTCAGGAACAGCCGTCGGTGTAACGCGCTCCCCATTGAGCCATATTGTCCAGTCGCCTTCGGCCTTAAAAACAATTCCACCCAGTGTAATATCACGCTTTTCAGGCTCAAGAATAAGGCTCTCACCATTCTCCAAAGCTTCTAGTTCTGCCTGTGTGGGTGGGCGCACAACGCCGCGCTTATTCTTGGCATCAATAATAGAGCGATGCTGCCAAAATGTAAAAAACAAAGACGGCATGTTTTCGATGGAGATTTCATTATTCCCATCCATCACGGTATCAATCTGCGTAGCCTCATTCACCACCGGAACGGGCTTCGGCGTGTCAACAACAGCCGTTTCACCCGCGGTGTCCGCAATTAAATTAGCGCCCGTATCATCACTATTTTCCATTTGTTCGGGCTCTGGAGGAACGTTTTCCAAACCGTCCTGAACATTCACTTCATCCTGAGCATAGACACGACACGGTGAGATCACCAATGCGAGAATTGCAAAAACAACGACGATATAGAAACTTTTCATCACTTTCTCTCCTTCCCTCATCCTATCTCTTTAACCCCGTATCCAGTATCACCTGATCTTCTGGAATCATGGTGCGCCATGACATACGAATATCCGCAGTCACAAGTTCGGGACTAGCCCCATTCGCAATCGCGCGCAACAACGCCGCCGTAACGTCTCTGCTACGCTTCATGGTGATGCCGTCCAATGACACATGTCCGGGGAACATTTTTTCTATAAGGTTGATATAGCGATAAATATCCCCGTCATCAAACGCCTTAATTTGAATATCTATCGGGCTCATCAACACTTTATGATTAGCTTTCTGTGCTTCAGCATTTTCTTCAATAACACCTGACTTAACACTGACCACAGCAGAAACAACATTCGCCTTTTCTTGAATATCACTGAAAAGCTGTTTTGCATCACCACGATCTTGCGTGGAAAAATAACCGTGTGCTTTAAGTTTATCAAAGAGCGCTTGTCGCTCCTCCAATTGTGCAAACTCAACCTGCATTTTTGCAATGTCGCCCTCAACACTACTCAGTTGGCCGCGCAACATAGTCAAATCCTGATCTGTTTTTTCTTTTTCAGGTAAAACATACATATAGATAACAGATGCCAAAAAAGCATTTGTGCCAATTAGGACGAGCAAAATAACCAGCCGTTTTATTCCAATAATCCGAATCATTCTACCGGTGGCCCCTCAATACTAAGTTCTGCGATATAGTCTTGCGCTGTTGACTTCTCAGAGCCATTCCCCGATTCAACAACAATTTCTTCGCTATATTCATAATCTTCTAATAGCTTAGACACCTTTACAATATGATCAGGCAATTCCTGCTGCAGACGTGTCCGCAAGTCCTCAACCTCCTTATTGCCTCTCTCCGCATTGGTTGTGCTTGGAAAAGACATCTGCATGCTGGCCATAAATAATGGTGGTTTGGCATCATTATCAACAAAACGTCGTGTCAAATTCATTTTGCCGCGCGTGACCTGTATACGATCAATTTTCATGTCCTTGCCAAGGGATTTACCAACCTTATAGAACAACTGAATTCCCGGAATTTGTTTCTTCTCAAACTGTTCCTGCACCCCAAGAGAGCTTTGGATAAGTTGGATATCAAAACCAAGATCTTTCTTTCTTTTTATTTCCTTCTCATATTGCAGATCAAGTTGCGCTTTTCTTTGCGATATTGATCCAACATTTTCCTGCCCCTCAGTCAGTTTCTGATAATAATCGAGCAGTTGATAAGCCTGAAAACAACCACCAAGAAGCAAGAGAACCGATGCCACCATCGCAACCTGTCTGGGCTGCGATACGTTATCAATCTGCTTGGCCTTCATCGGGAGAATAAATTTACTCTTACGTCCGATCCAAGCAACATGCAGGCCATCCGCAAGGTTTGGCGCATCTTGTGAGCCCAAGGATAATTTCAGAAGGCGCGCAACCTCATCAGCGGGCATCGCATGAAAATTACACGGCACATCAATAAGCTCACTTACGATATCACCAGCTGACGGGTCAGCTATAAGAATCACATTTAAGCCATCAGACGAATCAAACCCAAAACGAGACAAATAGCTCATCGTTGCTTGAAACTCTTGATTAACCTCATTAGCCCAAAGCGCCGCATCATCATCTGTTTCAACGATAGGCGTCATACGTGTTAACGCTAACTCACCGTTTTTAATAACAATCTGACGCAATCCGCCGCCTTGATGCTGCCCGATAAAAACTGTCCATTTGGCTTTCTTCTCGCCCTTCGGCGCAAGCTTGTCGGCAAGCTTTTTAATCATATCTGACGCTTCAATCGGCAGAAGCGAGAAGCCGGCAATCGGCGCTAATGACTTCGTGGCCGCAGCCATTGTCTTTTTAAACGCTTCACTCGCAGGGACGGCTGCAAAAATATAGACACTGCCCGCCATAGATTTATCTGTTTTGGCAATTTTTTCTTTGAGCGGTAAAGCCGCGCGCACAGGATAATTAGGGAAGGCAACGTTCAGTTTTCTTTTTACAACATTTTGTTTATCCAACATGCTCACACGTGGGATTTTTTCCTTCCGATAATGCTGCTCCACCATATCATTCATAATAAGAACGGGCTTACCGCCGCATTCTTTAGATATAATTAGCGCAACATTGCCTTCGAAATTCTCAGCTGACCAAGGAACAGCCTCAATCATTTTCACGCCTTTTGAGCTGATGCTATAGATGAATAAAGCATCATCCGATATCATCAGAATTGTTCGCGACGGCGTTAGGATTGATAAAGACATACTATTGAAACACTCAAATAAAAATTAAAAATCGACCATGTTACCCAAATTGATATAGATGGGGCCGAGCGACCCTGCAGCGATCCAGACAATCACCGATGCTAGTATAACGGTTAACATCGGTTGAATCATCTCAATTAATCCCTCGATCGCCTCATCAACATCCTTTGTATAAAATTCTGAGACCTGATCCAAGACCGGAGAAAGGTTACCTGACTCCTCCCCGACTTTAACCATACGCACAACCATGCTAGGGAATTCACCCGAAGCATTCAGCGCATCAGAGAGCGGACTTCCTGACTGGACATAGGCCTCAACCCCCTCCATCGCATCAATTAAAACTCGGTTACTCACCGTATTTCTTGCCGATTTTAACGCCTTTATCACGTCGATTCCGCTCGAAAACAATGCACTAAAAGTCTGTGCATAACGTGCAATTGTTATCTTTCTGATCAAATTTCCGACGATTGGCATATTCAAATATAACGAATCAAGCTGATACGCGATGTTTTCTGATGAACGTTTCAATGTGATAAACGTCGCAATCAGCGCAAGCGGCACGACAAAAAATATGATGGCCCCATAAACGGGCAAACCAAGCAGATGAAATTGCGGTTCGACAAAGAAATTTGATGTCGCAATCAACCAAACAGAATACCAAGGCAGTTCAATATCCAAATATTTCAAAAACCCGACAATTTGCGGTACGACCACACTCATCATAAAGACAATCACAAACACAACAACAACCGTCACGACGATCGGATAGCGCGTTGCTTTTCTGATTTTGGCCTGCATGGAATCAACCCATTTCAGATAAGACACAAGCTGTAGATAGGATGACGTTAAATCCCCTGTATCTTCCCCCGCCTTAATCAAAGAAATATAAAGAGGTTTGAATACTTTACCGTGTTTTTCCATCGATTCCGACAAAGCCGAGCCATCGCGTACATCACGGTGTATCTCACTCATCATATCGCGCATCATATCATTTTCTGAGCCATCACGAATATCTGACAGCGCATCAAGCAGCGGCACACCCGCGCTTTGCATTTGCTCCATATGAATAAAAAACTGGATCAAGTCCCTTAATTTAATTTTATTAAAGCTGATACCGGGAAGCTTAGTCTTTTTCTTGCTCAGATTTGCGCATTGAACAAGCTCCAGTCCCGCACTCTGCAACTGGTTATACAGATCCACTTCATTCAAAGCGGAAATAGTCCCCCTGACCGGACGACCTTTGTTATTAACGGCTCTGTACTTATAGCGTTCTATGACATTGCCCCTTTAAGGAAACATGGATTGGCGAGCTCAAAAGACATGACACTGGTTACTTATCTAAATCCACCACTTTAGAAAGGGCGGCAAAATCAGTAACACCTTCAAGTACCTTTAGAATGCCATCGTCCTTCATATTTTTGAAGCCTTTTTTTACAGCAAGTGCCTTTAATTCAGCTTTTGACTCATTACGCGCCAGTGATTCATCCAACTCTTCATCAAATAACAAAATTTCGACCACCGCAACGCGCCCCTTATACCCCGCGCCCTTGCACATATCACACCCACCTTCTTTTGCTTTAAAGATTTCAGGTGGAGTTGCTGGATCAACCTTCATGATATGACACTCTTCGGGCGTTGCAACATGTTCCTGCTTACAACTGGAGCATAATCGACGCGCCAAACGCTGTGCAAATACAGCGATAATCGCGCCTGAAAGCATGCCGGGCTTTAACCCCAGATCAAGAAGACGCGGTATCGCACCAAACGAATCGTTGGTGTGTAACGATGTATAAACTTGGTGTCCCGTCATCGCAGCCTTTAATGCCATTTCCGCCGTGATATGATCGCGAATCTCACCAATAAAGATGATGTCAGGGTCTTGACGTAGCAAAGCCTTAATACCGTCCGCAAACTCCAGAACACCTTCACGCACATGTGTTTGGCGAATCATCGGCAAGGAATATTCAACCGGATCTTCCAATGTTTGTATGTTGACCTCGACATCATTGATTTCATTCAAGATCGAATAAAGTGATGTACTCTTACCACTTCCTGTCGGGCCTGTAACAATGATGATTCCCTCTGGCTTGGATGTCGCGATACTCAGCTTTTCCCTGTTTTCAGCGCTAAAGCCAAGGTTTTCCATCGGCATAATGGCTTCGCTTTTATCCAAAACACGCAGGACGATATTCTCACCATGAACGGTTGGCAAAGAGGACACACGGAAATCAGCCTCGCGCCCGCCTATATTCAAACCGAAACGCCCATCTTGCGGGCTTAGTTTATCGGCAATATTCATTTCAGACAGAATCTTGATACGCTGTGATATACCGTTCCAGTGCTGTTTGTGCAGTATCTGCGCGGTAAACAGAACACCATCCAAACGATAGCGTAAGCGCACAAAGTTTTCTTCTGGCTCAAAGTGCAAGTCAGACGCACCAATTTTAACGGCATCGAACACAAGCGCATTCACCAAACGTACAATCGGGTGTGCGAATGCCTCTTTTTCACTCAAAGAGCTTACATCTTTTTGCTCTGTTCCCTCTTCCAACTCATCTAAAATATCTTTAATCGAACTGGCATAGCCATAAGAGGCATCAATTGCTTCAGACAAAATCGCCGATGTTGTTACCATCGGTTTAATTTGAAGGTTTTTATTCTTCAGAAATCTTTTAAGCGTATCCAGCGCAACAACATCGTACGGGTCGGACATCGCCACATAAATGGCACTCTCGGTAAATGAAATTGGTAGAATCTGGTGCTGCTGGGCGGTGGCCTTGTCCAGAAGCGATAACGCTTCACCATCCACAATCGTATTCCTTGGGTCAAAAACCCCAAATCCTGAGCTTTCTGCCAAGAACAGCGTCAGCGTATCTTCTTCAATAAAACTAAGTTCAACAAGAATTTCACCAAGCATCTTGCCGGAGATCTTCTTTTCTTGCAGGGCAACGTTAAGCTGATCTTCTGTGATAAGCCCCATGGCAACCATGCGCTCACCCATGCGGCCCTTACCAATACCGGGGCCGCCTTCTTCACCGAATGCGCCGCCCGCTTTTTGAACGCCGCCGCCCATTGATTGTAATGCCGTCCCCTTGCTTGAGTCAGCAACCTGTGCTCCCGCAGAATCGGACTTGGAATCAGAAACCAAATCACCTTCAATCACATCGTCATCCTGCGATTGAACATCCTCCAACTCATCAACAAAAAAGTCGATTTCATCGTCCGGATCTACTGGGTTTCCGTCATCACCATTCATATCTACCTTATGATTACCTTCCTCTGACTTCTTGTCAGCACCATCGTCGTTCAGGATCACAAGTTCTATATCTTCCATACTTCTATTATCTGCAAGCGTTCACTTGCACCTTATATTAATAAATATACATGCCAATCTAGCAAAAAATACGCAGAGAAGAAACACAGTCGCTCATACTGTCCCTTCTTTTTAGCAAAAAAAAGTTAATATTTGTTATAAATTCATTGAAAATCAGTTTAAAAGAATGAAAGGCGAGATTCTGTAAAACCCCGCCTTTCAACGTAAAACTTTATAAATTAAGTATTATTCCGCAGCAACTGCGAATTTGCTTTCCTGACGTGGCCATGATGAGAATTTCATGACAGCTTCATCAACACCGCATACAGTCGCACAGATACGTGCACACACCAAATACGGATCAGCGTTCGCACCCGGACGACGATCTTCGAAATAACCATATCCCTTTTGTGCAACAAGTTGCGGTATACGGATCGAACAACCACGGTCGGCTGTACCAGCCTTAAAGGTGTGAATGTCACACGTTTCATGCTTTCCGGTCAAACGACGGTCATTCGCGTAACCGTAAAGCCTAACGTGGGCATCATGCTTTTCAGACAACGCCTTAACAGCAGCATCAATAGCATCCTTACCCTTCGCCTTGTCACGTGTATCTTTGGTCGAGAAATTCGTGTGCATACCCGCACCGTTCCAGTCACCTGAAATCGGCTTGTTGTGGGTTGAAACTGTCACACCATAATCTTCGGCAATACGATACAATAACCAACGTCCCAACCATGTATGGTCAGAAGCCGTCAAAACATCGTTATCTTCCTTTGGGTCACCACGGTAACCGATCTGGAATTCCCATTGACCGGGCATAACCTCGGCATTGATGCCGTAGAATAAAAGGCCAATATCAAGACAAGCTTGTGCGTGCTCTTCTACGATCTCGCGACCATAGGCTTCGTCCGCACCAACACCACAGTAGTATGGTCCTTGAGGTCCGGGGAAACCTTGCTCAGGCCAACCAAGAGGCTGACGTCCTTTGAACATTGTGTATTCCTGCTCAAAACCTGCCCAAGGTTCTTGGGCAGCCGCACCGGCATCCAAAACCGCACGCAACTGGGCGCGAGAGTTTGATTCATGCGGCGTTACGCCATCAGGGTTGTACACTTCTGCGATAACAAGATAATTTCCTTCACCACGAACCGGATCGGAAACAAAACGAACGGGCTTCAAGATACAATCAGAATCATCGCCAGTGGCTTGATTCGTAGAGGATCCATCAAAACTCCATTCCGGAAAGTCCTCGATAGACGGGCTGGACCCGACATCAACGACGCGCGCTTTCGAACGCAGATGGCGCGTAGGGACAGCACCATCAAGCCAAATATATTCGGCTAGGGTAAATTTAGACATGTAAAATCTCCATTGTTCAACTTTTTTTATGCGTTGCACAATTACATTTTTACCGCGGAAAATCAACAGTTTTCAGAGATTTTAAAAGGCGAAAAATATTACAAACGGCTAATCATTTATAAATAAACAATTTTATATGCAAGGGGCCCCTGCCCTTAAATGATCCTTATAAGACTCACCAGGGTGATCTTTCTCATAGTCAACGCGCTCAATATAAGCCCCCGCCACCAGAGCGGCAGCTTCCTTGATTTGTTCGCTCAACTTCTCCGCCGCAAACAATCCCGTTTGCTTTAAACGGTACATTTGTTCATCCGTGGATAGAACAAAATTAGGATGCGGGCGGATATCTTCGGGTACGTCATCCATCAAAATATCAAAATTAAAGAAGTGCTCAAGTTGGCGCTGTCCCTCGCGTAAACTGTATTTACTGACCGATTGCATTGATGATGCTACCAACACATTTTTCATTGATAACAGGCTGTTTTTAATGGCGTCATCATAAGGGACACCACTGTTGAAATCTCCTGTTCCCCAGTGAATATGGATGATGTCATGCGGCGTACCGTACATCGTGCGATTTTTTGTATTGATAATAAGACATTCTGTTTCGTCTGTTGTTTCAGAGCCATACATAAAAGTAGCCTCTGCCAGCGTCGGGATGGTTGGATTATTCCAGCCTGATTGTCCGCCATCAATAACCACAATACGTCCGTCCCGATCAGGGTTGGTCAAAGAAACACCGGGGAAAAAGGTGGTCGGCGACGCACTGCCTAATGCGACTTCCCACAACAACCAGTTTTTACGTTTAGCATCATCCAGTCCGTCAATTTCCGTTACTTCGCCGCGTGCGACATGGCTTTTGGCGAACATAGCATCAAGATTAGGATGTACTTTGGTCATGGTCAGCATAATGTCATCCTCAACATCTGCCATCCGTGTATCTATACCGACAATATCTTGCACCATGCCCCTTAGCGGTCTGTTGCTATATTTCGTAATACCGGCAACACCGTCTAATATTTGTCTGGGATCGTGAAGTAATTTACCAACAAATGAATCATGATATGGGAATATTTTAGGTGCGGCTTTATCCATAAACGTGCCCATCTCCCCGGGGGATGAGAAATACGGATCGCGCCCTTTAATCTTACTCATCCCGATAGTGGATAATGCACCAAAAGACGTGCCCGCGGACAGTTGGAAAAGTTCATTATATCGGAGACCCTCGGCAAGCTCACCGCGCCCTGCTCCACGTAATTGATTTTTAACTTCGTCAAAAAACGCTTGCTTCACTTCGACCGTCATACGGCCATAAACACCGCCACCATGATTGGATTCTGTTACGACTTTACCCATTTTACCCTACTTATCTTTTATTCTTATTTATTTAAATAAAGTATAAGTAAAATGAAGAAGTGATGCAAATATTACGTCTTATTTTTGCGGATATGTAGAGAAATGCAAGGCCAGTTGCGTATTAAATTGGCGTACAACCTGCCTATCAGCATCCGTCACCTTACTGAATGATTCCAGCATATCCAAAACGCCCTGCATTTGTTTGCTTGCTTCGGGGTTCATCTTGCTCATCTTAATCAATGGCGCGGCTTTGGCTGACATTTCTGCAAAATTACGACCGCCACCATCAGAACGCGAGGTATAAAAAGCCAGCATAATGCGATCCGCCATCCCTGCCCATTGTTCAACACTGGCATAATGATGCACGCCCTGATAATCATGGTTTAGAATGACATCAGACATTTTTTGATAATATTCAGGATGGTCTTTTTTGATATTTTCAACGGCCTTTAAATGGGACGGCACATCTGTTCCGAGCATATTCATCGCATGAACTTCAAAAAAGGTTGGAATGCCCTCTGCCTTCATTTCATCAGCAATAGGTTCCAGAAGCTCTGTGCTGTTCAAAAACGCCCCTACTTCCGACACTTTCAGATCGGCAGCGTTTTCTGCGAATGAGGGCGCTGTGTTTATGATTAAAATAAACAGACAAGCGCATAAAATACGTGGAAAAGTCATATCGTCATACCTTTATGTCGGGTTGTGTCGAAATTTAAGTGTCCAAGAAGCTACGCAGTTTTCGTGATCGGCTCGGGTGCTTCAACTTACGCAAAGCTTTGGCCTCAATCTGGCGGATACGCTCACGCGTAACGTTAAATTGCTGACCGACCTCTTCCAAGGTGTGATCGGTGTTCATACCGATACCAAAACGCATACGAAGCACACGCTCCTCACGCGGGGTCAGGCTTGCCAAAACGCGGGTTGTTGTTTCACGCAAGTTTGAGTGAATAGCACTTTCAACCGGAAGGATGGCATTTTTATCCTCGATGAAATCACCCAGTGATGAATCTTCTTCATCGCCGATTGGTGTTTCCAATGAAACCGGTTCTTTCGCGATTTTCAATACCTTACGAACTTTGTCTAAAGGCATATGTAAACGTTCTGCCAGCTCTTCGGGGGTTGGTTCGCGGCCAATCTCATGCATCATCTGACGTGATGTACGCACAAGTTTATTGATTGTTTCGATCATGTGCACAGGAATACGAATTGTGCGCGCCTGATCAGCAATAGAGCGCGTAATCGCCTGCCTGATCCACCATGTCGCATAGGTCGAGAATTTATAACCACGGCGATATTCAAACTTATCAACCGCCTTCATCAGACCAATATTCCCCTCTTGAATCAAATCAAGGAATTGCAAGCCGCGGTTTGTGTATTTTTTGGCAATCGAAATAACCAGACGCAAGTTCGCCTCAACCATTTCTTTCTTGGCACGTGCGGCCTCTTTCTCACCTTTTTGAACCGTACCGACAATGCGGCGCCATTCAGAAATCGGAAGCATCGCTTCATCAGAAATCATCCCCATCTGATCGCGCATTTTTTGAACCTGTTCACCATGTTGCTCGGTGAATTGTTTCCAGCCTTTACCTTTGAGCTTTTGCACGCGCTCTAACCACGCAGGGTCAAGCTCGGAACCGTAATGTTCCTTCAGGAATTCATCACGCTTCACTTTGCTGGCCATGGCCAGACGCATGATTTTACCTTCAATGCTGACAAGCTCGCGGTTGATGCTGTATAGGCGGTCAATCAACTGCTCAATACGCGCATTGTTCAAATGCACTTCGTTCATGTGCGCGACCATCTCGTCTTTCAGGTCGTTATATTTTTTGTTGGTGGCTTTGTCCGGCTCATCCCCTTGTTGCAAGGAATCAAGGCGCTTTTGCTGGACTTTGCGCATTTTCTTATATGTTTTTTCGATTTTTCCGAAAACCTCAAACACCTGCGGTGCGAGTTCTTCTTCCATCACGGACAAAGACACGTTGCCTTCATCTTCGTCTTCATCATCAGAATCATCGCTAGACGAATCACCTTCGGTTTTTTCGCCGTCTTTGCCATCTTCGGACTTATCATCTTTTTTACCCGATGATGCACCCTTGGCTGTTTCCTTGGTATCGCTGCTCTCGGCGGCGGGCTTGTTCTGCGTCGCATCTTCGACATCCGGCCCTTTATAGGTTGTGTCCAGATCAATAACATCACGCAACAAAATGTCGCCTTCTTGCAATGCCTTGTACCACGCAATGAGGGATTCAATCGCCAGCGGGCTTTCACACATGCCGCCAATCATCATTTCACGACCGGCTTCAATACGCTTGGCAATCGCTATCTCACCTTCGCGTGAGAGCAATTCAACTGCACCCATTTCACGCAAATACATGCGTACAGGATCGTCCGTACGACCGGAATCATCATCTGCGATGTTCCCGCCCGCTTCATAATCGCTATCATCTTTGTCTTTATCTGATTTTTTGCTCGACTTGCTGTCTGTCGCGGCATCATCGTCATTTTCAACCAATTGCACGCCCTTATCAGAGAGCATAGCCATGGCATCCTCAATCTGCTCAGACGAGAATTCTTTTTCCGGCAACGCCTTGTTAAAGTCATCGTACGTTACGAATCCCTTGGCTTTGCCTTCTTTTACCAATTTTTGTATTACATCAGACATTGATCCTTTTGAGAGATCATCCTGATTATCGTCATTTTGTTTATCACTCACAACAGCACTTCCAACCATAGTAGAACCTATTCCACAATTCGTTTAAGATAATTCCTAATACATGAATTTCAAAGCGTTATAACGCCAATCGACACCTTTTCCCGACAAAATTCAGGCTTCTCCTTCTTTTGTCCTCATTGACAACAGCGATCTTAATTTATCTTCCTCTTTTTCATCGGAGTCCAAATAAGCACGCTTCCATCCATTTTGTATTTCTTCATCCAGTCCAGCAACATTACAATCATTCCAATATCCAAGCCACTTGCTTTGTATATTCTCTTTATTCGCGGACGGAGAACAAAAAGATGCGTGAACATATACAGATTCGTTGCAAATGTCACCCATTTCTTGAGAAAAACCTGATGTTTCAAGATGATCGGCCAGATTTTGTCGTTCTGCATCATCATTGTCAGATAGGAATTCTATAACACACTGGCGTAAACGTTCCAAACGAATATCCTTAAACATAATACCGGACAGAATTTCATCCACGTCGCCAAATATATGCGGATGGTTCACAAGCGCCGCTAACAGCACTTTTGAGAATAATTGTTGCCTGTGTCTTTTCGGTGATTGCGGGCGCATCGGCACGCGGTTCGGGCGGTTCGTATTGGCACCTTTGAACCCGAACTGACGCGGCGGGTAAAATACCTTAGAGATACGGTCGCGTAATTCCGACATATAAAAATTCTGCACATCCCGATGCGCAATACGCGCCAGATCATTTTCAAGTTGTTGCTTGATTCCGGCCTTTGCATCAGGCGTTGCAATGTCGCGCCCTTGCGTATGGGTGTGCCATAAAAAATCAAACAGCGACATCGGGCGATCTATAATCTTTCTCAAGCCTGTAACGCCTCTGGCCTTCAGCAAGCTGTCGGGGTCTTCCCCATCAGGCATAAAGGCGAATGTGATGCTTTTGCCCGGCTCCAAGAGCGGTAATATGCGTTCACTCACCCGCCCTGCGGCCTTGCGCCCCGCATTATCACCATCAAAACAAAGTACGGGCATTTTCGTATCATCGGGAATCATCTGCCACATTGACATGATTTGTTCCTCTGTCACGGCTGTTCCCATCGGCGCAAGCGCCCCGCCTATGCCCGCTTGAACACAGGCCAGAACATCAAGATACCCTTCCACCAAAAGAATCGCCTGCCCCTCGGCGGCGGCGCGGCGCGCTGTTGGCTCACCATAGAGCATGCGCCCCTTGTGGAATAACGGCGTTTCGGATGAGTTGATATATTTGGGCGGTGTGAAATCCCCGCGTTGCGGCGGACGCATATGATCGGGCAGAACACGTCCACCAAACGCAACAATGCGTCCACGGCGATCAGGCACAGGAAACACAATACGATCACGGAAAAACGCGTATGGATCACCACCGCGCGTGGAGGGCTTTAATAAACCTGCCGTAATCATATCTTTGTCGGTATAGTCCTTGGCATGCAGAAATTTACGCAAGGCTTGCGCATCATCGGGGGCAAAACCCACGCGAAATTGTGTGATGATGTCTTTTGATAAGCCGCGCTCCAGCAAATAACCAAGGGCATCGCCGTTGCGCTGTTCGTGCAAATATCCTTCAAAGAACGCGGTCGCGTCCTCCATCAGATCATATAAATCTTTTGCTTTTTTAGCTGCGGCGGCCTGTTGCGGTGATTGTTTGGGAACTTGCATGCCCGCATCAGCCGCCAAAAGCTCCACCGCATCCATAAAACCGATATTGTCATGCTCCTGCACGAATTTGATAACATCGCCATGCGCGCCGCACCCGAAACAATGATAAAATTGCTTGTCGTCATTGATGGTAAAGGATGGTGTTTTTTCATGATGGAACGGGCAACATGCCTTGAATTCACGCCCCGCACGCGTCACTTTCACGCGCTTGCCGATTACCTCGGATAAGGATATCCGATTACGCAGTTCATCAAAAAAATTCGACCCTAAAGACATAGCTTTCCTTGTAACATAAAGGGGGCATGAATAACCATATCCACAACAATAAACATAAATATTTTTTGTTTATGAAAAAAAACATCCTCAAATTTGCATATTTAAACGCAAGCCTGTACATTAGCCATACAAAATATATATACAAACATACTTGTTTTAGTGATTAACATCACAAATCCAAGGGGATGATAAAAAACCGGAGACGTAAATGCCTGATATTTTCAAAAAACAACACAAAATCCACGTCATCGAATATGGTGAAAATTGTAGTTCTTTCCCGCTATGGGATCGTATCAAAGACAAAATATCAACGCTGCTCAAACGATAATCATCGCCCTTTCCAAAACAATCAAAAGCCTGATTCTCATCAGGCTTTTTGTTTTTCAGACTGAAACCAGAGGTTAAGAGGCAAGCTTGTCCTTAGCAATCGCACCGGCCTTACCCATATCGACCTGCCCCGCATATTCGGTTTTCAAAACACCCATGATCTTTCCCATATCCTTGATGTCTTTCGCGCCCATCTTTTCCACAAGGCCTGTGATAATTTCACCGACCTCCGAATCGGAAAGCTGTTTGGGCATGAAATTACGAATCACTTCGATCTCGGCTTCCTCACGTTCTGCCAAATCACACCGTCCGGCATCACTATACGTTTTTGATGATTCTTGACGTTGCTTAATCATTGATTGCAGCATCAGCAATATACTGTCGTCATCAAGCCCGTCAGCGTTGCCCTGATCACGTCCTGCGATGTCGCGATCCTTTAAAGCAGCGAGGATCAAACGTATTGTTGCAACCGCAATATCGTCCTTATTTTTAAGCCCAGTTTTCAGGGCAGAACTAAATTCTGTACGTTTATCCAATTTTTTTCCTTTTCTTTTACTCCAAAACATATTAAGAACCGTGGTTCTAGCAGATATATATAAAAACCCTTTTGCTGGAGCACAATGTTTAATGTCTAATCTTTCTAATATAGACCCCCCTTCAAATGCAACCGCTGTTATTGTTTTATCCGATGGAACCGTGTTCTGGGGGCACGGTATAGGCGCGGAAAACGTATCAATAGGCGAGATTTGCTTTAATACCTCGATTACCGGATATCAGGAAATTTTAACTGATCCGAGTTACGCAGGGCAAATTGTAACCTTCACATTCCCCCATATCGGGAATGTCGGTACGAACAGCGAAGATATCGAAACCATCAATCCGGCGGCACGTGGCCTGATTATACGCGAAGATATCACGAACCCGTCCAACTGGCGTACGAGCCAACATTTCAATGACTGGCTCAAAAGCTATAATCTTGTTGGCATTTCCGGTATTGATACACGCGCCCTGACGCGCCGTATCAGAGATATCGGTGCGCCTAACGGTGTTATTGCTCATAATCAAGCCGGTGTTTTTGATCTCGAAGCCCTACATCAACAGGCCAAAGACTGGCATGGGCTGGAGGGCGCTGATCTTGCGAAGGATGTGTCATGCACCCAAAGCTATCACTGGGATGAAACCTTATGGTCTTTGAAAGACGGCTATGGTCGTCAGGAAAACCCGCAATACAAGGTTGTCGCCATGGATTTCGGTGCAAAACGCAATATTCTAAGGTGCCTTGCCGCCGCAGGATGTGACGTTACTGTCGTACCTGCCAGTGCAACAGCCGAAGATATTATGGCGCAT